>Ga0126342_10015895_pt1 | contig 13148 bp, 13 predicted proteins | sample Cyp1metagenome_FD_92528 | JGI IMG/M metagenome (GOLD analysis project Ga0126342, IMG submission 92528) | Coral microbial communities from Lord Howe Island, Old Settlement Bay, Australia - Cyphastrea 1 metagenome | ecosystem: Host-associated > Invertebrates > Cnidaria > Coral ... | reverse complement strand
TTCACTGAAGATCTTCAATAAGGGTTTAATTCTCCCACCCCCGTGAAACTTCTACATTCACTGAAGATCTTCAATAAGGGTTTAATTCTCCCACCCCCGTTAAACTTCTACATTCATTGAAGAACTTCAATAAGGGTTTAATTCTCCCACCCCCCTTAAACTTCTACATTCATTGAAGATCTCCAATAAGGGTTTAATTCTCCCACCCCGTTAAACTTCTACATGCATTGAAGATCTCCAATAAGGGTTTGATTGATGATGATGATGATGATGATGCGTCGCCCGTCGTCGTTGCGGGTCCGGGCAGAACCCAGGCATTTGCCGTAATTATATATATGTATATGTATATATATATATATGTTCATATATATATATATGTTCATATATGTTCAAATGTATTCAAATGTATTCAAATTTATTCACACGTTAGGTACTTCATACTTCAGCACATGAAATAACTAACGAGCCATAAGAAAACAGTATAGAATATAGATGGATCTTGGTCGAGTCCGGTGTTTACCCCTGTTGTCCGACTAGCATTGTGGTGGTTGCATATTCTATTTTTGCAATAGTAATTTTACTTCACCTGAGCTGTAATGGATATTAAATGTGCTTAGACAATCCCACCCCCACAATCATGAACCCGTTTCATGGGCCCAGAAAAATGAGATCCAAAACTCAGCCAGTGCTCGGGAGAGGGTCTACCCGACTGGAACCTAGGTTTGGTCAGAAGATTGGGAGAAAATCACTCTACAAGAAGGCCTATGTGCAGTTGAAGGAGCTGTGCTCGGGATGGGGTTCTTTGAAAATCATGCCCATTACATATATTATACGCATATCAATACATTACATTGTGTTTTTTCTAGGCACAAAAATGATGATCAACCATCATATTTGAGAGTAGCCTAGCTCTGGACAAAGCGTAAAATGAATGTTGCAAGCTGCTGTAGCTGATCCACTGATCATTCCGACCATCCCATCACCCCCAACTTCTTCATCCTCTCCCGGAAAATGGTTGGAAGATGTTGGAAGATCTACGGGAAAACTGTGGTTCAACATGGTTCAACCATCCCCAAAGTTGCCAGAAATTGGTTATCAGATTGGTAATCTCTACTTGAAAGTTCAGCGTTGAGTTTATAACACAATCAACTACTGTGAAAGAACACCAAAACCCCAATCTTCTTAGATATAAAGATTTGTTTTTTTTTGCGTTTCAATATGTTTCAATCAGATCATACTTTTTCCTGACCCCCCTTGTTCCAACATTTGCCATATCTGTCCATTCAATTCAAGCCATGCTTCATCGCAGGAAGGAGATTCCATTGATCTCTTCCCCGATGACCCGGAAGCCATCTAGCGAATAGCGTCAGCCGGAGGGCCCTTTGGATGGCTATAGATGCCAGTGACGTGATTAGTTTTATAACTATAATATTACTATGATATGTGCATATATAATATATAATATACAATATATAGTATATAATATATAATATATAATATAATAAAATATAATAGAATAGAATAGACTAGAATATAATAGAATATAATAGAATAGAATATAAAATAATTATAATTTAATATAATATCTAATATATATATATATATACTTCATAATATAATATATATATATATATAATTCATAATATATGATATATAATATATAAAATATATACATATATTATGTATATCACTTGAAAATAAGCAGAGGTTTTGCAAGCAACTTGTGTCCTGTTATTTCATCTTAAACATGATATCACCACAGAAATTGCCATCCTTTTGCCCTCCGCTCTGGCTGCAAGTTTCTCAGAAGCCGTGCCACTGGAAGAAAAAAAGCGGAAGGGCTGCGCCGCTGCAGAGGGTGGATGCTCTGATTCCAGTCCTGCCATCCACACAGGGAAGGTATAGGTTAAATGGTTAATTTATGCATTTCTGGTCGGGGGTTTTGGAGTCTTGTCTTGATTCGGTTCGTACGTACGCGCGTGTCGACCGTCGTGAACCCCGAGAGCGATAAACTTCTGCTTGAACTGAAACAACTGCTGCAAGCATGAAGAAGAGGTCCTTAGGTCATCATCTTAGGCCCCCGGAACGGCAATTGCGCAACATTAGTAGCTTCGCTAGCTTGATCCCTTCTCAGAGCAGAAACAAATCCAGTGGAAAGCAAGACCTTGGCGACTCCTCTGCGACGATGGCGACGACTGGCAGCTTTGGCAAACTGGATCCAACTGGTTCAACAAACATCCAATGTGCGAAGCGAAAAAATGGATGGAAAATCGGAGGTCCCACTAACAGTGTGGCAGATTACTCTTTCTATGGTTTTAGGATGTTTTAGGTTAGGTGTTTTCTATAGTGTAAGCCTATCTGGTTAGCTGGAAAGCTGGAAATTGATATCTGCTTGATATGTTTCAGCTTTCGATCTCCCAGTTTATGAGCCTCCATCTTGGGAGATATACATGAGATATCATTGGACCCACAACCAACAGGGGAAAACTGGATTTCTCCACCTTGATGGGCTATACCTTCAAACTATGGCCCTTTTTGAATGGGGTACATGATGAGAAACCATCAAAATTGACCCTGTAGAATACAGTTTTGTACCGTTTCGTGGCGCCGCGAGATCGAAGTTAAGTTGAAGGGTTTTGACCAGGAGATTGCATGCAAACAAACAAAACAGACACGAGCGATCCCCGTAACTTTAGCGGAAAACAATGCACCTCCGTCCACGGCGTTGGAAACGAGACGAGTGCCAATTTGCTTTGTGTTGGCATTCAGGGATCTCCCAAGCGTTGACACATCAAACTCGAGATACACAAGATGTTTCGATAGTTGGCGAGCGCAGGCAATATCGCAATCCAGCATCTTTTAGATCAAGTACGTTTGAGCAGAACCATGTCTTTGCGTTTCGGTTTCGCAGATGTTGCATGTTTAGTTGGAACACGGACAACATTTGCGCTCCGTTAACGATTGCCCTGCAGAAGCATGAAGTTTTTCTCAACACATTTCCCTCCGTCAAAACATGAGAAAGATATATAATATGCGAACATGTGCGTGCATAAAAACATGTTTTTCTTCAGAAACCGAGGTGACATTCAATGTGCTTCATTTTGATTATGTACATTGTTCAACCTCGTGTATAAACGCCAATTTTGGTGTTTCTGTATCCGTCTCGAGAAAGTCTTCCGTTCTCCGCAGGTGACTCATGGATTTGTAGCTGCGCAAGATCATTATTCATACGAAGCGTGTTTGAACATATTTTTTTCAAAACGGCATGACCGACGAAACATGCCAAGACAACACATAATCACTAATAGTGTAGCTAGCCCACCCTGCAACGTTGTAGTATGGAGTTTGTAGGCCTTGGTTTCTCAGTTTTCAGTGGCTCGTTGTTTGGGTGCAAGATCACGTGATCCAACATTTAGTAACTACGTTGGACATTGCAGTAGCCACCTGTATGTTTTGGATATTTTTGGATTATGGTGGGGCCTTGTCACTCAAAAACTGGCAATCACATTGAATTTTGCTGCACACTGCTAGTTATATAGGGTTCTAGTATGTTCTAGTAAAATGATGTAAGAATTGTAAAAACAAAATTGGCTTCAAAAAAAATTGGCTTTTACAATTCTTGCAAAGGGGTAATTGAAGCATTGAATTTTTGTAAAAGTAGGGTTCTTGCAAAATTGGCTTCAAAAAAAAAGCTGCCTGCACATTCCAAAGGCACCAACCATATGCAGGGGATCCCACTGCGGCGCCTGCAGCCTTTGGACGCAACTTCTTTGGAGTTTGTTCATGTTCTTATGATGTGGGTAAAACAACAATAGCCATCCCCCAATCATCACCATTTTTTAATAGGTGGTATACATAATTAAAATTAAATGAAGAATTCCCCCAATTGGTTGGATTATTGTTGTTTTACCCACATTACTTTTGGTGTTTGCAATTTGAAAGAAACTTCTGAAAAGTAAGTAAGTGATACTAAGTGACTATTGGCCCTGGGGTTCTGATTTTGAAGCAAACTTTTCGCAACATGATGTTTGATATTAATTTTGTATCGGCCAAATTTCCGGACTGCACATGATCATATAACCACGTCACTGCGGCGTCACTAGTGTTTTGGTTGGTAAGGGAACTGAACTATGTCAAAATGATGATAATATGCAATGATTGAGATATATTGATATATATTTAGGTCATGTAGCAAAGATAGGTTTCAACAAACATGGCTATGGAACGCAAGATTCACAAGCAGGACGCCTCCCTTCACTGAACCATCACGGCGCTGATAAGAAAAAAACGTGTCCTATAAATTCGATAGCGCCCTCAATCGCAAGACTACCCGTGAAATCGTGTGACAAAAAATGTAAAACCCATGCCGCGCATGTCTCTGTAAAACCAAAAGATCACATCTACACTCCACGACGCCGGCATGGTTCAGCAAACATTTCGACAGAAAAAAACAACATCCAGACAATTCCTTGTGACCTTGTTTGTGTTTTCTTCTAAGTGGCCTTTAGAAAGAGGTCAGTTAAGGAAAACGTAGAAAGAGGTCAGTTTATTAAGGAAACAAACCAAACAGTGGCCTACCAGTGACACGCAAGTGACACGCAGGTGACACGCAGAAATCATGTGATCAGCCAGGCAAAGAGGTCACTTAAGGATTCATGAAACGAGGTCACTTATGCATTGATTTTTTAGATGACCGTTTGGCACTTTGGGTCTAAGTGGTTTCCATTAGAGGGCAGAGGTAACTGCCTCGATTGGAAGGATTGCTACCACATTGTTTTCACTGAACCCAAGGCCTCGCAAACTTCAATCACGGAAGCAACACACCTGTGATATGTTGGATTCAAATCACGCACGCTTAGATGTCCTAGAGATGCGAAGGTTTCGTAGTTTTCTAGCTGTGTGGTGGTTGGAAAGGTTTTGCGAGGTCGGGGGTTCGCTTGGAGCGTCGAAAAGTGGATCGCTTAGAGTGCCGGAGGGTGGATCGCTTGGAACGCCGAAAAGTGACATAAGAGATACATAGCGCTAGAGTTGCATATGCACACAGGGAATCACAGAGGCATATAGGCATATAAATGGATGCATTCATTTGTTGCTGAAGCACGCAGGTAGTCACATGGGCAGATGCACGCAGATATAGCGATCCGCTTTTTGGCGCTGGAGGAGCATCATACAACGTATCAAGAACATCTGGCAAGGAAAATCTGGCAAGTTACTTGAAGAAAAAATTACGACGTTTCGGGAACGTCTTGCAAGTTACTGGACAGAAGATGTTGCAATGTATCAGGAACATTTGGCAAGTTACTTGAAGAAAATATTGCAAAGTGGCAGGAACGTCTTGCATGTTACTTAACAAAAGATGTTACAATGCTTTACAATGTATCAAGAACATCTGGCAGTTTACTCCACGAAAGTATTACAACGTAGCAGGAACGTCGCGCATGTTACTTGAAAAGGTTGTTCCAATGTATCAAGTACGTCTGGCAAGTTACTTGAAGAAATTGTTACCACGTACCAGGAACGTCTTGCATTTTTTTATGAAGAAAATGTTACTCCGTATCAGGAACGTCTTGCAAGTTACTTGCCGACGAGGTTACAACGTAACAGGAACCTCTTGCAAGTTACTTGAAGAACATCTTACACAAAGAAAATGTTACAATGTATCAGGAACGTCTTGCAAGTTACTTGAATAAGATGTTACAAGGTATCACAAGTTATTTCACGAATATGTTACTACGTATCAGACACGTCTTGCAAGTTACTTGCAATCCAAGGCCAACCTGCGCTGAACAGGTGTACAACAAGGATGCCGCGCAGATGAGAAGTGAAAATGAGAGACAGCTGGCGTGAGCACCTTTATGAAGCGACATGCATATCCTTGAGACGTATATGACAATACATGACATTCATATACCAGCACGTTCAAAGGGGCGCCTAATGAATTTCAAGCCTTGGGATTCTTAAGGGGTGCCTGATGGACACCCCTTAGCGTTCATGGAGATGGCACACGTGTCGGATGCAAAGCGTTCCCAAATTTGAGGAAAACTGGTTAAAACCGACACGAAATGATACGCGCGGGGGTTGTTCAAAAAGCACCCGACACGTTTCAAAGGGGTGCTTATTAGACACCCGTTTGCCAAAGGGGTGCTTATTAGACACCCGTTTGCCTAAGGGGTGCTTATTGGACACCCGCTACCGACCGACACGACACGGCAATGACACGCATGTTTGTCTTGATTTCTCAAAAAAGAAGCGTGACCCCCTATGACCGACACGACACGGTAATGACACGAAATGACACGCACTTCTGGAAACAAACGTGGGGAAATCGAAAAAAAAATGCGCATATTGCCATGAATACCGCATTATCCGTTAGTTTGGAACCTTAAAAATTAAGGGGTTCATCATACTTACCCCCTTTAAGGGGTGCCTAATTGAGACCCGTTTGTACAACCTGGTATACATTTTTGTTTATTTTATTTATTTATTGTTTTATTTCTGTAAATCCTAGGTGGGAGACTAAAGGTCTCATTTCCTGGTGCTTTCATGTAATCCACCATGCGGGTCCCCTAAACCCACCCCATGTCCCAGCCCCGTGTCCCCACCTGTCCCCTAAACCCATCCCATGTCCAATCACCATCATCATCATCATCACCATCATATCATCATCGTCATCATCATCATCGTCATCATCATCATCATCACCATCATCATCATCATCATCGTCATTGTCAGTGTCATTGTCTTCGCCATTGTCATCGTCATCGTCATTGTCATCGTCACCGACATTTTCCTGCTGGCATTGAAGATACGTCTTCCCTTCCATCTTTCTCCTACCCCGCTAGCTTTCGTCATCCACCCCCGGCCTCAAGTGTAATCCACCATGCTGGTCCCCTAAACCCACCCCATGTCCCAACCCCGTGTCCCCAAGTGTTACCCTAAAGGTCTCATGTTTTGGTGCTGTGCGTGATCACTTTTTTGGGCGCTCTAAGTATAATCCCATGGTGCTCTAAGTGATCCGGTGCTCTAAGCGATCCACTTTCCAGTGCCCTAATTGATCCCTTAACCGTTTTGCCATCCATTTGTACTTGCGTTTTTTCAATCAGGCCGGGAGTGCAACTGGATATTTTGTTGCAAATACCTGCAAAATAAATACAATTTGGTATGTTTGTTAAAAAACGGTCTGTTTTAGCCTACGGCCTCCAAAGTAGAATTGTATGAAATTTCATGAAATTTCATTTCCGCCCTGAAACACACTCCTGCGCTCGTGACGGGAAAAATCAAGAATCGTTTGTTAGAAATGTGCGCGTCAAGTGTTTTAAACAACTGTGGTATTGAATCAGCGGTATTATTGCACTTTTCTCCCTGCTTTGCAGGGACTTGCCTGGCACTGGGAAATCTTTGGGGTCTAAACGTAACGTTTTTGGATATGCGTTTGTTCGCATTTTTTTGTTTGCGTCGATTTGGGTCAGTTTTGCGCATTTTTGGTTGATTTTTTCAGGCGTTTGTGCCCTCAAAACATGTTCATCCCTGGTGATTTGCATGCCTATAATAATCTATAATATTTTCCTTGCCATTTCCACCACTAAAAGGGTGAACACGTGCTGGGTATCATCCCATTTTGGGGATGAAGTCGTGCCCAGAGTTTTGTAATCAGCGATCATGCGCTGCTTCTTGTAGCGGTTTTTCACTTGTTTAACTTAGCTCAAAAAATCGAAACGGCATTTTGGAAAATTTTGAGCGGACATCCGTATAATCTTGCGGCGGCGAGCCATCCCTATTCTACAAGCGGGGAGGTATCCCGATTCCATGGGCGGCGAGTTATCTTGATTTCGTTTGGCGAGCCACTGCGTGAAATTTTTCATGATACTCACTGAAAAAGTCAAATTACCTTCGGGCCCATACTCCATTATGATTTATTTAAATATAAACGTGTGCGAAAGACCGGGTAGCTAAAAATTGATGAGCCGATTACAATTCTTTAAAGTGTATAGTCGTTCACTTCAATATTTGAACCACAACACCCAACACCAATTGGTGACGAGTGCCACCTCTCTACCCCACCACTGTTACCAACCGGGCCACCAGCAAACCTTTGAATCCAAGAGCCACAAACCCCTGATTGGAAAACGGCACGTCCAGCACCACCTGGTAGCCAAAACACTACCCCGTGAAAACCCCCAAAAATATGGAATAAACATTAAAAATGGTTCCTCTTCAAAAAAAAAAATCATGATAGTTTACCAGCACGAGGCGGGGCGGAAGTTGCCTTAGGGATATTTAAGACCAGTCAGGCCCGTGCGTGCGTGCATTCTGCGAAAGTGGTGTCTTGTTTCACACGTAAAATTTGAAACTCCACTTCGCACTTCACAATTCCCACTGCACTCTTCGCATTCCAAACTTCATTTCACAATGCGCCCTTAAGACTCCACATTTCACACTTCACACTTCACACGTCAGACTTCACAGTCCACACTTCAGATTTTTCATTGTTTTTTCTCACTCCACACTTTACACTCCACACTTCACTCTGTACACTGCACTCTTCATGTCCCAGGCTTCACACTGCACTCTTCACACTTCACACCCCACACTGCATCTCATCTGAATTCTTCTCACCCCTCCTCTCACCTCATCCCTTCTCATATGTCACCGAAGCTTTCATGAATCACTTCCCACTTCCACTTCGAGAACTTACATGCGCCGTGCGCCAGCCACGCCCGTGCGTGCGTGCTTTGTGCGAAGCTCTTGCGCAGATGTTGTCCAAGAAGATGACCTCACACTTCACACTGCATTTTCACACTTCACACTTGCACTTCACACTTGCACTTCACACTTGCACTTCGCACTCGACAAATCATCTCATCTCAAATCACGTGAGCTCTTCTCACCTCATCTCAGTTTATTTCATCTCGTCCCATCCCTTCTCACATGTAATCCAAATCAGTTCTTCTCAATTGTTTTCATTTCATCCGAGCACTGATCGACCTTTCTCATCTCCTTGATGTTCTCAACTCATTCTACCTGTCCTGCACGCCAATTTTTTTTTTATTGTCAGAGCGAAGTTTGCTGCACAAAAAAACATTGGGCGCAAAAAAATTTTGCACGCAGACGTTTGGGACACAAGTGCGCTTACATACTTATCATACATTCCTTTCCGAATTACTTTGTATTACGTTGGTTGAACGAAGAACTTCCCAGTACCACTTTGTGCCACAAAGTTTGCACAAAGCACCTTCCAGGACCACTTCGCATTGCGGCTGTGATCAGTGACCGCGCGCAGTGTGCGCACCGAGTGCACCAAGTGCACCCAATACACTTGCAGCGCACCGAGTGCACCGAGTGTACCGAGTGCACCGAGTGCACCAAGCGCACTTGCAGCAAATCGAGTGCACCGAGTACACCGAGTGCACCGAGTACACTTTCAGGTGTTTAAGCCTCTATTGTCTATTTACCTACCTATCTATTTATCCAGAGATGTGCTGGGAGCTTTACCTTGGGTCATTCGCGAAGAGATGCCCTTACAAGGCAAGCCGGAACTGCCGTGGCAGGATTTTAAGCACCCCAAATTGGAAAAATTGATAAAAATATATAAAAATGGTGGATTACTGCGATTTTTAACGAGATTTATTTCATTGATTTTCATTGTAAGGATTTTGTGTCATGCTACTTGATAAGTGGTTTTTTTTAATAGTTTTTTTCACCTTTATTTAGTCAGTGGGGCAAGTTGGTAAATCTATGCTTTTACTGGGGTGAACAAACCCACAAGGTTTAATATGTATCAGATTTGGAACCAAAATGATAGTAGTTTGAAGGTTTTTTAAGTTTTGACCCATGTAATTGGGTTTAATTTTTAGTCCAGTGGAGTGGGCCCCAGTCATGGGTATAATTAATACACGGGGCTTATTTTGTCAAAAAAAACAATAGATATATTTTTGATTTTATATATATATAATGTAAAAACATATAGGTCAAACATTTGGAGTTTCCAGGGTTCACATGTGTTTCAACCACTTTCACCGGGCTGTAGTGAGATGCGTTAAATCTCGCCCAGCTGGTCGCGAGACTACGACACCCAGCCAACTTTCAGCCAGGAATCACAACAACGTCATGCACATACCAAACGGTCGCAAGCTTAGAGGGTCGGCACCACTCACTGTGGATGGGCCCGCGAAATCTTGCACCACCAAAAGGGTGGTTGAAAGCGTGAAAATAATGGGATGTTTACCATCTATAGGTGCAGGACTATTTCCATCCACAGTATGTCACTACCAACCGACCAGTTGACTCACCGTTTTTTGTTCACAGGATTTGCTACAAATCGTATGTAAGAGTTTCGCTGGGAATGTCCGAGGTTTTTTGGGGATAAAAATGTTTTTTCTTTTAAAAAAACATCTTTTATATATAGGCCAGTTGATTACTGAGACCAATTTCTACAACAGACTTTTTAGATTAATGTTTGGTTCACTAACGTTTGTCTGAAAGTGGGATATCCTAAAGCATCAGGGTTTGTCATTGTTTTCGTTGTCCATTGGTCCATTGACTTTTTTTACGGCAGCCCCCGAACCAAGGAAATCGACATTTTCCAAATCAACTCATGTTGCCACCATCTGGGTTGCTTATAGCTAGTAGGTATTTGGACTGTTACCAATTGGTTTTTGATAACATGTCTACATATTTTGATTTTTGATAATCGAAATAATTTTTTTAACAACATATAATCCACTATTTGAATCTATTTGATTTGGACACGTCCAAACATTTTTTTCACCACGTTATTCCCCACCTGCCAGGTGAGGGTTGTTAGATTTTATCAGAGCTGTTCTCCTCCTCCTCCTCCGCATCCTCCGCCTCCACCTCCGCCTCCTCCGCCTCCTCACCCGCCGCCTCCTCCTTCCGGACCTCAACCGCGACTTCCAGATCGCAGTGGGCACTGCCGGACCTCAACCGCGACTTCCAGATCCCAGTGGGCACTGCCGAACCTCAACGGAAAGAATGTGAGAAAAAACGTCAGATAGAATGTAAGAAGATATGCCAGGTAGAATGCCAGAAAGAATGTCAGAAAATATGTCAGACAGAATGTCAGAAGATATGCCAGATAGAATGCCGAAAGATATGCCAGATAGCTATGCCAGAAGATATGCAGGAAGATGTGTCAGAATATATGCCAGAGGATATGCCAGATAGAATGCCAGAAAATATGTCAGATAGAATGCCAGAAGATATGTCAGATAGAATGCCAGAAGATATGCCAGATAGAATGGTAGAAGATTTGCCAGATAGAATGCCAGAAGATATGCCAGATAAAATGCCAGAAAATATGCCAGAAGATTTGCCAGTAAGAAAATGTATAAATGTCATGGTGGGGATCACACGAAGTAAGGTAATTTTGATAACCCTTGTCTTTTGTTTATCGCGGGAAATATGACGCCCTTTGGATCCGCTTCTTTTGCTCAGGCAAACCATGGTGAAACTTTATACACAAATGGACACAAGGTGTGATAGTTGCATGTTTCGTGACAGAACCCATCATAGACTCATAGACTCCTATCTAATTGTCATGTTTGTTTGCTTTTCTTAAACGTGAAGATCCGCATAATTGATGATCATCACCGTTTTGTTTTTCCAATTATCGGGGCATTATACCCTGTTAAACTCTGTTATTAGTGTGGTTATTCCCTCTGTATTCCAACGTTTCCTCATTACGGTCCCATCATTTTTTGTAATTTACCATTATGTTCCCTTTGTATTCTCAAAAGTGCCAATCAATCATTGTTAAACCATGGCAAAGACTATTTCAGGACCAAATCCAAAGCACCAGCAGCCATGGCGTGCAACACCCATGGCTTTGCAACAGGGCTCCTGCAACAAGTGCAACAAGAGGGCCGTGCTGTGATGCTTGGCTGGTCGGAAAGGGATTGAACAGGAACGAAAATCATTGAACAAACATGAAGACGATATGATGAAATCTCTGGAGCAAATTTGCGACTCTGTGTGCAAACGATTCTGGGGCAACAATCATCTCAGGTAGGAGACATGATTCTGGAACACATCCAAAATGTAGGATTTTTGGAAATCTTTGCAACAAATTAGAGCCAATAAAAAACAAACATGAAAAAAGGGTACGTTTGCCTTGATATTGGAGTAGCAGCCTCTTGAGTCTGGTTTCTTTGTGTTTGTGATGCCAATTTTTGAGTCATACCTGAATATAATTCGGGATTTGAGATGTAGTTTTGCAAACTTTTGGCGTGAACCAAACTTCAGATCCAATTTCAACACATCCAAACATGTGCGCCCAATTCGAGGTGCTCTGACCGGTACCCTGGCATATGTTTCAGCACCTTGTTTTTTGCCAAACCCTTGGTGAGGAACTTATTCCCCCCCTGCCAGTGAGGGTAGTTAGATTTTATCAGAGTTGTTCTTCTCCTCCTCCTTCTTCTTCTCCTCCTCATTCTCCTCCACCACCTCTGCCTTCACTTCCATGTCCACTTCCGCCTTGCCAACTCTTCGCCAAGCTCTTCGCCAACTTCCGCACGCAGTGGCCACTTCTGGACCTCAACTGCAAGGGTCTGAGCGCAGTGGTCACCGCTGGACCTCAACCTGGGACCTTCCGAGCTCAGTGAGCACCGCTGGACCTCAACCTGGGACCTTCCGAGGCCTGAGCTCAGTGAGCACCGCTGGACCTCAACCTGGGACCTTCCGAGCTCAGTGAGCACCGCTGGACCTGAACGACCAGATAGAATGCCAGAAGATATGCCAGATAGAACGCCAAATAGCATGTCAGATAGAATATGATAGAATGCCAGAAAATATGCCACAAGATATGCCAGATAGAATGCCAGAAAATATGCCAGATAGAATGCCAGAAGGTATGCCAGATAGAATGCCAGAAAGTATGCCAGATAAAGTGCCACAATATTTGGCAGATAGAACACCAGAAGATTTACCAGATAGAATGGCAGATAGAATGTCAGAAAATATGCCAGAAGATATGCCAGATAGAGTGCCAGAAGATATGCCGGAACATATGCCAGAAGATATGCCAGGTAGAATGCCAGAAGATATGCCAGATAGAATGTCAGATCGAATGCCAGAAAATATGTCAGATAGAATGCCAGAAGATTTGCCAGTAACAAAATGTATAAATGTCA
>Ga0126342_10015894_pt1 | contig 13149 bp, 12 predicted proteins | sample Cyp1metagenome_FD_92528 | JGI IMG/M metagenome (GOLD analysis project Ga0126342, IMG submission 92528) | Coral microbial communities from Lord Howe Island, Old Settlement Bay, Australia - Cyphastrea 1 metagenome | ecosystem: Host-associated > Invertebrates > Cnidaria > Coral ... | reverse complement strand
TGGCAATGCCAAGTTCAGGTTGACTCCACTGACAAGAGCACAAATGCATACAAAATTGATTGCCACAGGTTTTTGCATCAGACTAAGTTTCTGGAATGGATGTGCTTGTGATGGGTTGAAGGTAATCACTGCCACGTGCATGTAAGATTGATTTTGCCATGATGTTCTATGATCGGGTACAAGTGATCTTACATATTCCATGTGCACCGAAACGTTGGAAAACATGGGTTTGCACAGAGTTATTTGCTCCATGCCTTTCCATGACCACTCTTAGTTTGTGATGGAATTAGCACTTGATTACAAGACTTGGTAGAGCCATTGAAATCTGACCTCACATGTGTGTTATTCATTTGTAGTTCCTGTGATTCATGCCAACTATATTGATTCACATTGGAGAATCCTGGGACAAAACCTGAGTAATTTTGTGAGGTTTTAACCTTTGATATAATTTGTGCAACTACAACTGCTTGCATCCCTTGTGACAGGCTGTACTTCAATTTTTGCTTGTAGAAACCACCAAATCTAAGCAATAGAAATAACCGTTGTATGAAAAATGGTTATGGTGATGTCAAAACGGGCATTTGTTTAACATATAGGTTCACATGATTATTTCATTGATCATTCTTGGGTCTTGAAATGCAAGTGTGTACTGTATATACATCTATTTTTGTTTATAATCATATGAAAATACAAATATTGATTTGTTGCTGCTTGCCATGGGTCTATTTATAATCTGTTTGATGAAAGAAAAACTATTTGGAACCAAGGATTTGGGCCCTACGTCCACCCCTTGTTTGTTTTTTTGAAAACTTTACAGAACCAAACTGAATACAAAACAAATAACAATGCAACTAAAACAAGTAATACAGAAGATATTGAAACATGTCATGAACAAAATGTTACGAATTATGAATATAAACAAACATAAACTATCAAAAAACATCACAAAACACTGTAAAAAGTGGGGCACAGCGTTACACTCTCATCACTCTCCAGATTTGGGGGGTTTGATAGTCATGGGAGGACCCAAAAATTTGGATGGTTTATGGATGGTACCATGGGGTACCCCCAGAAATCTGGAACTCCGCGGATTTCTCGTCACAGGATCCCTTTGAGAGAGCCTTGCTTGAAAGACGCATGGAGGACAGCTCTCACGCTGAAGTTTTTTTTGGGGATCATGCTGAGTTTTTTTTAAAATGTGCTTCGAGGCTAAACGGCAAATCCTGGATGAGAAAGAGCAGATGGATGCGGAAGCTCTTTGATGCTGAGATTTGCTTCAATTCTGAGGGACTGGGAAGGGACTTGATCTGAGGCTGCAGATGACATCCTGTATGGAGAGAACGAGAGTAGGGAGCTGAAGGGTAATGAATTATGTAAACGAATTACACTGACGCTGCTGACGCCACAGTTCAAGGCTTACTCAAACGGCTTGTTGACATCATAGAAACTTTTGGCACGCAGGAAATCTGAAAGTCAAGTGGTCCAGATATGTCCAGATGGGCTATATCATTGTTGTAAGGTATACGGATGGCACTGGTGCATATCCACAAAGCCGAGGAGGCCTGTGTCCGGTGTAGCCGGATTTGTTTAAACTTGGTTACATCGACTCGCTACATCTGCATCCCAGCATGCTGTTTGAATTCTGATACTGTGAAGATACCAAGATTGAACCCCCCCACCTTTCCCCAGATACTGAGACAACGTCGAACCAGGTTGTGATCGTTTTTCTTTGTTGGCAGCTGCTATGGCTACACCATTTTGTATATGTTGTATCCATAGATCCCAAAATCCGCCACTAAGAGTTCGGTGATTCTTCCTTTACTCGAAAAAAGTGAGGTATTAAAACTATAATTTTAGGATTTTCAATTGCCATGTTGGACTGCCGGAGGGTGTCATGTACATTCCATTTTCTGAAATACGCGCTCCATTTCGCTTTCAATCCTTGCAAGGCCAGATATCAGAAGAGAATGCCAGACCCCATTGTGCAGAGAGAGGCAAGGAGAATGTGCGGTTTGAGGTTGCAGGAGGCTAAACAACAGATCTACACAGAAATGGTGGTTTCCACACATGGGGGTACCCCAATAATTAGCTGGATGGTTTATTTTAGGGAAAATCCTACTAAAATGGATGATTTGGGGGTACCATTATTTCATTAAATGTACTCTGTTGTTTGCACGTCTCCAGCCTATCTGAGCCTATCCCCAATATGACTCGCTCCTTCCCACCAGCCGACCAGATCCAGGATGAAATGCTGTGGGGAGCGCCTGTCCCACCGGCTGAAACGATCTGGGCAAATGCCAAGGAGGGTCGTGCCAGATCAGAAGCGCCCATGGTTGGAAGGAAAGTGTTTCGAGGATTTTCGAGGTCTCCAGATCAAGGCCCCCCGCTTCCCAATATGCCACTGTTATCTACTCTTCGGCGAAGATTCTTTTCTAATCTCGACCCAGTTCGATCGCAGGAACCACCTGATGAACTGCTGGTGAGATGCTTAGTGCACCAGTGACTCAGTGCTGTTGAATGTAATTAACAACTGTAACAACTGCATCTCCTTTGCATCAAAAGTCCCAAGTAAGTCCTTGTCGCTTAAAATTATGCAACTTTCTAAGATGTATTCCATATTCAAACTACATCTAACATCATCTAACTACTCGAACCATGCAAAATCACAGTTTGTCTCCAGCCCACCTCTAAACCTCGACTTCTAGCTCCAGGTTCCGTGGTTCAGTGGACACCTTTGTCCTCAACTCTTCCAGCCCAAAACCGTTGAACACCGTTAACTAGGGTTAACTATGGTTAACTATGGTTAACTATGGGTTGACTATGGGTTAACTATGGGTTAACTCTGGTCAAGTATGGTTGTATAATGTTGTATACCTAGGTTAAGCATGAGTTAACTCTTACTGTAGCCTTAAAAGGCCGGCCTCGGTCAGGTTCGTGGTGACCATGTCATCTTGGTGACTTTGGAGAGTGACCTTCCAGAGGCGCATGAGATAAGTATAGGGTAGCTCCAAAAATCCATTGATGAAGCATCATTTCCCCTGCTACATGGTGAACATTCTATGGGTGAAAAGCGGTGTTTTTCCATTTTCAGATAAACCCAGACATATTATGACTGGGGGAATGGTAGCATCGTCGAAACTGTCAGGATGCGGTCAACGATGAGGAGGACACACTGGCCAGTGGCAAGCGAAAAGCGTTGCGCCCGGGCAGGACGACGCACGCGCGTCGAATCGTCGAACGCGTGTGGACATGTCAAGCCATGATGCGCCATGGTCGTTGAACCATCAAAATATGGGGATATGATTGGAGATAACTGAGTTTAACTGATAATTTATTGGGTGGTTGATGATGAGTTCCCGGATTGTGCTAACCTGGTTATCCATGTTATCATGCGGAAGATCACAGTCCAACGGGGAATGGAGGTACTCAGAGGTATGGAATGAGCATTTCCCACCAGAAACCTGGCTGCCTGGCAGGATGATGCCCTTGAAATCATTCGTGCAATCGATGAGGCCAGAATTTTGCAGAACAAACCATGGAAAACCGAAGACTCAAACTCCAGATGTTTTTGTGTCATACAGAGGTGTTGTTGAACCGAACAGAATTTCAGAATGACTCTTTCGTTCTCGATGTCTTGCTCTGGAGTCACTAGTCAACGTTAATGCATGTTAATGTGGCGTATTCACATGTATTCACTATAGCAAGCCTGTCCCTTCCAGTCCCTGACGACGAAGGGAGTTTGGAGTGGTTGCTGCCCGATCCACATTTCCTCGAAGCCTTCAGGTGCCAAAAGAAGAGACGTCCGCTAGTGGTGGTGTCTGAACGAGTCCTGCACTTGGTGGGTTCTGAATGAACAACTTCGATCAGTTCATTGGAAATTCTTCTCTGTGCACCTCCCACTTGTTTGCCATGGATGTGATTCTAGGTTCCATTTGATTGGGCTCGAATCATGCAAGAGCCTCTTGTCTATCTGGTCTTGGGGCAAGAAGCTCAGACAGATTCAAGACTGACTGCAACCGCGTGAAGAATGAATTCCGATATCTTACATCTACATACATGGACATGTTGGTGTTGCACGATGCGAATATATGTATGTAATCTTTTTGATAAGCTAGATAATCATAGATAATCGACATACTATACTAAAGAATATGTTGGGATGGCCGAGCAGAGGAATCTGCATCTCAGGGTGCCGTACTCTCCCTCCACCTTGGAACGAGCTGGATATTTGCAGGCCAGGGGTACCCCCAAATCACCAATTTTTTTGTGGGATTTTCATGGATTTTCCATGTTTCATGGACCATCCAGCTATTGGGGTACTCCTATATCTCCTATGGAAAGCTCATGAAAGCCCCATGGCCCATCTTCCAAAAAATAGGGACCAGTTCTGGGAGCTACGAATAGAGTTTCCCAAGCGCATGCTAGTATGTTTTTTCCCAAACAGTGTGTCCACACTGAGGGGTTTTTACGGTGAGAGTAAAGGCCGGTGCTTGATCAGGGTGCTCACCCTGGGCCGCGGCATTTTTCCTGTAAATTTCCGTGTAAAGTGGCTCTTCGGATGTCTCTTGTGAAATGTGGACATGCGTTTTGACTGTGCAGGCTCGCACAAAGTGTTCGTCCGCATTCTGGGCTCAATCTGGGCCGCGGCATTTTTCCTGAAAATTTGTGCTTAAAGTGGCTCTTCTGATGTCTCTTGCGACATGTGGACATGCATTTCGACTGCTCAGGCTCGCACAAAGTGTGTGTCCGCGTTCTGGGCTCAATCTGGGCCGCGGCATTTTTCCTGCAAATTTCTGTGTAAAGTGACTCTCCGGATGTCTCTTGTGAAATGTTGAAGTGCATTTCGATTGCGCAGGCTCGCACAAAGTGTTCGTCCGCATTCTGGGCTCAATTTGGGGCCGCGGCATTTTTCCTGTAAATTTTTGTGTAAAGTGGCTCTTCTGATGTCTCTTGTGAAACGTTGAAGTGCATTTCGACTGTGCAGGCTCGCACAAAATGTGTGCCTACGTTCTGGGCTCAATCTGGGCTGCAGCATTTTTCCTGTAAATTTCTGTATAAAGTGGCTCTTGCGAAATCTTCACATGCGTTTCGACTGCGCAGGCTCGCACAAAGTGTGGTCCTAGGTCTTGGCATCGGTCCCCCTCCTCAACATCATCATCCCCCACATCATCATCTTCCTCCTCCTACTCCTCCTCCTCGACTCAACATCATCATTCTATTCATTCTCAACATCATCATCTTCCTCCCCTTTTTACATCCTCATCCTCAACTTCATCATCCTCAACTTCACCATCCTCCACCTCATCTTCCGCAACATCCTCCTCCTCCACCTCATCTTCCGCAACATTGTCATCCTTTTCATACTCCTCCTTAACATCATCATCCTGCACCTTGTCCTCCTCCACTTCATCTTCCGCATTACCATCCTCATCCCCATCCTCCTCAACATCATCCTCCTCATCCTCCTCATCATCCTCAACATCAACATCATCATCATCCTCCTCCTGCTCCTCCTCCTCCTCCTCCCCCTCCTCCTCCATCCTCCATCATTACCATCATCGATCATCATCAGCATCAGCATCAGCATCATTATCAGCATCATCCTCCTCCTCCTCCTCCTCCTCCTCCTCCTCCTCCTTCTCAACATCATCATCCTCCACCTTTTCATCCTCCACTTCACCTTCCGCATTATCATCCTCATCCTCATTCTCCTCAACATCATCATCCTCACCATCAACATCCTGAACATCATCATCCCAACCTCATTATCCTCACCATCAACATCCTCAACATCATCATCCTCAACTTCATCATCCTCAGCAACAACAACATCATCATCATCATCATCATCACCATCATCATCATCATAATAATCATCATCATCCATCAACCGGCATCCATCATCCATCATGATCATTATCATCATCACCATCATCACCAACATTACCATCATCATCATCATCATCATCATCATGATCATCATCATCATCATCATCACCATCATCATCATCATCACCATCATCATCATCATCACCATCATCATCATCATCAGCATCATCCCTCATCCATCACCCATCATCCATCATCCATCATCCATCATCCATCATCCAACATCCATCATCCATCACCCATCATCCATCATGATCATCATCCATCATCCAGCATCCATCATCCATCATCCATCATGATCATCATGATCATCATCATCATCACCATCATCACCACCAGCAACATTATATTGCATTATCCACCCGCTCCCCCCACACTGTTTGGGGTCTATTGCCGGGATAGTTTTTATGTTTTTATATAAATTATATATATATATATATATATATATATGTTTTCATGTTTTTCACCGTGACATGGACTGAGAAGACTTTGGAAACGACTTGTGACCAGCTTGTGACCGTCATTTTTTGGGGTGAATCTGCTGGAATCTCAGGCAAAATCCATTGTGATCTACCAGAAGGATATACCCAATGGGTCAGATGCTCCACTGGTCGATTCACAGGCACAAAGCGGAGTGTGACAACAGCTGGAGATTCAGGTCACCAGTTCCAACCTTGGAAAAATACACCCACAGGCCATTTTTGCTCAGCGCCTGCTGGAGTCGCTCTTGCGTGAAGCAGGCTGCGTGTTTTCCGTTTGTCGAAACATATGCAGACAGACTGAATTGTGTCTGCTGGTTTGTATTTGTTTGTGCCTGTCGTGCTACTGCTGTGCAGGGGCAACAAGGACTCCTGTGATCATGCACATGCACATGGAGGATTGCAAGGGATTGCGAATGCAAACAGTTTGTTTGCATTTTTTTGCACATTATTGTTTCAGCAGTCCCTGAAGGACAACACCGAACTCCTCCCAGACTCAGCTGAAGCACGAAAAACGAAGGAGCTCAATGGAGTTCAGAGGGACTTTGATTAGAGTTTAGAGAAACTGAGCAGGACTCTAATCCTGTGCCACGTTCACGAAACATACAACGATGATTGAAGTCACGTAATTTACCATAATTTACCAAGTCTAATGTGAGAATAGGTCAACACCTATTTTCACCATATTTGAGTGAATAAACAAGAATAAACATCCATTCACCATGACTATCTATGACTCAGGGTACCATCCGGGTGGGTTTTTGACTCATAGCAATATCACGCCAGGGCCTCCTAGAGATGCTGGAGTCAAAGGCGGAGCCAAGTGGAGAAACTCCACACAGTTGGGGTGTAAAGCCACCACTGTGCACATCATTGCACATCATTTTGGAGACTCTTGGCGATATGACTCAACTTTGGGTACTCCATGCACTCCATGCTGAACACATGTGACAAGAACCGATGATCAAGATCTCGAAGTGATATTGTGGATTCTCACAGTTAACTGGTGCCAGACACGGGAAGACGATGAAGATGAAGGGCCAAGTCAGCCAAAAAAGGTTGAGGCCAGAGTCCATGGCTGTGCACGGCAGGGTCAAGACTCAAGACAGAAAGCAGAACTTGGTATGTTCAAAATGCCGTTTCAATCATGACAATCGTATGATAAGGCTCGAGAATTATATATGAGGGTTTCTATAGTCATGGGGGTACCCCTTTATCGCTGGATGGTTTCATGGAAAATCCATGAAAATCCCATTGAAATTTGGATGAGAACTCGGTAACTAGGGGTACCCGTAGTTCAGGAAACCTCCATATCATATAATAATACAGTATAATCCCAATATTGGGTACCATATGTTTAATCTCAACATATAGTCAATCCCAATAGTATATAACAGGTACCCGTATATCACATATGTTTCCCCAAGATGATTCGCCATAGTTAGTGCGTCAGGTTGAAGATAGGCAGCAGATCATCTTGCAGCATCGCTTTGCCAGCAGCGTCCTGTGCCTTGGCAGCCAGCAATGCTTGGCGTAAAAAGACAGTGATTCTGACATCGTTTGAAGAACAATGGTTAAATAATAGGTATAAAGTATTATAAAGTATTATAAAGTTATACAATATAATTTATAATATAATATAATCAATATCTTACAACATAATATACAATATGATATACAACCAACTATTCAGAATAGTTTGAACAGAGTCAGGACACTTCACCGGGGAGGCACTTCACTTCACCTAAAAATATTTATCCCTGTGATTCTCAGCGGGTCAGGTTCAGCTCGAACTTTGTGACCTGTTTGATGGCGAATGTCATGTTTCAGCCTTGTCTTGCGGCCGTGCTCACGGAGATGGTGATCTGCTTAGCTTTGAGACGAGCTTTGAGATGTGACTCATCGTGCTCCGAGATTCATGGGAATTGTTTTCATGGTAATATGATGTGAAATTGATTTATGGAAGAATTGGAGTAATGTTAATGGGTAATATTAATGGGGTATTACTAAGTGTAATATCTGGGGAACTATTATTGTCGGGATATCCATGGAATAATGGCATGGGATCATCATTTCTGGCAGCGATTCGCGCTGTGCTCACCCTTGCTGTGAGTCAAAAGCAGCCTTTGTCGTCGTGGAGGTGCCTGAGGTATGGTTTCTCTGGCTTGTTTTGAAGCTTTAGCACCATGTGAGGCCTCAAAATGCCTCAACAGGTCTCAACAGAATCTCTGGAGCGAATCCAATGCGAATTCCAGGAAAGGCTTGACCTTTGGCCAGCTCTTTAGCTACATGATGAGGAAGAGGCTCCATACCTTTCGCAGACTTCGACATACTCCACCTGCCCATCACTGCCTTGACAAACCCAATTGCTTGAAAGGAATCTGATGCCGATGGCGCTCCTTCGAAAGACTACATCGCCCTGATCTAAGCTGCAAGCTCGTTCGCTACCATTGCGCCATTATGCCTTGATCCCTCGAGGCAAGAAGCTCTTGACTTCCTTGACTCAACTGTAGAGAACAGGCCTGCTTCCAGCTGCCAGTATGCCAACATACTGCCAACAGCTGCCGGAATCTCTTCTCAGCAAATCTCCACTCCATGACAGGAAGATTGAAGATCCAGAGGACAATTTCAACATGTCTCCACATGTCTTGAACTCCGACACACACACAATGTTACTTTGTCTAGTTTCGCCATTTTTCATGCATGTTCTACATATATGTTCAATGAATGCACAGGAGATTCCGCACACAGACCCCTATGGTCACCCCTCATCGGTTTTCAGCAGGAGAAACTGGAGCTGGTCTACGCACACGCGCAGAGGAAGATGGATGATTGGCGGTCCGCCCAATGGCATGTCTTTGGATGTCTTGTTGATGGGTTATTTTGGGGGGTTATTATTACATATTATTACATCTGTATAATATGATTATTATTGGATGATATGATTGGTCATAATCATTCATAATCCCCGACATAAACCAGATATTATTACTGTACCTTGTATTATCTGGTTTATTTATAGGGGATTATGACCAATAATATATCGGGGAAACCGTAGGATGCCGATCGACCAGTTGGGATAGGCTTGGGGTGTTGGGCTGCTCCACGCTCCGTATCCACGTATGCATTTCATAGCATTTCCAAGGATCCTATCAAGCGTTGAGGAATGTTGAGGATATGATGATTTTGGGACGCTTTTCGATCTATTTTGGCCATGTAATTTGAACTTCAAGGCAGCGTTGAGAAGTTGATTTGCAGCTTTTTGTTGAGGATGGTGTCCTTTTTTTGAATTCTGCACTGCTAAATTCTGGTATCTTACTGCATCATGTGGCAGCTACGCCCAAAGGCACCCACTGAGTCCCCATTCAGACACCATGATTTGTGCACAGTAAAAGACTCAGTTGTTCTAGGAAAGCTATTCAACTTCAATCATTGACCAAGAATGCCCACAGCAACTCGAGTGAACGACTCTTGTTGAACACCCAAAGTGCATCAAAGATCATCAAAGTACAACAAACATCGTGATGGTGCACCAGTTGCACAAGGCCTTGTCACAAGTTTGAATGAGCCCAGCGCAATCTGGCAGTCCTGAATCATTAAGATAGTGAATCTATGACAATATAGAGATTTAACATGATTTACATATAATACTATACATTACCATACTGTATAAAAGATATAAACTATATAAAAGTGATGTCAGGTAACAATGGTAACAGGTTTCCGGCACTGTACCTTGGTGTTTTTGAAGCCGGAGATTTTTAGTCGGATCATCTCATGAGGCTGGTGTTCGGATCCTCGTTGATTCGCTTCAAGAATCATCAATGTATAGCATGGGTCATTAAATGTCCCCATTGAACATCACCCAACCATTAGGTATATGGTCTACTAGATGGCTACTTTTTCAGGTGATGTCCAATATTCCCAAAATGGGACAGTTACCAACCCCTGTATAGGATATACCCTCTGGTAAATTAACATAGACCCTGAAAAATCCACCAATTTTTAGAGGAAACTAATCTTCCAACCCCAACAACTACCAGGGTCTATGTTAATTTACTGGAGGATATACCCTCTGGTTATTTAACATAGCCATGGAAAATCCATGAAAATCCCTTACTGTATGGAGGTTTCTAGCTGGGAAACTATTATCTATAAATGGGCCATCTATACAATGGCTATGTTGAATAACCAGAGGGTAGATGGATATAGATTCTATAGATGATGTAGAATATATGATATGATTTTTTTAAATATATCTGATGGATTCTGATGGATCCTGATGGATTCTTGAGACTTTCACCAGCATTTTTTCACAGATTGCTGCGCTTTAAAAAACTCCAGTTGCCACGCCAGGCAACAGCTCACGGATGAAGCGGAGAAGCGGAGGCCATTGATACAAGGACCAACATCAACAAAATCAGACTGAGATATACCCTCTGGTAAACTAACATAACTATGGAAAATCACCATTTTTAATGGGAACATCGACTATAAATGGTCATTTTCAATAGCTATGTTAAATTACCAGAGGGTAATATATTATGATATATTATGGTTAATGATATTATAATATATTGTAATATCAAGCCCGGATTTATTTTTATACATCAACAAAAATCATACGGCCCATGGTATCACCCCTTTTCATGGCGGTGTTTTTTTTTTTTGGACTCCGGGACTCCCAGGTACATCCCTGGGGACCCACCGTTCCAGCGCTATGCAGCTGCCTTACGCACTGAACAGCGATTGAGTTTTTCCATGGCCCATTGTATCGAAATAGATTCGATTTTCCCAGCGAAAAAACACATTCAAACCTGAAAATTTCGTCATTTTTATGGGATTTTCCATGGCGAACGGTGAATGTCATAAGCAGATGGTCAACCGTTGATGCATCATGGATACATGATATTCGCAACATGCCATGTGCGCCTAGACACTGGTGATGCCACCTGGAGCATCTTACGTTGTCTACAACGACGGAGTCATTTGCATGCAGGGGACTACAAGGCTTGCGTCGCGGTGAACAAAACGGTGAAAGATCCAACAAAACATGGACCTGTCAGTGGTTTTTCAGTGGTGATAAATATATGTTTTAAATACTGCTTGGTGGTTTGGAACATGTTTTATGTTTCCATCAATTGGGAAAAATAATCCCAACTGGCTAATATTTTTCAGGGGGGTTGAAACCACCAACCAGAATATGTTTTAATGATTTTTGATGGGACAATTCAGGACAGATCCCCTTTTTCGTGGAGTGTTTGCCCGGGCCCGAGATCGGCCACAGGACCACCTTGCCCAAAACAGGAGGCAAACGTGAGAGATTTGATGCGGGGCATCTCAGTATCCTGGAGTTCACACCATGAATCTCTGATATTCATAGTGATATCAGTATCTAAATATATGTAATATATGATATAGTGTAATATACTATATAGTATAATGTACATTGTAATATATATATATATACATTATACTATATATATATATGAAGTTTATGTATGTATGTATAATATATATATATTAATATAGATATTAATATAGATATTAATATATATATATATATATACACACATGTAGGGGTTTGTTTCATTCTGAGATGCATTTTGACTTCTGTGGATGTTCCTTTTGCACATTCGAGGATCCCATCACCCACAGCCGTCCTGCGGCCTGACCAGCCGAACGGGGCGTGTCCAAGAAGCAGCTCAAAGTTGGCTGCAGATCAGCTGGCCTAAGGCCACACTGATGTGGATGATGCGGAAATGGGGATGGGTCAAAACCTATGAAGTGACCATATGACTGGGCGAACATCCAGCGAAAAACCAGCTATTTCACGATAGGATACCCCAAGGGGGTCTCAGGGTTTTGACTCATAGCAGAGAGATGCTGCGCAAAATGACCTGGACTCCAGTGGTGATTCCAAGTGTCACAGCAATGGAATCAGCTGCATATCCCAGAAAAAAATGGATAAATGGGGGTTTCAGGGCGTATATGTTTGTATGTTGCTTGTTATGATTTTGTGTTGGGGTTCAATGTTTCATCTTCGCCTTTGATGTTTTTTCAGGTGGGGTTTTGGGAGGTCATTTTGATGCTAAAGTGATGTGTCAATGTTTGGTTTGGATGAGGGGGACAATTGTTGAGGTTGTTGTGTTTTATGTTTATGTTTATGTTTGGGGTTAGAGGATGGGATCGATGTGTCCTTCGTCCGCTCTGTGCTGAAAATGATCATCCGCGTTCGACGTCTTGTCGGGAGACCCAGTTTCAGAGAACAAGTGTTGCAAACAAATCTCCAGACATGTGAAGCCTTGCGAAGCAAGAGTCTGGAAAGGGTCAAAAGGTCCCTCAGCCTTGGGCATGCAATGTTTGTCACAGCTTTCTGGCTGAAGTATTGATGCATCCACCTTCAAATTTCAGCTACGAAATGGGGAGGGCTTGGGCTACAGTACAGATTGCCAGCCAGGATTTTTTTATACAAACAGGAGGGGTTGTGCCCCCCATCAAATCATCATTTTCATTTTGTAGTTGTATACGTTGAGTTAGTTGAAGCATCCAACATAAAATCTCATTAGCATTTTGTAGTTGTACAAGTTGAATAGTTGAAGCATGGGGACATGTACATGGACACAAACAGATCATGAAACTACAGAATGCCATCTAGCAAACTGCACGGGGTCAACACTTGATCCAACTAAATTCAATCATTGACAACTACAAAATGTTCTCCGAATTTATGTTGGTCGGAACTTTGGATGGCAAAGACCCAACTACAAAATGTCATTGG
>Ga0126342_10015893_pt1 | contig 13151 bp, 5 predicted proteins | sample Cyp1metagenome_FD_92528 | JGI IMG/M metagenome (GOLD analysis project Ga0126342, IMG submission 92528) | Coral microbial communities from Lord Howe Island, Old Settlement Bay, Australia - Cyphastrea 1 metagenome | ecosystem: Host-associated > Invertebrates > Cnidaria > Coral ... | reverse complement strand
TGCGACGTCCGAAATCAAAAGACTACAGCGGCTACTCGCCAGATCAGCTGACTTCCATGAGTGTTTCCAGGTTGCCCAAAGTGGCTTGGGATGCTTGGGATATTTGGCACTTCTTGAACCCGCTAAAAAAATGCCGGTGTCGCCAGGGGGGAAACACAGAATTGGGGATATGTATAGTAGTCTTTCAAACCATTCTTTTCAACCAGTTCCCTGTTGGAAAGTGGCGCAGCTTCAGGATCTTTTGTCGGCGATCAGAAATATTCCGGAAGGTAAATTGATCACGTTGAGGTGGGATATTAGTGCAGGTTCACACAGTTGCCTAGGTGCTTGCAAACCACTTCGGTTTTTGGCGTCAGTGCAGAATGCGCTGTGCAGTCACAGATGTTTGTTAGTGGTTTGGAGAGATTGGAATGTTACTTTGTACGCGATGTTTGTTTCAACATGTATATGACAAACTATGCAACGTATGATACGTATGAGGTTTTGCATTTACAGCCCAACTTGGGGATGATTTTGTGAGGGCATGTGTGCACTGTCCCAGCAACGGGTTTATATAGATTTGAAACACTTGTTGGTAAGCGGAACAAGTTCAGTCAAACACTGATTTCTTCAATGCATGATCTGTCTGTTGCATCCAACAGGTTTTATGAAACCATGTGAACAAATAATAAAAACATGTCAGACGATATCAAAGGTTCCCAAGAGCAGGTTCCCAAGAGCAGGTTCCCAAGCAAGGTTCCCAAAAAGGGTCCCAAGAACAGGTTCCCAAGCAAGGTTCCCAAGCCGGTTTCCCAAAGGTTCCGAGGAAGAGGTTCCCAAAGGTTCCCAAGCAAGGTCCCCAAAGGTTCCGAGAAAGAGGTTCCCAAAGGTTCCCAACAAAATTCGCAATGGCAATTCCTTGCAAGTGTGTGTGTGTGTGAAACATCTGAATAGATGTAAAACTTCTACTTCTACCTGATGATGTCGCTTTTTGGTGCTGACAGGTTTGAATTTTCTTATTCGATTTTCATTTCGATATCCAATTTCAAGCAGGGGGTCACCGGGGTCCCGGGGGGGTCAGTGACCAATGAAGACACCTCCCCGGGACCCGTGTAAACGTACCTGCGGGAGTGTGGTGACGCACCTGGGCGCATATAAGTCGCAGCTGGTGGTCACCATAGTCCCATATATATATATATATGTATATATATATATATGTATATATATGTGTATATATATATGTAACTAGTCTTTTACTTCTGATCATTCAACGGCTCCCGTCAGGTTTCACTGGAGTGTTTTTGCACGTGAGATGCATTCCACACCAATAATTCGATAAGATATTTCTGAGCAAGTGTGTGATACATGCTGGATTCGTCAAGGTGGCATGAACACCTCGGGGAAAGCCTTTCCAGGCTAAAAATTGATACGTTGAAACGATCTCTGAATTGACACTTTTGAATTGGTAATTCGTCTAAGTAAAGTGAAACAGATGGCCTTCTTTCCAAGTCTCACTCGTCGATGTCGATTTGTGTTGGAACAACTTCCCGCTGTCTCTGGGATCACCACTTTTGATGAAGAACAGTTGCATAGCCTGAAGCCACGACAACAATCCTTCTGTTATCTCAAGAGGCTGACCGCAGCCCTTTTCACATGAAATTCCAGGCAAGAGGACATGCTTTTCAGGTGTGGTCACTTCTTTTTGGTTGATCTGGTGAGGTTCAATTGTGCACGTAATTCAGGGGTTGACTACTTAAGCCGTCTACAGGGTCGTGACATCAATGCCGAGGGCCTTGGAGCCTTACACGAATTTTGCATGCAATGTGGATGCATCATGTTTCATCAACTAGTTCCCCATTGGTCCCCTATCTCATGCGTGCTCCCTTTCTAGGTCAGGTTTGGCTCCTTTGCGTGCCGAGGTAGGTTTTGGCTATCGCCTTGTAGGTTGTGTCAGGCGCTTCTGTCCGGCCCTCCTCCTCTGGTTGGTTTTTGGCCCGTCGTCCGTCCGCTTTTTCTTTTCCCTTGCCCTTTCAGGGTTTGCCCGTTTCGGGCTAGGTGTGTTGGTGTTGGTGTTCTCTCTCTTCCCTTTCCTTTTTCCTTTCCCCCTCTTGTGTTCCAGTTAAGTAATTGTCATCTCATCTTCATCGTCATTTCACTTCCACTTTCTTTCTCTCACTTTCACCTTCATCTCATTCGTCGGGGCCTTAAATGCCTCGCGGCAGCGGGGCGTGTGTGTGAAACATCTGAACTGATGAAAAACTTTTAAGAGCTTTGCTACATCCAATGCAGTCGTTGCACAAAATGGCCTCGCGGCAGCGGGGCGTGTGTGTGTGTGTGTGAAACATCTGAACAGATGTAAAACTTCTACCTGATGATGTCGCTTTTTGTTGCTGACAGGTTTGAATTTTCTTATTTGATTTTCATTTCGATATCCAATTTCAAGCAGGGGGTCACCGGGGTCCTGGGGGGGTCGGTGACCAATGAAGACACCTCCCCGGGACCCGTGTAAACGTACCTGCGGGACTGTGGTGACGCACCTGGGCGCATATAAGTCGCAGCTGGTGGTCGATGAGATTGCCCACAAGAACCTTCAGTTGAATGAGCAAGCAGCCCAGTCGATGAATGAGCAGAAATCTGCTCAGATGTACGTCCAGTCTCAGGATCATCGCATCAAGGAATTGGGTGCCGAACTTAACCTGTTCAAGTCTTCTGCAGGGATGATGTCTGCGTCAGTTGATAAGGCAACTGCTGATCTGAACGCAGCACAATCCCAAATTGCAATGTACAAGAATCAGATTGATGCTTTGAACCAACAGACAACGGATATACAGAAGGTAGCGGACCTTCAACGAAAGGACTTTGAGAGGGAGATTCGGAAACTTCGACAAGAACAAGCTGAACTTGTCCGTTCTTTGAAATCTGAACCTCTGGAGGGAACTCCTGGACTTGCCATCACGTATGTCAAGGGCAAAGGAACTCCTCAACCCTCTCAACGTCCAAACCTTTTGCAGTTGAAGTTGGCGGCAGGGAGAAACACAACACTTCTGACGCCGACGACGAGCACTTCACTGCGGCACCCTTTATGCCTCCGGGTCTTCAATGTGGAGGACCTCCTGATGGCAGTGAGCCAGAAAATGACGATGATCGTCGTGGGAGAAAAGAAGAAGGATCGAAAGGTGAGTCGTGGTAGATCAAGATGCCGACGTCGTCGTGATCCATCCTCGTCTCCGCCGTCCTCATCGTCTTCCAGGACTACTTCGGATTCTGAGAGCTCATTTGCACGTAAGGTTAAGAAAGCCTTAGAAGAGTCTAGAGTATCCGAGACAAATGCCAAAGAGCCTGATCGGGTGTTAGTTCCTAAATTTCCCCAACCCGAAAATTATAGGAATTGGAGGATTAGGGTAAGGGATGACGTAATTGCTGCTTCATCTAAACCTGATTTAGCCTTCCAATGGATTGAAGAAGTCTTCAAGACGGACCAGACTCTTGATTCACTAAGGGACTCAGGTAAGTTCGTCACGCTGGATGCAAAGTTGATGTCTTCCCTCACAAATATCTGCGAAGGGGACTTTGCATGTCAGCTCGACATCTTCAAGGAAGAGCAGGCAAAGTCGGGAACTCCAGCTAGAGGTCGTCAAGCACTTCTCATGATCCACAAACATTTCAGCACAGGTAGGAAACATGGTGCAGTGTATGACATCGAGGATCTCATGGCTGTGACACTTGTCAACGACGATCTGCGGGGTTTCATTACCCGATGGGACGCCGTGATCGCTGGAATGACTTCCGAGCCTGATACAATGTGGAAGCAAGCATACTTTCACAATGCCATCAAGAACTTCAAGCCTCTTTCTCATGATCTGGCTGTGTATGATCGCACACCGGAGGGGGAACCCAACCGCTCTTATGATTTTCTCATGAAAGCTGCAAGGGACTACCTCGAGAGGAAACGCTTGGCGAAGATGCGACAGGCCACCAAGAAGTCACTATCCGGAAAGAAGGAAGCCGCACCAGCTCCCACTAGACCTTCGTCTGCTGGGAAACCTCAGGGCATCTGCTACGACTTTCAGGCAGGGAAATGCACCAGAGGAAAGGATTGCCGATATAAACATGAGAAGTCTGACAAAGGCAAAGGTGGAGGTAAGAAAGGTCAACTTAGATCAAGTTCCAGAGGCACCAGTCGTTCTTTGTCTCCCGGATCTAGGAATCAAGTTTGCAAATTTTGGAAGGCGGGAAAATGTCACCGTGGGAGTGAATGTGCTTTTCAGCATCCGCCCAAACCTGCAGCTCCGTCTACCAAAGACGACAAGCGTGGGAAGAGCAAGAACACGAGGAAGAAGAAGAAGAAGGGTGATCGGTCAAGGTCATCAAGTCGGGGATCCAATTCCTCGAAGGGCTCTCAGAGTCTCAAGGACAAAGGGGGAAAACCTTCATCCTCAGGTTCAGCTGCAGTTTGCCTGATGCGCGCTCTGATGATGGTCGCAGTCATCAACCCTTCGACCAGCACTCATCGCGTGCCGGAAGGCTTCGCCTCCACACCGTTTCACTATCAGCGCCGTTTTGCAATGCCTGTTACACGCAACCGTTCCGTTTCTTTTGGGGATGACATTGAAATCTTTGAAATTCCCATTGGATCCGAATGCAACATGAACCCATGTAGTGCTAGGCAGAGGACTCATAACCCAGTTTGCATCACAAAAGACGATCGTTTTCGTAAAGAAACGATCGAAGCTCGTGAAAGTGATGCCATACTCGCTGCACAAATGTTGCAGTCAGCTGTCTTTCGGGAGTTGCATGGGAAACCATGCAAGTGCAACTTCAATTGCGACAGTGATATTGGCTGTCGTCACTGCATCCGATCCGACCTGAAGGCCATGCCCGGCCATATGCCTTCTCAGCAACGGAATGCATCCGCCGAAATCGCATGGATTGCCGACACTGGCAGTGCTCAGGATTTGGTTTGTAGTAAAATGATTCCCGGGGACTTAGTGTATCACTCTCATGAACCCCTTGAATTAATAACTGCCAATGGTTCACAATCAGCTGACCAACAAGCTTCCGTTCACATTGACTGTACCCACAAAGAAGTTCAACCATATGTTCTTCCTGATACCCCTGCTGTGATTTCTGTTGGGATGAGATGCATTCAAGATGGATGGGATTTTGTTTGGAAAAGTTTTAGCCGTCCTTATTTCAAGAGGCGTTCCGTTTTCATGGAAGTCCGCTGCCGGGAACGGCAAGCCTGTCATACCGTCAAATCGAACATCTCGCATGTCCGTCGTAGGTGCAGAGTCTGATGACGAACCAGAGTTTGTGGAAGAACCATATGAGCCTTCCATCGCAGACACTGAGGATCTCAGAGCTGCAGTCGACGGCGACAAAGGCTACACCTCCAAGTGAAATCAGGACTGAGACAGTACCTCATCTCCGGCGTCCACAAAAACACCGTCTCTGCATAGTATTGAACCAGGAAGGGTCGGTAAAGGTACGATTAATTTTTGTCAGTCCTTTTCTCAACCTATTCTCCCGAAATCATTTTCCCAGTTTGTTCCACCTGATACTGAGGCGCCCCGCGGTTCTAAGGATCCACCTCCAGGACCCAGGGCTTCAGCTGACTGCCAATGGGCACAGGCCTTGGAGTGGATGCAAAACACTTGTCGGACGGCCCAGACGTTCAAAGATGACAATGTCAAATTGCTGCAGAATTGTTTACTCCAATGTAGTCAACTCACTCGAAGTATCAATCTTGCCTTGACCAAGAACGAGGCTGAACAAGATTGGGCCTCGGTCACTCAAAAACCAAACGTTGGCACCACTCAACAGGATGCCGACGAAGAAGACCAACCCAAACGAAAACGACTCCGAGGAAAACAGCCGGTGCAGGTTTTCGAATCAGTTGATAAGGGGACCAGACAAGGCATTCCCGAAACTTATTCTTGGCAATGTAATTTGTGCGATTTCAGTTTTTCTGCCAACAATAAAGGAACTTGGTCATCTAAGAAAAGTTTGCATATTAGTGCTGTTCACCCTAAGGAAAAACATCTCATTGCGGATCGTCGCACCTGGTATCCGCTGATCGAAGTAGCTAATCTTCCATGGAATAGCAGACAATGGACTTGCGCCTCCTGTGGTTTGGGGCTTCCATGGCTTCCTCCAAGTCAATTAGTCCGAAGTCGGGATGCACACCTTGAGCAGTGTCAACCAGGCAAAACGGCTAAGGACAATTGGCACACACTTAAGCAAGGCACCTCCAAGGAACACGTGGCCTACAAGGTCGCAACGAGGCGGGGGGGTTGGCACTCGGAAGAGTGGCGCAAAAACCGCACCTTGGCCGCAAGGGCTATGGGACATGATCTTCAGAGTTTTGTTCCAAATGAAGGGTTGATTAAATCTCAACGTTTGAGGTATACTTGCCGTTTTTGCAAGTGGATCCAAAAAGAAACTGATGTGTTTACTTGTCGACCATGTACTCCTCACAAAATGCCCAAAAAACATGTTTGGAGAGAAATTCGGCTGGACTATGAACCTTTTATCGGCAATCTCTTGAACATTTGGGGTTGGGGTAGGAAACATGTCACCACCATGGATTCATGGACCAATGCTCACAAACTCAGGGGGTTGGGGAAAAAATTTGAACCGGCTCCCAAAAAAATCCCAACGGCTGAAAATAAACCTTGGTTTAAAAAGCTGAAACTGGATGGCAGGGAACCTGTGCCGGTTCCCCACGGTAAAGGATGGAAACGAGATTTGACGCAGGAGGGGATTGAACCTAATCCTGGGCCGCGGACCAAACCGCGCAGATCTCAGCATTTGACCATTTTGCAACTCAACACCAACGGAAAAAACAACCTGTGGAATTTGGGCCATAATTGGTCGCAGGGGGAAGTTGATGTGGTTTGTATCCAAGAGTCTCACATGTCTCAAAGTGAAAGTAATAACTTTGCTCAATATATGTGGAAAAAGGGTTGGGTCACATACGCGGTACCCAGCACGCGTAGCCGAGGAGTTGTGACCTTAGTTCGAAATTGCTGGAAAAGCTGCAGGCTTTTCGATGTGGATAACCAAGGCGGTCAGTTTTTAGTCGTCCAGGTGGGTCATGTGACAATTGGCAATTTGTATGCAGCACATGACACTGACAGAGAAACTTGCACGTCGGAAGTGTTTGAATTTTTGCACAGTCTGGGCCCCAGTCGTTGGTGCCTCACTGGGGATTTTAATGATCCTCCTAGTGTTTTCCCCCTGGCACTTGGTCTGAGCGCCAGTGGTTATAACTTGTGCAGTCCTGCTGACGGGACCAGTAGCAGATGGGAGGTGGATGCGGACAGAATCATTGACTATGGGTTCTCTAATTGTACTTTCATCACCCCTCACATGCTTCTCTCTGATGAGCAGTGGAGTGACCATCGTGCTGGCATCATGCAACTCCAGACACCGGAAATGCATTCGCCAAATGAAAAACAGGTTTTGGTGCCTTGTAACCAATATCTCCCGTGCAGACCTGAGGATATTTTCAAATGGACCGAACTTCTTCTTAAAAGTTGGAATGAAAATCAGGAGGATTGGAAAAAGTTCACACAATCCTTGAGTGCCAAAGTGAAACAAACGAAACAAAATAGCCCTGAGGATCAGCGTCAGTCTGTGGCTGACGACATTTGGGTTCAGCTGAATCGATTTTTAGAACAGTTTCTGCAAAAGCAAGCAAAAGTCGCAGTTAACCAAGGTTTGGACATGAAATTTCATGGCAAGCCTCAGAGAAAAAAAGGGGCCCTGGTGAAGATTCGCGCAGCGCCTCTCAGCTATCACCAGTCTTACCCCTCAGGATCTTCCAACAAGCTCCGAGTGCTCCAGAATTTGTCGGGAAGATTGGCTGAGGTTGAACGCCAGACGGTGCATGGTTGCTCCAACCTGGACAAGCTCTGGGCAAAAATCCGTAGATGTAAACATTTTGTCCCTGGGATGACGGCTTCACAGGCTAAGGACCAGGTGACTCAGCTTCTGCATACTGAAAGGCAGAAGAACCTTGCATCTTGGAGAGCCAGATTAAGACACGATTCTAAGGAAGTTTTTCGATGGGTTCGGAAAAAACATGTTTGTCCTAGTGTTAACATATATGACGATGAAACCGATGCATCAGCAACAGCTTCGGATCATGTTCACGGTGCTCTGGAGGTGATTCATGGCCTGTGGGATCGGGTTTGGGAACGAGACATGTCTCAGGAAGACCCTCCATTTGATTATTTAAATAATTTTGCACGGGATAGGTGCCCGACGGAAACATGGCAACCAATCTCACCACAACAGCTTCAGTCCGCTGCTGCTCGGCAAAAATTCAAGGCTGGGGGCCCGGACGGTTGGACAGGCACGGAATTGGCCAGCTGGCCTTTCCCAATGTGGCAGAGCTTAGCCGACATCTTTCAGATGTGGGAACAACTTCAAAGCTTTCCTTCCAGCTGGCAGGAAATTATTCAGGTTCACATACCCAAACCAGGCAAACTCAGAGCTCAGGATGCTGCAGTCCCGGCCTCCAAACTCAGGCCAATCAGCATCATGAGTTGTTGGTGGAGGACATATATCACTGCCCGCCTTGCAGGATCTCAGGAACGTCAGTGGCTGGATGCACATCTAGTCTCTTCACAACATGGGGGCCGAAAAAGTCATGACAGCGTCTCAGCCTTCACTATTCTGGCTCAAAGATACGCTCTTGGTGATTTTGTGGGGACACTCGATTTGTCCCGGGCTTTTGATCATGTCTCCCCTGCTCGAGCAGTAGCGACGCTACAATGGCATGGGTGTCCCAATTTCTTGATCAAAGGACTTCACAAACTTTGGTCCAATCGGAAAAGGTTCCTAAGCTGGCATGGGGAATTCTTGCCCACGCCACATCAAGTCAGGACATCAATTCCTCAGGGGGATGGACTGTCTCCCCGTGTCCTCAATTTGCTACTGAGCTTGCCAGCAAAAGTAATTCAAACTCAAGAGCCGGAAACCCACCAGGTCATCTTCATGGACGACCGAAGCTGGGCCTGCTCGCAGTGGGCGTCATTTCGCCATGTTCTTGACATGTGGACAGAGCATGCCGGTCGACTTGGCTTGCGGGACAATGAGTCCAAAAGACAATTTACAGCAAAATCAGCCGCCAAAAGAGATCGCCTTCGCAGAGCTTTTGGAACTCAGATGGTGCTGCACTTGAATGGGCTTGGAGCCTACTTAGGCCTTGGGAACATTCAGGAAAAGGAATCTGAACGAATCCAAAAGGCCCGGGTGTGCGCTGATAAGATCAGGGCGGCTCCAGTGTCATCAGCTGTTCGCACCTTCGTTGCATCAGCGGCTCCAAGTTCAAAGGCGGCTTTTGGATGGATATCCAGGGCGCCAGCTAAAACTGTGGTTGAGAAGCTGGAAGCACGCGTTCGAAAAGCCTGCTATGCACAAAAAATGGCTTCACCTATTCTTACAAAATTGGTGTTGGGTCATCAGCAAGACGTCAGGTTTGTTGCTGGCCAAGCGGCCATCTCTGCGGTGTTGCGCCTGGTCATGAAAACCAAGGTGGAGCTGAAAGATTGGGAGCACACGGCCGGCCCAGCGGAGAGATGCAAAGCGTTTCTGGCTGGCCTTGGATGGGCAACTCGAAGCCCTTGGCTGTGGTTTCATGAAAAACTCGGGATCTTCCTTTGTCTGCACCCGAGACATGCTAGATTTGTCCCAAGCGTGGAGCTTGTCAGACACAATCTGCGAGAAAGTTGGAGATGCACTCTGTGGTACCGATTCCTGCATTCGAAACGTCACGAAGCTCCAGCGCTACGTCACATGGACTACGATCCTTGGTTGACGCAAAGCGCCAGAAACCTGGCTGCCAAGCATAAAAGTGCGTATGCTGTCGGAATCTTGTGTGGGGCTTTTGTTAGCCCTCTGATGACTCATCAAATGACCAGACTCCCAAATGAGAACTGCATTTGGTGTCAAGACCCACTTGGTTCATTTGATCATGTTTGTTGGACGTGTGAACACCGTCCGGCTGAGTTCACCATGGATCCACCTGAAAATGCCTGGACTAGGCGTTTTGGGTGGGGTTGCGAAGAGGTGTTGGTACATTTGACTAAGGTGCGCGAAGCCGTGCTGAATGTCAGGTACCAGCGCAGTGACTAAGGATTCTTCCTGGCCGTGTACCCCCTCGTGGTGACACATCGAGCGTGGGTTGCGGCATGGTCTATGTCTACTACTACTAGCTGCAGTCGACGACATTGAAGAGTTCTTTCCGGGTGAACTTGCACCAGGACCTCCGGCAGCCATGACTCCCGATGTGGCCGGAGACTCCGACGCTGAACCTGAAACTCTAGAAGGACCTGTTGATGATCGACTGGTTCTCCCTGAGCCACCTGCTCCAGACCGGGCTGAAGCTGCTTTGAGAGAGGAGGCCAGGACTCTTCGGCACATGATGACACATACCCCAAAGGATCCCTCCGGCGAAACTTGCAAATGTGCTAAGATGTACAAACCTACTTCGTCTTGATCCTACTTCTAATCCAGGTATTTTCCTAGGTTATGCTTTGCAACCAGGCTTCATTTGGAGAAATGAATATCTTGTTGCTCCGTTGAAAGATCTCAATGAAAAGGATTTCAATGAATCTGTTCAAGTTATCCGTGTTAACCAACTCACTGTTCCAGATGGACCTTTTATTTACCCGCTAGAAGGTAGGTATAAAGCCATCCGGGAAGGCTTATATGAAAGCCTCAGTCTTGAGCCGCCTCCGGACCTCAAGAAGATGGATGCTGAGACGGTTGAGGACCTTGTTTCTTCAAAGAAGACCGCCCTTAAGGCACCCTATGACGGAGAAGACGAACTCGAGGAGTTACTGAGGGAAGCTGGGTTGGAAAGTGATGACATTGAGGTCATTAATCCGGTAACTGGTGGTACTGAATACATTTCAAGAGATGATCCTTCTTACTATGATTCAAGTGGTTTCAAGGCTCGTAGGTACAAGGGATCCTCCAAACCCAAAGATATTCCAACCTTTCTTTGGCGGGGGGCCTCTAAAGCGGCTAGAGAGAGGGCCAAGAGGGAAGCCTTGTTGAAAGAGGCAGCCGAGAAGCATGATGCGGCTGTCGCCAAAGAACGTAAATACAACAGGGTTATCACCAAATTGGCCGCGACAGCTGAACCGAAATCCAAGAGTAGTGAAGATAATGTTCCTGATGATTTCATTCCCGCAATGCCGGCCATCTCCGATTCGGGGGGGTCGCATGGTGGAAGCCAATGCCACAGAGACAAGTTACATGATCAGTCCGAACTCATGTGCTTTCACTATTCGAATGCTCTTGTGGCAAGGCCCGTTGGCCAGAAGGAGATAAACAACACTCCTGCTGCTCAGGCTGCACTCGAATGGAACAAGCTTATAAGTAAGGGTGCATGGGACTATTCCACTGTAAGGGAATGGAGCGATGTTTCCAAAGAAGCCATCAAGAACAAAACAAAAGTTCATGTTGGTAAAGCCTTTGGAATATGTGTTGAAAAGGGGAGCGAACTTCCACAGGGTGACCCTATGCGCAAATTCAAAGGGCGTACGGTCTTCCAGGGGAACAATGTGAAAGACGAAGCAGCAGATGTTGCTTTGTTTGCCGAGTTAGGCAGCTCTCCAGCCAACATGGAAGCAGGCAAAGCCTTAGATGCTTATGGGGCGATGCCAGGGAACAAAACTACTCAGGGAGATGGCAAACAAGCTCACACTCAAGCATTGATGCAAGGCATTCTGACTTGGATCAGATTACCACGAAATCGATGGCCCAAGGAAGGGATTGGAGTTTACGTTGACCCAGTTGTTCTTCTTGTTTTGGCTTTGTATGGTCAGCCGGATTCGGGGGGTCTATGGCAACGTCATGATGAGAAAGCATTATATGCTGTAGGGTTTCATCCTCTATATCCCGAATGTTGGCCATCAATGTTTTGGCATCCTCGTTTGAAAATACTATTTGGTGTTTATGTGGATGACTTCAAGATGTCAGGACCCGCAAACAACATTGATGAAGGGTGGAAGCTTATATCATCGCAAATTGACATGGACACACCTGAAGACGCTGGAGGTTATCTTGGATGTGAACATGTTTTCAACTACGATATCAAACTGGACAAGTCTGATCACCCCTTTGCCCATGTCTTCGTTGCTGGCGTTCCTGACCCCTCTAGTAAGCCAGCCAGTCCGGCCCGCCGAACTCTACAATAGACCGAATTTGCAGCTTCACACCATGTAAATAGGCCTACACTGCACGGGGGGTGTTGTTGCACAGTCTATATGTACATACCATACTTTTCACCCATATACTTGTGCGCTCATGGCTCAAGAAATAGTGCGTGTATCGCGGGGTTAGGTTGTGGTTGGTAGTGGCTTTTAGCCCGTTTCTACCCGGTTGTATGATGTATCGTATTTTTTTGGGGGGTTTGCGTGGCACAAAACCTTGTTGTAATGAGGGTTTGTTGTTTGTTTTCCCTTCCAAAAAATCTGCAATATGAAAGGGGGTGGCAGACCATCTGCTTGGATTGCGCGTCCCGGAAAGGATTGACCAACGTGCTGATGAAGAAGTACAGGCCTCGTGTATGTAACACGTCTGATATCGTTTCATAACGTTGAAGCATCTGTCATCTGTGGCTCAGGGTGACTGGATTGAGTAATACGATCCAAACCGCCGCAACGCAATGTTGTGCTTAGCTCTGCTCTTACCGCTTGCTTGGGCAGCCCAAGCAGATTCTACGTGTGAAAGAAACGAAGCCAAGGGGACAAGTCTTTTGTCCTTAAAGGCTGATGCCGTCAGGTCACGTGACACCCGCGATATCTTCGCAGATGTGGTGTCTACTTTTGCGGACAACGCCAGTGCCGCCAATGACAGTAATGCTTCATGGCAACGTGTTAACCAAAGTTTGCACCAAAGCGTCCAAGATTTGGTTACTTGCCTGCAAAGTTTTGTTTAAAAATTACAGTACATAGTACGTTGTGTGTTATTTTGCTGCTTCGCTTCTTGTTTTGGATTTTCAAGGTTGCTAATGTTTTCACGAAAACTTGTAATCTCGAAAGGTAGCGGTGAGCTACCTGAGTTCCCCCTTGCGTAGCAAGTATTAGGGGGCGAGCGGTGCAAGTGCAAGAGTTTGGGCCGGTTATGTCTCGGTCCGCCTTTCAAGGGGGGGG
>Ga0126342_10015892_pt1 | contig 13152 bp, 10 predicted proteins | sample Cyp1metagenome_FD_92528 | JGI IMG/M metagenome (GOLD analysis project Ga0126342, IMG submission 92528) | Coral microbial communities from Lord Howe Island, Old Settlement Bay, Australia - Cyphastrea 1 metagenome | ecosystem: Host-associated > Invertebrates > Cnidaria > Coral ... | reverse complement strand
TAGACAGCAAGACAAAGCCCATCACACTAGGAAAGGCCAATGTCATAAACCCAAATCTACCATTTGCTTGGGGATTGAGATACCCATAGCTCCTTGGCTCCCTTACAACCGGAAGCTAGATAAAACACCCAGAAAAAAGTGACAAGACAGCGATCGCCCGTGGGAAATTCTAAGTAGCTCCAACTGTCCATGGCTGGGAATATGAATAGCCCTAGCTTCAAAGCGCTCCGTCCACCACTGGATAGAGAAAGAAAGACCCAAGACTTTTCTGGTTCCCGGGAATCTCCAGTCTCGAGGCTCTGTACATTGCACTATAATGGAATACCCATAGGATCCATGTATGCCATATGTGGTAACATGTCCCATCAATATATCCCCAATGTTAGCATATATACCAGCACCATGGATCCTATGGGATATAGTGTAAAGAAAATAAGTTTCCTGGCTATAAACCTTCCGTTTTGGGGATTTCCCAGCCATGTCTACCAGAGGGCAACTAACCCAAATTCATCCTATGTCAGCTATAACATGCTATAACCCTATAGTTATACAGTTTCTTTATGGCAAAAATCAATCAATATCAAAAAAAAGAGCAGTATACTTACACAAAAAAACTTCCTATACCTCCATATGGGGGTCAAAACCCTGGTACCTTCTGTTCACCCCAATTCATAGCTGGGTTAAAATGGATGTGAATAACCCACTAATGGTACTTATAGGTATTGACCCATAGCCATATCCCATTCAGTTCCCGGATCTGGGAGGGGGGGATCCCTCGGTGTTGCTCCCAAGGCTCGGAAGAAGGCGCGCACCGCAGTGCTTTTGCTCCAGCGCATCTCTGGCGCCGCCAGGACCTCCGTCACCGCCTCTGCCAGCAAGGCCCTGACACGGCGCACGCGGCGTGCCACAACGGGAGGTCGGGGAAGGTCAGGGAAGGTCCGAAAAGGGAGAGTTTTTGTGAGGTTTTTGAGGGATTTCGAAGAAGTTAGGGGATTTCGAAGGGATTTCTCAGAATTTTGAGGAATTTCTAAGAGATTTCTGAGAATTCTTGAGGTATTCTCAGAAATTTCAAGGGAGTTCCGGAAGTTTTGAGGGATTTGCAAGAGATTTCTAGGAGTTCCAGAATTGCTCAGGGAATTCCATGGAAAATCCTTAATTTCTGTTGGGAAAAGTTAGATTTTCTTCCTGTAGATTGATCGACGAGTAAAACTCCATAAAGGCCAGTTGCACTACCGGGTACTACCGGTTGCGTTGCACATCAGCTTACCTATAGTAACCCCAATTACTTCATAGGAATTCAACAAGTTGGGGTCTGAACATAGCTATCCGATGGGATCCAGTGGGAATCATCAGTTTTACCAATCTCAAATGCACAATTTCCTGGGAGATAGCCTTGTTGAAATCCTTGGTTCTGAAGGGTGGCCACCTTGATTTTTAGACATTCCACCTACCCTCTGGGTAAACGTTAACATAGCTATGGAAAAATATGGAAAATCACAATTTTTAATGGGAAAACTCACTATTTCGACTGGGCCATGGCTTCAATAGCTATGTTAGTCATTACCAGGGACCTATTCCACCTATCCGCAACTCCAACGTGGCGTCGCGCCTGTTGAGGGTCAACACATTGAAGGGCGACAGCAATATCCTGGATTTCGGCAGGAAACATCTGAAGTGAACCCAAAAAAGCCACCTTAAAATTACCCGGCCTGGTTTCTACGTTGACACAACGAACCGGAAAGATCCACCATGCTATTAATGGGTAAATCAACTACCCTCTGGTAAACTAACATGACTATGGAAAATCATCATTTCTAATGGGAAAACTCACTATTTCAATGGCAATTTTCAATAGCTATTTTGACATAACCAGAGGGTATTTCGACTGGGCCATTGGTAGGAGATCTTTGGATATGGCCCCATGATCCCGTCAGGACAAGACATCCGGAAGATTTGACACCTCACAGGTTTAACGACTTGTGGGTCATGTGCCATACGATAAAAATGGCCGTGAGCCATATCTACAGACAAGGAATCTATGGGTTATTCTTTGTTTCATGGTTTAAGCACCAATCTTAGGTCTTAGGTCTCATTATATCCTTTAAATTCCACAATGATATTCCATGTTGTCATGGTTTTCAAGCACCCAAAAAACATCTCTCATCCCAGGAACTGTATGATCAGAGGTCCACCTTCATGGCTCTCTCTCAGCAGCACCTTCCCAGCTGCGGAAATCTCAGGGAAATTCTTGGAACTCTGAAGGGTAAATCTTGGAAATGTGAGGCGAAAAAGTCGTTTTGGTCAGTTTTAATTAAGCTTCAGATGTTTCTGAGGTGGGCATGGTGTAGTCTACCACTTCGTTAAATTCTGGAGGTGGACAATCATGGGAATATGCTTGGGAATGACCAAATCATGACCAAATCATGACCAAATATGATTGACAAATGATCACAGGCAAACCAGAATGATGAGCAAATCACCACCACAGGGACCACCACCAGCAAGGCTGTTGGAAAAAGGGACCAACCAAGGATGCAAAAACGAACAACAACTGGTTGGTGGTTGAGCCACACCTCTGAAAAATATGAAAGTCAGTTGGGATAATTCTTCCCAATATATGGAAATATAAAAAAAATGGTTCCAAACCACCAACCAGACAATGTGTCTTTGTCTGAAGATACCCCAAAATTCCAGAGTATCACGATCCCCCTTTTGAAAATGGGACTCATTTCGATGTAACAATATACAACAACATCAACAGCTACATGGGATAACTATGGAAAACATCAAAAATATGGCACCAAACTTTGATTCCCCCATGTTCCCCCCAAAAAAAACACATCCCAAGTCCCAACTCCGGATTCTGCGCGAGGCACTCCACCACGGATTCGCTTCACCATACAGATGTCGTTGGTTTCGGGGTGGACCACCACGCCGATCTGCGAGAGGAAAATCCTGGCAGCTGGCGATCTGAAAAAACACTACCCTCTCATACACACATTGTATATATATAATATATATTAATATATATGATATGTATTCAGACTGTATACATATTGTATATATATATGTCTATACATCTTATATATATAATTATGTATATGTGTATATATATATATACATATATATACACAGACATATATATATAGATATAGATATATGATATATATATATACGTATATATATATAATTACATATATAATTAGAAATAGATATAGATATAGATACATTTCCAGGTGTCATGGAACAAAAGATTCTTGAAAGAAAGCGTAGCACACACAGTGGTTTCCCCCATGAAAATAGGATGGTTTGATCCGGGTTTTCTTGTTCATTGACCAAATCCAACTTGGATTTGCTTCGAAAAAAATAGACCGCCCCCAAAAGTGGATTTACCAATGGGGAAAATAGACATCGATCACTCCCAAATTCCTCAATGAGTTCAATCCCCATTTGTCATCAGGTTAAGTCAGGTAAAAAATCTCTATTTGTTTACCATTATCCTCTGGTTATGACTAACAGTTCGCCATGGGATTTCGATGGCTAATCGAAATAGATGGTTTACCTATTAATAGCATGGTGGATCTTTCCATGGCAAACTGTGAATGTCATAACCAGAGGATAAATCAGTTGAAATCTCCATGTCTTACGCTATCAGGTGGACTCTCCAACTTTTGCCACGGGTTTTTTGTCAGCTCAGTCCTCTCGATGTTCGTTAAGTTCATAGAGTTCCACCGTGGACCAGATTTTCACCATGGGATTTTCATCGCTAAAATGGTCATGGACTGTGGCTACCCTCCGGTTATGTCAAACATAGCTATTGAAAATATGGCCCAGTCGAAATAGTGGATTTTCCCATGAATAGCATGGTGGATCTTTCCATAGTTATGTTTGACATAACCAGAGGGTATCATCCCCTTCCAAAGCCCATCTTTTTTCTCAACCGAGCGTCGTGGGCATGTTGGAGGCACTTTGCAACAAGTCCAGCCTGCACGGTGACACGGTCGTGGAGATGTTCCCGTCTCCTTTATGAAGGTTAACTGGGGGTTTCCATAAATGGGATACCCCAAAAAATAGATGGTGATTTATATATAGTGGAAAATCCCATAAGTGAACTATCAATGGATTGGTTTTGACGGGAAATTTTCACAGGAAAACCCCATGATCTTCATGGGAAAATCGATGGTTTCCGGTTAAGAGTTTCCCTTAAACCCATCTATTGCTATGGTAGATATAGTTAATGAATGATAATGTCTCAATGGTATAAGGTTAACTAGGGCAAAAATCTATGGTGACTAGGATTTATCTCAATTTTACCCATAGTACCAATGGACACTAGTTCGATATATCATTCACTACCATGGTTAAATGTGGTGTTTATGGTAGATATACCCTGTGGTACATTAACATAGCGATGGAAAAATCCACCATGTTTAATGGGTAAATCCACTATTTCTATGTGCCATTTTCAATAGCTATGTAACAAATTACCAGAGGGTATAGGTCATGAACTAGTTACTATATGTTTTGTAACAAACTAGTTACTATATGTTTTGTTCAACCGTCAAACATATAACTGGGATTCCAGGTGGTTGCCCCCCTCCAGTGATGTTTGTTGGTTGAAAAAAACAACAATAAACATAATTAACTTATACCATAAATTTATATGGTTAATACCCAATAATAATAGCCCAATATATATATATACTATAGTTATAATCACCATAAACCCTAGCTATACTACATAGCTATACACCAAGATGAATCAAGGCTCTGCTGGCGGCTGATGTGGCTGCGAAGGGGTGCTAAAGCCTTGTTGATTGATTGATTCTATGGGATTTAGGATGGCATTTCACCATCATTCATTTCAGTTTTTAACCATGAACATATGGGAATACAAATGATCAATGATGTTTGGTTGATGGTTGATGAAACATCAACCGCAGTTATCTTGCATGGTTATACTATCTGCTATATCTGCTACGGGGATTCTCACAAGCCAGCTGGGTATTTTTGGTTCTTAAGAAACCCATATTTCATGGAATGACAGAAGGTTTTGAACACTGGTATCCAGAAAAGCATCCAGTCACTCGCTAAATGTTAGCATTAAAATCTTCAAGCCATGGTTACGGGATGGGATACCCCGTATTTTTTCCAGAACCCCCCGGCCCCAAAAAAAAATCCCAGTGACACGAAGACATTGACGTTGAAGTCCAGCTCGATCACCGGTCTCAAACGGGCTTCCTTCTTGTCCTTTAGAGGTGGTTGGTGGTTTCAACCTACCCTATATATGGTTAGTATGGTTTAATATGGTCTAATCCCATTGATTATCATACTTAGTTACTTAGCTGGTTAGTGGTTTCAAGCTACCCCTCTGAAAAATATGAGTTCGTCAGTTGGGATTATTATTTCCAATATATGGAAAAATAAAAGTCATGTTCCAAATCACCAACCAGACAAGTTATGAGAGTTGCTGAGTTGCTGGCCACGTGTTGAATGCATTTGGAGCTTCAACATCCAAGTCATGGGGGGTACCCAACAAGTCATCATCCAAGTCATCGGTGATCAATGGGACACCTCCATTTAGACAGTGGACGATTTTCCACAACATCCGGATGGTTGGAAACTCGGAAACCTTCGAAGGTGAATTTTTGTTTCTAAGTTTGAATGATGTTTTACCCTCTGGTAAACTAACATAACTATACATAACTGTGGAAAGATCCACCATTTTTCATGGGAAATGTCACTATGAATGGTGATTTTCCATAGTTATGTTAAATTACCAGAGGGTAACATGATGTAGGTATGCATATGTTCCATATAACAAGGACTAGCTGGTGGTAAAAAAAATCCTGTTGGACAGTCATAGCTTTGAAATGATGAACCTTTTAAAGCCAAATTCTAAAACAGCCCCAGAGGCCAACAAGTAGGGCTACAAGAATCAGCCCACTTTGGGATGGTAACGAACTGGAAAATCACCATTTTTACAGGGTAAATCAACCATTTCTATGGCCATGGCTGAAAAATAGCTGTGTTAGTTATGACATGTTATGACTGGGTAAAAACCTCATTATTCGTTCATGCTCCCATTTCTACTGGAAGAAATCGGACGATCGTCTTAATCAGAGCGAACAAATGATACAAATGGGTGTGTTTGAAAAGTATAACCAGTTCAATATGGAAAAAGTATGATGATTCCGCTGGATTTTAGGGTACCCTATTTTCAAACAAACCCTATGTTCAACATGACTACCCGGCCTGGAAAACAAACAGGTTGCTATTGAAAATGGTCATTTATAGTTCGTTGATTTACCCAGCTACATAGCATGGTGGAATGGTGGATCTTTCCACAGTTATGGAAACGTAGAAACCAGTGACTAAAATCCTGAACCAAAGTCTTCTTCAAACCATCCGCCCACGCCGGAGCCAACTCCCACATGGTGGAATCCATCGGTTTTGTCCACAAAATCCGGACCGAATTCCACCCAGAATCCACGGGAATGTTCGAAGCAATAAATCCATGGATTCCACGAGAAAAATCCACCATAAATCCGCCAGGAATTGATATACCCTCTGGTAAACTAACATAGCCATGGTCAAAATGGCCCATAGAAATAGATGGTTTACCTATTAAAAATGGTGATTTTCCATGGCAAACTGTTAGTCATAACCAGATGGTAAATCCACCATAACTCCTGGTGTCTCGCACAAATCTCAGCCACCCATCGCCCTTTTTTCCGGTCCTTGAAAGGGGTAGCAGATCTGCCGTAGAGCACGGGGAAACGATAGACCTGCGCTCTGAAGAGCGAATGGAATCCCAAATCATCTGCTAAATCTGCCATGGCAGCCATCACCCCATCCCTAAAAAATGACCAGGTGGTACAGGATGGTGCCCCCCAGTTATAAGTTGGTTTATAAACCCCATTAACTATAGTTATATCTGCCATAAACATCCATAAACCATAGTTATGGGACTTATAAACCAACTTAGCTAACTATGGGGCACCACCTTGTACGCTCTGGTAAATTAACAGTTCGACCCTGGCAGTCATCGGGGTTGGAAGACTAGTGAAACCATTGAAAATGGGTGATTTTCAGGGTCAACAAGTTAATTTACTGGAGGGTAAATCTTATCCCCAATTTTGGGGTTTATGGTTTATGGCATTGGGTTTACCAGTTTACTTTCAGGTCAAGTGGGTCAATCTCATCCAAAAAATGGGAGAATCATGTGTAATGAGGCCGTATATCCCAAATGATAGCCATTTGAATGGCAAAAATGATCACTGACCGGAATTTTCGGGGTACGTATACTAGAGATTACTAGAGTATGGTCCTTTTTTCTTGGGACAAAACCAACTGTATATAGCCGATGGGAACATTGTTTGGCCATGTTCCCATATGTAAGCAGTAGACACGGTGTCGTCACGACAGCCCCACACCTGGGCTATCCTGGGCTCTCGGGTATGTAAATCGTGAAGGTTTCCTCTGGGGGTACTGGAAAGATCCACCATGTCTAATAGGTAAATGAACTGTTTCTATGGCCATTTTCAATAATTTTGACATAACCAGAGGGTAACATCAAACGCTCAGTTCGAACCCATCCTCCCAACATCCTCCCAACATCCTCCCATCCTTTGACATAACCAGAGGGTACCCCCAAAATAATCCAAGTCGGACCATTTCAGTCTTGACGGCGCCATGGCTGCCATAGGATCCCCCATGGCTTGGAAGCCAGTTGGCTTCAAGGACTCACCATTGACTCACCATCATCTGCCCCAGATTTGTGGTTACCCTCTGAAATTTTTTTCTTGCGTAGCAAACTGGAAAATCATCAATCTTCATAGGAAAACATTGGTAAATCATGAGTTTTATATAGGTTTATGAGTGTTATCCAATCTCATCGTGAAATTTCGAGGCAAAATCCATCAAAATCCACAAGACTGACCTATCGCCGGGGGTCCCATTGGCTCGCAATCGCTCCTGACCTCATTCGCCTTGATTATCAAACCACAATGCCCCCAAACCTCGGCAAAGGCGAGCTGAGATGCCATAGAAGGAAGACTTGAGGCAGTAGATTCTATAAGTATCTCGTGGATATGAATAACTGGTTGGTGGTTTTTCGCCACCCCTCTGAAAAATGATTGAGTTCGTCAATTGGGATGATGACATTCCCAACTGAATGGAAAAATAAAATTCATGTTCCAAACCACCAATGAGGTATATTATAAGTATATATGTTTATCATAGAACCGCATATCAAGCGATTTCACTCATCGAGGACTTCGTTTATGCCGTGGGAATAAAAAGGCACCAAACCGCCAAAATTTGCCGATGCAGCCGCCATCAAGTTCTGATTTCTCACAAAAGATGAGATACATGGGGATGAATGAAGATTTACCCTCTGGTGATTTAACGTAGCTATTGAAAATGGTGATTTATAGTGGATTTTCCCATGAAAAATGGTGATTTTCCATTGCTATGTTAGTTCACCAGAGGGTAATTGAGATTTTAAGTTTAAAGGCAGGGACAAATGGGGATTCTGATTTGTGTGTGTGTCTGAAGATGCAGGTAGTGTCGCACCATGTCGCACCATCAGAAAACGGCGGAAAAGCACGTGGATGGACCTCGGGTACTGTAGCCTATCTGACAAACCCATCAGAAATCATCTGGTTATGTCAAAATAGCTATTGAAGCCATGGCCCAGTCGAAATAGTGGATTTACCCAGCTGGAAAATGGTGGTGATTTTCCATAGTTATGTAAACGTTTACCACAGGGTATCTTTTGGGAATCCCGAACGGGTGGTATACCCTACCCCTCTGAAAAAAAATTGGTCAGTTGGGATGATGAAATTCCATTCCCAACTGTTTCTGGAAAGTCATTCAAAATTCCATGGTTCCAAACCACCAACCAGATCTTACCTTTTGGGAATCCCGGGCACCTTATAGCAATTTTTGTACCCACACATCTGAGCGCCAAGCGTTACCGCCCAAGATGTTGGCGATATCCTTGGTGACCACGAAGTAAGTAGGTTGTGACCCTAGTCTTCACCAGTGGGATAAAAAACTTTTATACTGGATATATGAAGCCATATTGGGATATATAAAAAAAAGAACCTTAGTGGATATATTAAGCCATATTGGGATATATTGGGTTATATCACTGGATATATAACTGGCTTATAACTGGTTTAAAAATATGGTTTCTGGCTGTGGGTTGATTGCCATATTCCGAGTCAATCCTAGTGGGATGAGTTACCAAACATCTGCTGCCTCCAGTGATTGTGGGGATGATACCCGCGCGCTTTACACAAAAGCTCCCAAAAAAAAAACTTTGGTTTCTGCACACGCCATTCCTTTACCAAACATCTGGGGGTATCTGAAAGAGACTCCGAACATGAAAGAAAACATGTTTGTGACTAGCTAGACTCCTAGATTCATCTAGATTCTGCAGTTTCATATAGTTTCATAGATTCAATGGATTGGTTTTCACGGGAAAATCTTAACCGGAAACCATCGATTTTCCAATTAAGATCCTGGGGTTTTCCGGTTAATTTTTTCTCATAAATGATAGTTCACTTATGGGATTTTCCACTATATATAAATTACCATCTATTTTTTGGGTTATCCCATTTATGGAAACCCCCAGTTATATATCCAGTGATATCATAATTATATATAATTATATCACTATATCTACCATAGTAACTGGAAATACTAACCCTAGTTAACTTTACTTAAGTTTCATTTGAGACAGTCATCTCCAGGACCCCGTTTTTGGACGTCCCAAGTGACTCCGGGCAGTAGAAATCTCCGGATGTCTTTGAAACTCAGCGGGTTCCCAGGCTTCACTTCAGGACCACCTGGGATGACGCCCTGGGCCCTTTCGCTCCGAAAAAATGTGGGGTTATGACATGTTACCCTCTGTTTTTTTTTTTTACGTAGCGAACTGGGAAATCACCATGTTTAAGAGCTATATAAGTCGTAAATAAATCATCTATTTCCATGGGCCATGTTCCATGGCGTTAAATAACGAGAGGGTATAGCCGTTCCCATATCAATGGATTGGTTGAGTGGCGAAATCCATGTTATCCGGTGAAAATATTCCCAAAAAAAAACCATTGACCATGGCATGGGTATGCCATAGGTATGGTCATTAGCTGTTCTGCATCATGATGTTTGATGCGTGTTACCTGTTGTTCACCTATTGTCCATGTTTGTCATCATTGCAAAACATGGAGGCCGCTATTATTGTAATCATGTTAATGTATATGTTTGATCACAGAATTACGTATTTTATCGTACAATTATTCCAAAACAAAATGATTGTATGGTAGCGATGTTGATGTTTTGTTATGTGTTGTGTCCTTTTTTCAGGATGGTTGAGAGTTCTCAGAGAACGTTGGAAAAAAGACATGTCTCCAAACTGTGCCACCTCCAATCTCTGGAGGATTGTGAGTATTTTAGTATGATATCTGTCACATTACGGTAATGTCCGACAAAGTCACACCAAGGGGTCACACCTAAAGCTTTTCCTCCCATTGTCCGCCAGTTATACCTTTCAAATCCCGATGTTCAATGGTTCCACCCCTATATTTGTGTGTGTGTGTTATATAAATCCCCACCAAATTCCCCGTTCAGTTGGTGAAATTCTCAGTTAGATTCCCACTTTTTGTTGCTTCAATCCCCACGTTTGGTGCAATCTCCTAATCGAAATGTCGCCAAATAAAAATTCCAGGAACTCCCACGTGGGATGGTTTCGTTATATCATGTTATATCATGTTATATCTACCATAAACCATAGAATTCAGCCACAGCCATATCTCAACTTAGCCTCTGGTAAACGTTTACATAACGAACTGGAAAATCCATGAATGACAGCAGTTTCAAGAGGTTTTTCATCAACATAAATCAACTATTTCTATGGCCATGGCTTCACTAGCTACTCTATGTTGCTTTACCGTAAAGGGTAGCTATCGAACGGCCCCATCCACTGATGGTCACGGTCGAAAGGACTCACATCGAAGTTCGCTGTGGCCGATGGAATGGCCAGGGCGTGTCGACCGTGGCCACCCCCCGGGTCTGGCGTCCGCAAAAAAAAAAAGGGCCAATGGCTGGGGAGAATCGGCAGCAATGAGATTTAAAGATTATGACATATGTCTATAATAAATATATATATATACTATATATATTTATATACTATATATATATACTATATATATATACTATATATATACTATATATATATATACTATATATATACTAAATATATACTATATATATACACTATATATATGTATAGAATTATATAGGTATACATTGTGATCTTAGAAATTGTGTTCATTTCGAGTTTTGAGATGAAAACAGGAAAGCTGGAAATTTGACCCATGGGATTGACCACGGTTTTTTTTGGCTGCTTATTTTGTCAATCTTGTTGGTTATTATGAACTGTGTCATTATTGGTTGGTGGTATACCTACCCCTCTGAAAAATATGAGTAGGTCAGTTGGGATTATGAAATTCCCACCTGAATGGAAAAATAAAACTCATGTTCCAAAGCACCAACCAGAATTATATATTATGAACTGTGGTCATTGAAATCCATTGGTTACTATGAACTGTGTCCAATGGATTTCAGTGGTTTAATCTTCCATCTAGTTTCTCAGTTGTTGGCACCCGGGGATCTGTTAACCTCGAGATCTCATGTCCATCTTGGACCCGTCCCAAGATGTGCTTTGGGAAAATCAGGCATAAAATGAAGTTCATGTGTTACCCGGTAAATTAACATACTAACGTTACTAACATGGCGATCAAAAATCACCATCTATAAATCTATAAAGGTCGATCAACTATAAATTGTCATTTTCAATTATATATGTTCAATAGCTTTGTTAAACTACCAGCGGGTATGTTTCAATAGTCATTTCAGGATATTTCAGGATGATCATAATCATGGTATAGCCATGTTCAGGTTGTATTAATCCCAAAAAACAACGGTTTCAACTGCTTGGTTGAAAAACACCATGTTTAAGGGATAAAAATCCCATAAAAACAAATCATAGCACCAAGATTTCTGTCCTCCCTAAATTCCATGTTCAATCATGGTTCAATCATGGTTCACTCATGATCCCAATCTTTGATCTGGGCTCCAGGGCTCGGGAGACGTTCTCCGGGTTATCTCCCCAATCCATGGGTTTTTCCATGGTTTTTCCGACCGCCCCCTCGAAGCCCTGATCATTGATCGCCCCGCCTGCCATGGGCACCTGCACCATTTGGTCCTCATCACTTGACACCTGGAGAAGAAAGGTTGAGCCAACAAAAAACGAGTCGTTTTAACATGGTCAATATCAATGATATACCCTGGAAATATCACATGTTCTGGTTGGTGGTTTCAATTCCTCTGAAAAATATGACTTCGTCAGTTGGGATGATTATTCAATTCCCAACTGAATGGAAAATCATAAAATTCCATGGTTCCAGTCACCACCAAGCAGTGATTATTAACCATCATTAACCATCATTAACCATTATTAACCATCATTAACCATCATTAACCATCATTAACCATCATTATCCCATACTAAACCAATGTTCCAAACCACCAACCAGTTTTTCCCGAATGCGTAGCAAGGGTTCCCGTTTCACTCTGGGGGTCTGGGGGTTGAGGGTGTGTTCGCTCGACGTTGCGTTTGTGGTCGCAGCCGTCCGCAACCGTTCGCAACCGTCCGCGCGAGGACCATATGGCCGTGCCTATGGTAAGTTCTGCAGAGGTGGTCATTTTTGGAGGTTTCAGACGTGTCGTTGCTTCCTGTGGCGTCGCCGTGTCTATGGGGGAAGCTTCGCACTCCACACTCTACACTTTACACTCCACCCTTTACACTTTACACTCCTCACCCCACACTCTACACTCCACACGCCCCACTTTACACTCCACACTCCACACTCTACACTTTCCAATCCACACTCCGCACTCCACACTCCACACTTTACTGTACGCTCCACACTCCACACTGTATACTTTACACTCCTCACTCCTCACTCCACACTCTACACTTTCCACTCCACACTCCACAGTCTACACTTTACGCTCCACACTCCACACTTTACACTCCACACTTTACACTCCACACTCCACACTTTACACTCCTCACTCCACACT
>Ga0126342_10015891_pt1 | contig 13152 bp, 13 predicted proteins | sample Cyp1metagenome_FD_92528 | JGI IMG/M metagenome (GOLD analysis project Ga0126342, IMG submission 92528) | Coral microbial communities from Lord Howe Island, Old Settlement Bay, Australia - Cyphastrea 1 metagenome | ecosystem: Host-associated > Invertebrates > Cnidaria > Coral ... | reverse complement strand
CATGCAGGTACGTTTACACGGGTCCCGGGGGGGTGTCTTCGTTGGCCACCGACCCCCCCGGGACCCCGGTGGCCCCCTGCAAATAATAGAAGTTTTACATCTATTCAGATGGTACACACACACACACTTTCACAGACAGAGGCTTTTACACGCAGACGCTTACACCGAGACTTTTACTCAAAGAAGCTTCTACACACACACACACGCACGCGCTTTTCTTGTACACACGCACACTTTCACACACATTGAGGCTTTTAGACACAGACGCGTACACAGACACTTTTACACACAGACGCTTTTACACACAAACGCTTTTACACACAGACGCTTTTACATTTTCGCTTCACGGTTGTCGCAATCTGGTACCTATTTTCTGTTATCAACATGGCGATCCTATTCATTTTTTGATGTCTGGTTCCGACTACGTTTGACATTATTGGAAGACCTACATCGTTTTCGAGAAGTACTACCAGGGGATCTACTTTAGGTCTAATTGTCTAGGCTGGTTTGCATGTTACAGGACTCAGTTCCTGACGGATCTATTCAAAGATCCTTTCTTGTCTAGTGCAATATCCACGGTGGCTCCGACATGGTGCCATGGAGCCATTGGAGGCAACCCCTTTGTGGGTGACTGAGGACAGACTTGATTTCCGAATTCACACACACTTTAACTTGGTAATTTGTTTAAGTAGTGCGAAACATTTGTCCTTCCGGTTATGCGCCTTTTTGAGATGTCCCGCCGATCCGGCTGTCCCTTGAGATCCCTTGAGAATGCATTCTTTTCAGAGTGAAGCCGGACCGAACAACCAGAAACCCCATTTTTACTGCTGCAGCTCTAGCTTTTGAAGTGAAACATGACCATGAACGATGTGGACTGCATTAACACGTGGAAGCAGTGGTCCACCTTGGTTGGGCTCAAAGAGAGCAACACAGCTCAGCGCACCGCCAAGTCTAAAAAGAACAAAGCGGATCTGAGAGACGCGTTGCCTGATCTCTTTACCACTGATGTCGTTTTCCTGGGTTGTGCCACTCGTGGCAACAGATGCCAGAATGTGGAAAAGGAGAACAGTAGGATCAAAGCTGCGGCTGACGCCATGAATCTCCTTGGCGTGCTCAGATTGAAACCGGAACTTTTTTCTGCCTATGCACGCTGCATTGCTCTTGGAAAAGCCAACTACGGCTGGTTGGCAAGACTGCCTACGCAGACCTTGTCCAATAAAATTTGGGCTGCCCTTAAGGTTGGGCAAAGGGTGACCAAGGCTGCAAACAAATGGACTCGTGCTATGGTACACGGTGGCCTTTGCCATCTCGATGTGCTCACGGCCAACAACTTGTTTCGGGTCACATTTCTTTTGTGGAAAAAAGGCCAAGCTACCTGGAGCCGTCATGCCGGCTCTCCAGTTGCGGCGCTCAGAAACTGGCTGCGCGATAAAGGCTGGGTGGAACATTCTCCATGGGAATGGAAGCATGAATTTTCTCGTCTGAACATTCAATTTGCTGAAAGGCGATTTGATTTAGCTTGGGCTCAACACTGCATCCGTGATGGGTGGTGTTTGTGGGTTTGGGACCAATTTCTGCATGGCCACCGCCATGAACTGCAGGATTTGCAACATACTCAAGCCAGAGATCTTTTGGGATCTTGACTGGAACAAAATCCGAAAAGCGTGTGCTGCTAACGCCGGCTGTCGGACGGTTGCTTTAGGGGCTTCTGTGAGTCCTGCATGGCGGCAAGAAACTTGTCCTTGGTGTAATAGTAACCTGGGACACTGGAAACACTTGGCATGGGAATGTATTGAGAATCCGTTGGCCAAGCAGAAACCCCCTGTCCCTACTAAGGCCATTAGTTGGCGGTTTGGGTGGGACAACAATGAGGACGTCTTGAGGTACTTAGGAAAAGTCTAGCTTGCACTTTGTGACTGTGTGCATTCTGGCAATTCAGCGGCTGCGCTCGGCGCTGCGGTAGCTGCTGCTGAAGATCTTGTGGGCAGCGCGTAGCGCTGCAGCGGTCCATGGGCCGTCTTCTTGGCGGCGGTGCATGCGCTGAAAGACTTACTACTACTACCATGAACGATGTTACAGGCAGGCACACGCTTTCCAGGTGTGGTCTTTTTCTTTTGATGGTTCTCTGGTGAGGTTAAACATATTGTGCACCTAATTCGTTGGAACTCGTACAGCTGTTTCATGCCTTCGGGCGCGACTGGACCACGTTCCCGAAGGGAGTAACGCACAATTTCATGGTAGTTTGAACTGAGTCCTGGGTTGAAGTTGGTTTCTCACTGTTTGATCAATTCACTTCGAGCTATGTTCCCTTGGCATCCTGGCCACCTTCCTCGAGTTCTTTACCTACAGCACCGACGTGGCCACCAACGGCACCTCCAGCAACGATCACTAGGCACCTATCCTTTACTTGGTCAACTCCTCCATCGACTTCCATTCCACCTCAAGTACGCCATTATCCAGGCCACCAACACGACCAACCACACTACCAATCGGCTCCACCCGCCTGTCCGACGTTGACACCAGAATCTACCGACCATCTTTTTGGACACCCTTCGGCGTTGCAATCGTCATGGCCTACTACAACCTCAACGTCGAATACTTCCAGCTCTCCTTCACCAGCAACATTCCAACATACTACCAACCCACCTCATGGTGTACCACTTTCACACCAAATTTTCCCAACGACGCCTTCGACCAATCGTTTCGAAATCCCTACGTTCCCACCATCAGTACCAGCCTTTGCAGCCCACACTAGACCCTCGGTCCCCAGTCCTGGCCAGCCCATTTCTACGCCAGAGTCTACCACACAATGCCCACCGCTACCGGCCATGGTGCGCACAATTTACTACAATCGTGACTTGAAGACATAGCTTTCGCCCTCCCCAAGGTTGTCCTTTTGAGTTTCCTTTCCATCCTGCAGTTGTACTTGCATGTGTGCTGCCTTCCGAGCATTGCTTACGCCCCAGCTTTCGACTTTGTCGTGGACCATGTGCCATAGCAAAACCCTTGGATTCAGAAAGTAAATCTAAATGAGCCTCAGTGGTTGAGATGTGATCCCACATGTATTCGTCAGCCAGCATCTGCGTTCCAAAGCATGCTGCTTCATATTGATGAACTGAACAAGCAACGTGGTGAATGGTGCTCGGGGTGCGCCAGTCTTGTCCGGCAGATTTTGGTTCAAATCTTTCACCTGAATCCCTAAGCAATACCGAGCATGTGAGCCAATAAATTGGCTCGTTCCAGGTGATCAGGCAAGCACACAAGGGATGCGTTTAATTTGGATCTTCTGTTCTGTGATGTTTGATCGTTGTGGTATGCGGGCTTTATTCCATGCCGCTCCCAATATGCTCGGTGAACTTAGCTCCAAGCGTCCATCCGGGTGACCTTCGTAACCCCAACGGGTATAGGTGGATGCTGTCGCAAGTTCTAGTCTTCAAACATTGTCAACGCCACTTGCGACAGCTTCGGCGTTCTTGTTGCATGTGCCTTGCTATTTTGGTGCCAACTGCGCTGCGGCACCAGGTGATGATATTTTCGACAAGTACGTTGTGAACTTATTTCTGGTCATTGTATTGAGCATATTTTTGACCCGGCTTGAAGATGCCGCAAAAATGAGCAGTTAGACGCTACAATTTACAAGATTTTAATGAAACGCAACAACAGAAATTCAAGCTCCAGTCCTCTGAAGTTGCCGGGCCAAATTGGTTTAACAATAGAATTTCGTTGCCTTGGTTGCGTGACCAAGTGCTACCCCTGATGTTTCTTAGGCCTTGCTGTTCTTGTTTGGCGCTCCTCCGACAGATGCAGCTTCGTTTTCCTGGGTTCGTGTCCTAGAGCTATTTGACAGGAACAATTTTGAATTCGTCAAAGCTGGAATGAGAAAGAAGCAAAACAAGCACCAAGGATTTCTGTCCAATTCCGGAACGGCGAATTTTTGCAAAGCAAAAAACATTAAAATGTCTCATTAAATAAAAGCTTTGCTGATATCTTCAAGCTATTTATCGATTTGTTTGTATGCATATATACATTTATGTACTAGAAACTACCCGGTACAAAAAAGAAAGAAAATGGAGGCGAACTCCCGAAGTACCAAATTGCGGGAAAATTTCGCGGTTGAGGCAAAATCCCGTAGTACCAATATGCCAGAAAATTTGTAAGCCTCGGAAATTCCGAAATGTTCAAATTTCCGTATATTTTTTCGACATTTTAATTTCCAAAAGTCGTCCGATACTGAGGTATTTTATATATTTTAATTTGGAAATATACTTCGCACTACAATGGCGTGTACTTTTTCGACATCTTAACTTTTAAAAGTGGTCCGAAAATGGTGTATTTTGTATATTTTGACTTGGAAATATGTTTTGTGCTATAACGACGTGCATTTTTTCGACGCTGTTTTATTTTTACACTATAACGGTATGTAATTTTTCATCTCTTATCTGGCCAGCTAGCTCCGTACCCGCCGCTTTAGCGAGACTACTTTTCGATTCTCCGGAACCACAAATTATTGGAAAAACACAATAATTCGCGATTTTCCTACCTTTTCGCGCATCTGCATCTTCTTTCTTCTGATTTTTTCTCTTCTCTAATCTTATCTTTTCTAATTTTTCTCTTTTTCCTGCCTCTGTCCTGCTCTGCTTTTTATTTGTTTATACTATCGGAAGTTTGATTTTTAAAGTTACCATATACAAAATATCACATCTTCGCGTTACTTTGGGGGTCAAAATATCGAAAAAGTACATAGCGTTATAGTACGAAATACATTTCGAAGTCAAAATATTAAAACCACCAAAGTTCGGACCATTCTTGGAAATTTAAATATCGCTTCGCTTCGTTTCATTATAATAAATTACATTAGACTACACTACACTCCACTACACTCCACCACACTACAACTATAACTACACAACTACACTCCGCTACATTACAACTACAACTACACAACTACACTCCACTACACTAAAATACACTACACTACGTTACACTACACTCCACCACACTACATTACACTACACTACATTCCAACACTACAACTACACAACTACACTCCACTACACTAAATTACAATACACTACACTCCACTACACTACACTACTTTACACTACACTACACTACCTTCCACTACACTTCACTACCTTCCACTACATTTCACTACATTACACTAAACTTTAGTACACTACACTACAACTACAGCTACAACTACAGAATTTACACTCCACTATACTCTACTACACTACACTACACTACCTTCCACTACACTTCGCTACATTACACTACACTACCTTCCACTACACTTCACTACATTACACTACACTACACTACAACTACACCTACGACCACACAACTACACTCTACTACACGAAATTTCACTACACTACACTACTTTACACTACACTACATTCCACTACATTCCACTACACTATACTACATTACACTACACTACATTACACTGAATGACACTGCACCACAGATAGACAGGTAGACAGATAGACAGACAGACAGATAGATAGATAGATAGACAGATAGACAGATAGACAGCTAGACAGATAGACAGATGAAAGAGAGAGAGAGAGAGATAGAGAGAGAGATAGATAGATAGATAGGTAGATAGACAGATAGATAGACAGACAGATAGATAGATAGATAGGTAATTAGATGAAAAAGAGAAAGAGATAGATAGATAGATAGATACATAGAAAATAGATAGGTAGGTAGGTAGGTAGATAGTTAGAAAAAGAGAGAGAAAGAGAGGAAACCTTAAGCACCTTTCGACCTATTAGTGGATTCGCTTTGCCATCCTGGATTTACAACAACTAACCTCTCTTATAGGTTTCCTATTTTTGAAACTTCCGCGACCGCCTTATACGGTACTACTGGTATATTGCATCAATTCCGACTATAAATACGTGGTTTCCGACCGGAGCGCCTATTCTTTCGACAAGTATTTCGACAAGTATTCCGTTATCCTCAAATTCGGGTATTCCCAAATTAGGCATTGCGATGCGAGTTGTTTTGCTAAAATCGCGGTTGAGTCGACCTCCCGAAGCATTAATTTTTGGGGAAATTTCGCGGTTTAGTTAAACTCCCGAAGCACTAATTTTCCGGAAAATTTGCTATTTTAGGAAATTCCAAAATCGCCAAATTTCCGTGAAAATTCGGGGTTTCGTCTGAAATTTCCGGAAAATTTGGAACTTTTGGCATAATTACATGATGTATTGGATTAATACCGGGTATAAGTATCGGATTTCCGATAGGGGCATCTACTTTTTCGATAGGCGTCTCCGTTTTATGTAATAATATAATATTCGAAATATTTATTTTATACCATTGATTTGAGATTGCGATTTTGGGATTTTGAATTATTTAGATTTGGAAAAAGGATTCCGGAGGTATTTTGAAAAAAAAAATATTACTAATATTCTGGAATGGAATTATATTTTATAAGTGGGAAGTTGATTTCCTAAGATTATACTGATAAGAGGCCCCAAATAGTGTGCGTGTGTAAGGTGATGGCAAGGTGGAGGAAGATAATGATAGTAAGAATAATGATGAAGGAGGGGGAGGTAGATAATGATATGGATTATATTTCTTTAATAGTGATAGTGTAATAGCATGGGGTTGTTAATTCTACAGGCGGTCGGCGGTTGTGTTGGTCGGTGTTTTGGTTAATGTTTTGGCAGTGGGTGTTTTGGTGGTATTTTGGCGATGTTTTGGTGGTATTTTGGTATTTATTGAGGATATTGTTATGGATATAATGGTGGTGGTTTTTTTTGGTTTGTTATATAATGATTTTTTGTTGATTTTTTATTAATTTTTTATTGGGTTTTTGTTTATAATTGTTTATTTATTTTTATTTTTTAATATTGTTTTTATATGATATTTTTATATTGATAAAAAAAAAATTGCATTTTACGGTTTCGGGCTATTCGTGGTCTAGTTTTTTTGTTTATAAATAGGTTTTTATAAGAAATTATTTGCTGATTTTTTATTAAATTCCTGCTATTTTTTATTTGTTTTTTGGTAATTATTTACTATTTTTTTTTACTTGTTTTTTACGGGTTTTTAATTATTTTCTTATTATTTTTTTGCTAATTTTTAACTAATAGCGATAATTTGGCATTGTGAAATTTAAAAGTTATTATTTATTATCGGGTTTACGGTTGCCGGACTAGGTAATATTTTGGTAATAATTCGGTTATATTTCCGTTATATTTTAATTATAATTCGATATAAAATTATAATAAATAAAAAATCACAAAAAAAACACTAAAAATTTAATAAAAATAAATAAGAAACCAAAAAAAAATTAATAAAAATAAATTATAGGTAGATAACAAATAATATATTAAATATATTTTAAAAAATAATTTAAATATAAATAATTTTTAATATAAAAGTTTTTACACACAAATACTTTTACACATAGACACTTTTATACAGAAACGCATTTACATAGAGATATTTTTACGCACAAGCAATTTTATACATAAATGCTTTTTTTTTATCCACAAATACTTTTACACACAAATACTTTGATACACAAATACTTTGTACACAAATACTTTGGTACACAGAGGTATTTACTTGTTAATACTTTTAGATACAAACACTTTTAAATGCGGATATTGTTGTATACAGACACTTTTACACACAAACATTTTTACACAGAGCACATAGAAGCATGTAAGCAAACGCTTTTTGTATCGACGTTTTTAAGCAGACATGTTTATATATTTTTTTACCCATAAATATTTTAGACCCAAATATTTTTAGTCAATTATTTTTACACAGACACTTTTATACACAAATATTTTTACACACAAACGCTTTTTCACACAGACACTTTTATACACAGACGCTTTTACACAGAGACACTTTTATATTACAGACGCTTTTATACACAGATACTTTTACACACAGAAGCTTTTGACACGCAGCAGACAGAATCTTTGTATATACAGAAAAAATCGTAATTTTATTTTAGTTTTGGCGATCGACCCTTATTTCGTGGGAAAGGGTTGCAATGGGAGCCCGAAATATTAATTTTTAATTAATTTTTAACGATCGAATTTCATTTCATACGAAGGGGATATATAATTTAGATTCGTACTTTTACCTCAGTTTTTGAGGATCGAAGCTCGTTTCGTACGTCAGTTTTTGGTAATCGAACCTCATTTCGCAAAAAAGATACACAGGAAAGGGTCACACCAGAAAAAAATAAATAAAAAAGCAGAGGACAAGAGACAAGAGGGCAAGAGGATAAGACGGCAAAAAGAAAGAGGATAAAAGGACAAGAGGACAAGAGATTAAAAGAAAAAAAGGGTAAGAGGGCATTCGGACAAGAGGTCAACATGGGATAAGAGGATAAAAAGAAAAAGGAAAACAAAACAAGAGGGCAAGAGGGCAGCAGGACAAGAAAAGAAGGTGACAAGAGGACAAGAGAGCAAGAAGGCAAAATGACAAGAGGACAGAAGGAAAAGAAATTAAAAGGCAGGTCAAAGCACAAGAGAACAAGAAGACAAGAGGACAGGACAAGAGGACAAGAGAGCAAGAGGAAAGAAGGCAATAGGGCAATAGTACAACAGGACAAAGGACAAGAGGTCAAGAAGACAGGACAAGAATTCAAGAGGGCAAGAGGTCAAGACGGGAAAAGGAAAGAGGGCAAGAGGGTAAGAGGGCAAGCAGGCAAAAGGAGAAGACATCAGGGTATGAGAATGGGAAGATGAGAAGATGGGAAGTTCTGAAAAAATGAAGAAAAAACAAGATGAAAATAAAAAGATCACAAAATAAGAAAATGAAAAAAATAAACCTAAGAAAATAAATAAATTAAACGATAAAATAAATATCTCCAGTACTCGAAGATTTCTGCGCTCAGACGCCCTCCGGAAAAATCCATTTAGCGATGGGATTGAAAATTTTCGGCTTTTGTTTTGCATTTATAAACAGTTTGACAAATATTTGTAGGGCGCATCTTTGCAGCTGTGCAGCGGTATTGCTCGCCTTCAAAACACCTCAGCGTCAAATCTCTTTTGGAAGTTGCGATGTCGGAAGATTGCACACCGTTGGGGCGCGCGAAGCACATTTTGAAGTCAAAATGTACAAAACACCTCAGCGTCAGACCACTTTTGGAAGTTGCGATGTCGAAACAATGTACGCCGTTGTGGTGCAAAGCACATTTGAAGTCAAAATGTTTAAACACCAGGGGTTCGCGGACAACTTTTGGATGCTCAGATGTCGTTCGGCGTCGCAGGTGCAAGGGATTGTCGATCTTTTGGAATGTGAGCAAAACGTGAGGGTTTTGTAGCATTTTAAACTACAGCCACCACTACAGTCCGAGGCACTACACTACAACTACAACTAGACCTTCAGTGCAGTAAACAGTGTTTTTTGAAGGAGAGCGTCACGACCTATCAAAAACAGGAGTTTTTGGCCAAAAATTGGACCCCCGCCCCGAGGTAAACCTGTAACCTTTTACGAGTGCCATCCGGAAGATCACGGTGAAGGCGGATTTTGGGGGCTTGATACAGACATGGCCTGCTATGGGGCTTGCATAGGAATATTGTCTGGTTTGGGATCTATTGGCAAGGTTCCTTGTTGACTGCTCCTGTTGGTGCCATATTTTCTATGGAAAGAAATACTTCCAGAAGGTCCCAGTAAAACATCCCGTTCTCAACGGTGAGGTTTCTTAAAGTATGAATATCTTTTCGGATCCTCCGGTGGTCATTGTTTTTGGATGTTGCTTCCCATTCCATGGATTCCACCAGTGTGGAACCATGGCTTGACCGGCTTAACTGAAGAGGTCATCCACGACTGGTTGATACCCTCTGATAAATTAATAACAGTAGTACAATGCGATGGCGGAAGTTTCAAAAATAGGAAACCTATAGGAAAGATTGGTTGTTGTGAACCACGGGTGGCAGAGCAAAGCCACTGATGGACCGAAAGGTTGTTGAGGTCTCTTGTCTTTCTCTCTCTTTCTGTCTCTTTCTTTGACCATCTACCTACCTACATACCCACCTATCTATCTATTCCTTCTTTTTTCTCTCTCTGTCGTGCAGTGCAGTGTGGTGTCATTAGTGTAGTGTGGTGTAGTTGTACTTAGTGTGACGTAGTGTAATGTAGTGTTGTGTAGGGTAGTGTAGTGTAATGTTGTCAGTAGTGCAGTGTAATAAAATGTAATTTATGTAGTTGCTGTTGCAGTTGTGGGTGTGGTGTAGTGTAACGTAGTGTGGTGGAGTGCTGTGAAGTGTAATTAGTGCAGTGTAGTGTAACGTAAATCTAGTATTGTTGTAGTTGCAGTTGTAGTTGTAGGTGTAGTGCAGTGTTAAAGATGACTGTACACTAGATCCGATTCCAGACCATTTGGTTGTTTCCTAGAATAGACTACCCTCAAATCATCCATCTTTAACAAGATGTTCCACTAAAAGCACCCACTCCCATGTGGGGATTCAATGTTGAATTCTCCTGCAGCCACTAGTCCGTTTCCTTACTGCGCGCAGTAGCACCACAACTCCCCCAAGAGCCGTTGTGCACGGGGAAAGACAAAAATTTTGCTGCGCTTGCCGTGCCAAGGCAGCTGCGGCCAAGCGGCGCCCACCTCCGCCGCAAATCGCCTAGGAGGCACTCTTTCTGAATCGCACTAGTGTCTGGATCGGGACAATGTATGATGCATTGTTTCTAAATCGCCGCAGTTTTTGCACCCTTGAGTTGCAGAAGCGCAGTTTCTGAATGGCGGTAGTTTCTGGGTTACGAGAGTTTCTGAATGGCGATAGTTTGTCCTTTCTAATTCGTTATTTCTGCAGCGGGTTGGTTTCTCAATCGGCTTTGGACCTGAGAAGCTATGTCAGCTCTTTTGCTCCCTCAAAACCGGTTAGATGCTTCTAGAGTGGTCGTCAATGGTTGGATTTGTTGCGCGTCAATGCTTTTTGTTTTCCCTTGCATCTTTCCTTGTTCATATTTGCAGTTTGATTTATTTTCGAAAATTCATTTTGACCAACCGAAAAAAAATACATTATTTTGAATCAAAGTCCAGCAAAGAATACCCGCACATTTCTTGTTCTAGTGTTTGAAGTGCTGCCTTTGCTTCAAAGGACATACTACCTTCCTATGGAAGAAATCAGTACGAACTAAAGGGATGTCATCAAAATGAGACAAAGACTTGCAACAACAAGCGGGACTTGGCCACAACTGGATTCCAAAACAATACCTCCCTTTCGATGACGTACCGCACGTCCCTACATAGGTCTGCCTCCCGTCGGGTTTGTACGACACACGAACGGGATGCAACCTCGAAGAATCCGGCCCATCTCAAGAAATTACATTGCTACCAGGTTTTTTCTTCTTCGATGGGTGAAGGGTTTATCCGACTCCGACCCTGGACATCCCATCGAACCTACCAACCAAGCAACTGTCCTATGGCAGGCATACTTGGTTCGAGCGGGTCTTGATCTGTGCGGTATTGTTGTACGAACCTTATCATTATCTGAAAAATGGAAGTTTTGGTAGAAACCATCATCATATGATATTTATTCCCTTTTTTATCGGATCCAAAATAATGCATGTACAAACCATTCGTGACCAAACCAGAAAACTTGAAATCACGTACAAAAATATTTTGGTCAGGAAAAAAACCATAACAATGATATATGGAATTCCTGGTTTTATTTACGTGATTAATTAATTTATTTATTCCAATAATTTTTTTGGGATTGTTTTTTTTAAATGTTTTAGAAAAAGGGTCCTTTCAAATTCCAGCCAAAATTACCATCGTTGTCCAAATCCTTTTGAACAAATTGATCAAAGAAACATTTTACCCCCGTCAGTCAAAACCCTTTCGGGGCCACCAGCCCACCGTTTCCACCACTTCCGGTATATCCTTCTGATTTCAACGGCCTTGTAATTCCCTTCCACACCGGTATACATAATTATATCTTAATTCCCTTATCAATAATATTCGATATTTTTAAAATTTTATTTTGGTAAATAGGCAAATCAAAACATTTATATAAATTTGTTCCTTGAAAACCTTTGTTCTAGGATATTTGGATATTTGTAAATATTTATAACGACAGGTAATATATTTCAGGTTTTTGGCCATCTCAATGGTTTTTTGTGACGTATTTATCCACTCAATTATGTACATAAACCGTTCCCTGCTAGGATGATCCAAATTGATGTGGCACCTGCGAGCCACCGCCTCCAACTGACATTTATTTTCAATTCTATTCATCCCCAAAAAAAGCACTAATCTTGACATATCTTGATATTTTTTCTCAACCAATTTGATCAATGTTTCGACAATTTTTTTAAAATAGGCTAGAATAATTCACCCATTGACCACCAAACCTAACCTGACCCTCAATATACTGATGCTAATAATTCCGAGGACTTATTTTATTTATGTAAATAATTCGTGTATTTGGAATTAATTAATAACCTGGTATTCTTTTGATAAAATTTCATTTTAAGGCTCAACCAGCCCGAAACAACACTAATCTAAAACCATTTCATGAATATATTCTTAATTCCTCAACCATTCCATGCTAACATATTTCCGACTACTAGCCCATCAAAATTCATAAATTTCCAATCCAAACACCAAAAAGACGTCACCTTCGATTTTTTTCCATTTACGTTCCGTAATATTTCCATTATTTTATTTCAAATTCTGAAAATTAGAATAACAATCTAGCTATCTAGTTAGCTATCTAGTTATCTATCTATTAATCGATCAATTAATCGATCTATCTATTTTATTTATCTTATCTTATCTTATCTTGACTGATCTTATCTAATCTTGTCTTATCTGATCCTATCTGATCTTATCTTATCTGATCTTATCTGATCTTATCTGCTCTTATCTTATCTTATCTAATCTATCTAATCTTATCTAATCTTATCTAATCTTATCTAATCTTATCTCATCTTATCTCATCTTATCTAATCTATCTAATCTATCGAATCTATCGAATCTATCGAATCTATCGAATCTATCGAATCTATCGAATCTATCGAATCTATCGAATCTATCGAATCTATCTATCTAATCTATCTAATCTATCTAATCTATCTAATCTATCTAATCTATCTAATCTATCTAATCTATCTAATCTATCTAATCTATCTAATCTATCTAATCTATCTAATCTATCT
>Ga0126342_10015890_pt1 | contig 13152 bp, 15 predicted proteins | sample Cyp1metagenome_FD_92528 | JGI IMG/M metagenome (GOLD analysis project Ga0126342, IMG submission 92528) | Coral microbial communities from Lord Howe Island, Old Settlement Bay, Australia - Cyphastrea 1 metagenome | ecosystem: Host-associated > Invertebrates > Cnidaria > Coral ... | reverse complement strand
CAAAATGATTCCAAATACAAAATGGGGGGCACAACCCCTCCTGTTTGTACAAAAAATCCTGGCTGGCAATCTGTACTGTAGCCCAAGTCCTCCCCATTTCGTAGCTGAAATTTGAAGGAGGATTGATTTCACAGTATTTCACACACACACACGAATCACACGGATAGGTTCGCATCTTCTCATGACAAGTTGAGGAAAGAAGACTCTCGGAACTACTTGGAACTACTTGTACTGGTATTGTGGTTAATTTCTCCTTTGCCTTTGTCAAGCCTTCAGCAACAGGATCCGAAGCGAGAGTTGTTTTTTGACTTACGGGTTGTCAAACTGACTTTTGGAGACGCACATCCACCTCAAACAATTTATTCCCCAACAGGGTAAGCTTGGGGGTTTCAGCCCAGGTAAGGTTCGGTGCAGCTTCCCGTCCAGGTTCCAGGTGGTTCCGGGATGTTCCGGTGCAGCAAAGTGCGGGTTCTGGGCTGGTTCCGGGAGGTTCGGGAGGCTGGTTTGGGGAGGTTCTGGTGTGGGTGACGAGGTGGTTCCGGGTGGTTCCTTATGATTGGACATTTTGCTGCAGCTTCCGGAGTGGTTCTGTGGTGGTTCTAAGGGTGGGTCGCCCGCCACCAGGGTTGAAACTTGATATAGGTGTTCACTGGCTGCTGTCACGTTTCCTATCATCTTGCTGTTGGGGATACTGCCTGGGCTTATTTTTTGTCTCAAGTTCAACCTTGATAAAAGCCACCTTAGTTATTCTTTCAAACACATTTTGACGTGGAAGAAGCACTGCCAAGTCAACTGATCTTGGTTCAACCGAATACAGCAAGCTAGTTGATTTGGGTAAACAAACATGAAAACGCGAGAGCCTGGGAGAGATTCTTCGCCACAGCTCCATGAAGTTCAGAAAGCAGTTGTCCATTCTCCTTGTCTGCTGCCTGCTGGGTCCAACATAGCAGGATTTGGCGCTCCACTCCATTCGACCTGCCTTGAAGGGTCGCAACGTGTCGTCTGCTTGCCTCAAAGGAATCCCCAGTGCATTGCGGTCCGTCCCTATGAACAAGACATACCATGTGGCTTCGAGAAGCTTCGAGTTGACACTCCACCGATAGTGAAACGCTGTGTTCCACTCAGTCCAACCCCTAGGAATCTGTCATTTTTGAACGGCCTCCAGCTGACATATGCCTCTGCCCAATTTCCTTGTTCCCACTCGACAAGGCCATCCTGTTGTGGCATGGTCATGGTGTTAGATAATTTGAGAGTCGGACGTGACATGAAGGAATGCATTTTGACACTTGAAGCCAGATTCTTGCTTTCGACTGAAGCTGTATGACTGGCCTTCTTGCACTTCTGCCCCCAATTCATGATCTGAGCCAATGTGTGAACATCAGCTACTCTTTTTTCCTGCAGCAGGAGGGTGCCATTGCACAAGCCGCTCGAGCGGATTCCCCAAATCTCTTCGTCACTCAAAGTTTTGACTGTCCTCGCCCTGCTGGGCTTGTCTTTCTTCTGCAAGGCTCCTGGCAAGCAAGTTCCATATAAAGAGAGCTACTACAGCTTGAATTTGGACAACAAGGATAATCATATGGGTCCATATATGATCATGCTATATCCGCAAATGGAGGCAACCAGTAAACTGGTAGCATTAATCAATGGGGTAATCAATGGGGTTGCAGTATCCAGTTCGCTCGTATCACCCCGACAAATCCATCTCGCCAAGGCCGTTGGTGACTCCTTGCTCGAGCATCATATTCCACAAGCATATCTTCCGCTGCCTTCCCAACGAGCAGAAATAGGATGAGACCAAGGCGAGAATTTCCATGAGTCTTTAATAAACAAATATGGTTTTACGTTGTTAATATGTTTATGAGCTTCTTGACTCTACATTCCATACCCTCCGCTCCTGACTTCCAAATTCGTCGACTCTGTTTCGAATGCCTTGTAGAACGCCCAAGCTTTCCTCACGCAAAAAGGGGCAGACAGAGAGCTGCTAAAGTGCTGCTGCATCGATCTCCTCGGCGGAGATAACTTCTTCGAAGCTCTTCTGCATCTTTGCTCCCTTTCCAGGTCTGAATCACTTGATTATCTTTCAATCATATTCAAATGTATTTTTTGCCTTCCAACTTCAACTCTCAATAAGTCCAAGTCCGACCCAAACCTCCCAAGTATGCTAGTGACTACTAGTTCTTCCCCTTAAAAATACATTTCTCCCAATATTTCTCCCAATATTTCTCCATTCTATTTTTCCATGATTTTTTCCAGCCTTCTCCACGAAACCGGTCAAAACTTTCATGGTGATGTTGAAGTGGAGAATGGGCGCCACCAAGCGTTTCACCTCTGTGGAGCAGTCCTGCGACGCCCGGGTCAATCAGTGAATCAGAAAGTGACTCAACAACCAAAGAACATGATATGATATGATAGGACTGATAGGATATAAATGGATATCATGTGATATGATGTGATATGATGTGATATTACGAGTGGTAGTCAGCCACGACACCATCAATTTGGTGATGACTGATATGAGATTATCTGAGTTGCGAATACATGCTTTGTCCCACAATGTCATTGATTGATGTTGGTAAACAATGCTAGTATGTATAATCAACATCACATCATAGCTTCAACTTCAACCTGCTGATGGGTTCCTTGCCTCAAGCAATTCTGCCAGAAGTTCGCGTTTTTGATTCATGTCTTTCACCTTTGGCAAATGTACATGGATGTCATGATGTCATTTTGTTCTGTCAATCGCAGTGAAAGGTACCATGCATTGTCACAGGAACTTGACAACACGGAAGAGTCGACTCAGTTCAGTGCCTGCTCAAATTGCTTCAGCCAAACCTTGAATGGATTTTCCGCGAAACAGCATCAAGGTTCCAACCATTATATAAATGAAGAATGGGGGAATCCGATTGGCAGCCCGAAACTCAGTGATTCACCTCTCGTCGGCTATTCCAATGCTGCTCTGTGCGCAGCAAAGCCTAGCACACTTCAAGGACTTCGAGGATAACGAAAACCCTTGAACAGGAATTCAGATTTTATCCTTGAAAGCTAGCTCCACATCGGTGCAACACAAGGATCACAAGGAAAAAAAACCGGAATCATATCAAGTACATTGCATTCCCTTTGATCCTTTGGTAGCATCTTGGGAGCCTTGTTGAAAGGCTTCTGTGCAGCATGGTACCAAAACTCCGGATCGTTCTGATCTCGATTGAGATTTGGATTGTGCCGCGGATCGGTACTGCCAGGGCAAATCAGCCACGAAAGCACTGAGAGCTCGAGAGCTGAACAGTAACAGAATCACAGGAAAATACTGGAAATATTTCAAGTGTCACAGGCTTTGCCTGTCCAACTGAAGTTGCTTTTTTTGCCACCTCAGCGATATTCCACAATGAAACCAAATCATCTGCTCTTGCAGCGACGGAAACAAAAAGCAATGGCCTTTGGGCCAGCTGAGTTACGGGCTCTTTGTCTCGAAACTTCGGGTCCAGCTGAGGATACCCAAGCTCCTGCGGTCGTCTTGGCAACACTTACATCTCTATACTTTGCAATACTTTGCAATGATAAGATAAAAAGGTCCCGATAGAAATGGATAGAAATGGTTCAAAAGTGTGACAAAAAAAAAAGAGACGCCAATCCTTGTACTCTTCATCGGAGATCCACGATGGCGCCACGGTTGCCTCCACTCATTTCACGGGGACTGCAGCAAGTTGTGATCTCATTTGGTGCCTTCTGGTTGGGCAACTTTGTCGCTGCTTGCAAAGCACTCTCAGCCTGTGATGGACGAAAGCTTTGCCTCTATCAAGCCAACCTCCCTAGATGCTACCTCCAACCCTTGCTGCAAGACCGGACCTCAGCTCTGGCTGCAGCAATTTCCTGGGTTGCCTGCCACCAAGAGCTTCCCTCATGCATGGAGTGCTAAATAGCATGTTGCAATTTTGCTTTTACTGTAGTCTTTCGGAAGAACCCATCAAAAGCTTGAACCTGTTTGGATCTTTCCATTTCGCGGCGCGTGCCATCCTGCAAAATGATCGAACATCCATACACATCCAATGATTGAGTGCTGCGGGAAGTTGGCCAGGACAAGCCAACCAAGTGCACAAATATATACAAATAATTACAAATATGACAAAGGACTTCAAACATATTCAAGTTATCTTCCAGCAGCTTCCAGCTTATTTCCCTCCTTCACAGCCCTTCCAGCAATCACATCCAACTTTCTGGCAGTTTCCTCAGCACATCGATGGATGCCCAACGTCCAGCACAACGTGAGAGACTGAGCCAATCGCCTCATCAAAGGCTTTGCCTTCAAAACCTCAGGCACTGCTACTCTCATCTACTCGTGCCTACCCAACTTGTGATGGTTGGACTCTGGACTGCAGCTGATCTGATTGATCTGAGTCTGCTGCGCACTTGCTGGGATCTTCGATGACCAGCAACCTGGAGCAAAGCTCAGGAGCACACTGATGTCTACCATTCAGGTGTCCCCTTACGTTGGTACATGGGGACGTGACATATGGGTCAAGGCTTAAGAATCATGATGGTCCTCGGTCCAAAATGTCTATCTAGATCAATCTAAACAGAAAAGCATCCATTTCTTCTCCAAACATCCACTTCTTACTACCCTTCAAGGCCTTCTTGGTGGAGGTCTCTTGCTGGCTTGAAAGTGCAGCCAAAGCTTCCTGGCGTGAAATCCATTGCTATGAAAGAACTAGGTTTAGTCTTTAAACTTTAAACAAATCCAATGGTTAATCATCACTTGCCTCATTGTATGGATGGTCACTTTTTTGGGGCCTATGGGTATGAGGTACAAGTATACTCTAGTTATGGACAAGAAACACATGGATTCTCTTACGATTCGCTTATTCTCTTCGCCGACCCTTTGTTCAGTTTGACCCATCAGACCCCAGGAATTGATCCTCTTTAGCTTTGAGGAATTGATCGTGACGCTCTAACTCCTCACCAGTCAACTCCTGAGTTTTGGCGCTGCAAATTGTGCCATCTTCAGCAAATAGCCAGAAGAACAAGATCAAACAGCATCAGCTAGCACCACATATCTCCAAATTGGTGGGAAAAAAACCCACATGTGGGGGGTTCCTAACCAGATCTAATCGGGCTTTCCTGCAGATTATTCCACACAAAACAAAACCAATTCGTTGAAAACTTAGATCCCAACATCCTCTCCAGCAATTTTGCTCAGCAAGGCTTGCCGCCATGCCTTGCAAGGATCACCAAGGTCTAAAGGTGGAAGATTTTCTGTACGTTTGGTGGCCATGGCAATACTTTTTCATGGCGAATACAATGAATAATTGTGATGATTAATCAGTGGATTCAATTGTATCTACAAACCCAATTTTTAGGCAAACCCATGTAGACCAGGAATGAACAGCCTTGACAGCATGGCAAACATGATTGCAGAGTTCCATTTTGCACACGAGGCGGCGTAGCTTCTGTGCTTCAGGAGAAATTGTAATGCTTGTTGATAGGTTTTTTCACATCCCAAATGCAGGTCATTCCATTTGGAAACGTCACCAAATCACCAGCTTCAATCTTCGCTTCATCAACATCTGCCCAATCACCAGTAGGAGTCACAGTAACCTCACCTTCCAAAATGTAGGCAGTTTCTGTGCCGCTGTACTCCCAGTCAAATTTGGAGACACCACAGCCCCAGGTGGGCCAAGATGACACTCCGAATTGCTTATCAGCCTCTTCTTTGGACATCTTTTTTACCTTGATGCCTGGCTTAAACCTCATTCCAGTGCCAACTTGCCGCGTCGGATTGCGCAGCATCATTGGCGATCTTGACACAAATGCAAAGGGCATCTGCAGAACGACCAGCCCCAGTAGCAGAGTCAAAGCTGTCAATACTGGGCGGAAAGGCTTCATGTTGAAAGCCAATGGAACGATTCTACGCCAAGAAATCACGGCGGCACTGTCTGATAAGAATCTACTTGAGCCAGCTTAATCATGACATCAGAGATCGTTGGAATATGTTGGAATTTTATAGACACAAATGCAGCAAAAAATGGAGGTTTCCTGAAATATAGGTACCCCGAACCATTGGTTTTCCCATTGACTATAATCAATTTTGGATGATTTGGGGGTAGCGGGTACTCTCATTTTCGGAAACCTCCATATAGCATGATACAGCATGATACAGCATGATACAGCTGCCGAGCCCTTGCAGTGTCAAAAGGATGGAGAGCCTCGCTACTCTCCTCCTGTCAGGGGAGTAAACTCATTGGAACACTAACTAGTGAATTTAGCTTTGCAATGCTGTAGACAACGTCGTTGCGTGTGTGTTTTGTCATTTCACATTCCAGAAAATCTAGAAGAGTTGATTCTACCAGCCTGAATGGTTTCCGAAACCATGGCATCACGCTGCACAATTTGAAGACACAATTTGTCAAATCCTCTGAACAAGTGACATAGTGACATCACTTTGCATTTTAATAAGCAAACAGCAAGTGGTCTGTGAGAGGGCATTGCTGCACTATATTGACTGATCACAAATGGGTTGGCTCAGAATCCTGTCTTCAACACGAAAAGACTTCAAGCAGTGAAGAGCCCTGGCAGGAGGCCTGTCAGGTAGTCTGAAATCTGGTTGGTTATGATCTGGTTGTCTCACCTATCTACTTGACGTGGGTTCCAGCGCCCAATGAGCCACGAAATCGGCCAGAAACCAGAAGCTTTCTCCACTGCTCAGGCACACGACTGTCCAAATATCTCGAAGAACACTAATATAATATCCTGGTTGGTGGTTTCAACTCCTCTGAAAAATATTAGTCAATTGGAAGGATTATCCCATATATTATGGAAAATAAAAAATGTTCCAAACCACCAACCAGTATCATCTAATATCAAAGATTAGAATCCCTACATCTCGGGACACTTGGGAATCTTGTGCAGCTGCCGACACATTTTGCCCGAGAAAGCGGACAACGTCAAGAGTTAAGACTATGAGCAGGAGGGCCCCGATGCCAAGCTGCTCACCTACAAAGCGCGAAGCACATCTTCATTGTCTTCATGACATGTCATGGCTCTTCTCGGACCGGAGTTTTGCTAGCTATTCTTCGATATTCTTGGTATTCTTGTTGCTTTTGATTCCCCAACTGAATGCCATACATCAGCATGCCATTTTTGAACCTTTTTCCAAGCACACTGATCTGCACCTCATCAGCGCGCCTTGGATACAGCCCAAGGGACTGCATCAAGGGACTGCATCACGCCTGTGCAAGCACTACGGCCAATCCCCTTAATTGCAACTATTCCGGGTTGTCTGAAAATAGGGTACCTCAGAATTCCATGGTTTCAGTATGTTTCAGAGGTGTTTATCACCAATTTCACCACTGAAACAGCCACTCCCTACCACATCCTGCAGTTTCAGACCCATTTCGCACTCACGTGCTCTGGCCTTAGCCCGCTTGGCAGCAGGCTCCCCAGTTGCCTACAAGGGGATGAAACAAGGTCATTTGTGGGATGATTCCACAGCAAAAAAACCTTCGGCCTCCTCCAAAGCTTCTCTGAAGGCTGCGCAAAAACGTTGCACATCCACGAACGTACTGGCCACGATGATGCCAAGGGTATGATTTCAGTGACTTCTGCGTGCTGCGTGCGAAAAAATAATGGACTCAAAGCCACAAGGCCAGGTCACTTGTAAAGGGGTGCAGGTGCAACCCGGATGACATTAGGCTTTCGGTGGTCCACAACCTGAGTCTCTTAGAGGGACATGCAATGAGAGCATATTGTATGATGAATGTTCTGATTATTGATAGACTACTTAGCAGTACTAAACATCTATAGCAAATCTGGCCTTGATGGGACAACATGTCATTAAAACTCATTATATAAATATCATATCCTCAACATCTTTGCTCTGCAGGTCTCTGGGATCAAGGCGATGCCACGCTTTTCCAGTGCAGAGAAGGTTGCCAAGCATGCTTTCTCCTTCAAATCCAGATCAATCATTGATTTGGTTGCACTTGTTGCACTTGGTCATATCATATCTGGCCACTGAATTCATCTGGGCCATTGATCTTGTAACCTCCAGCCATCTCCAGCCATCTCCAGCCATCCAGCCAGTCCTGTGAGAATTTCAGACTAAGTTGACAACCTCGAGCTGGAAGTGAGGGAGTGATCACCTGGTCACTGGTGATAAAACCGGGGATATCAGAATTTTCAACCTTCCCAGAACTGTGATTTTTTGAGAGAAATCAAGTGTCCACAAGATCAACACTTCACATTGCTGCAATTGTACTATATAGATCTATATAGATAGACTATCATCTGGTTTCATTTTCATTGGCGGAATGTGGTTCAAAATCCAACACCATACTTTTGCCTTCAACAACAAGCGCTCAAGTTGTGCTCTGCTGTGCTCCGAGTTCGAAGCGCTCAAGTCTGCTCCAAAAGAATCTCTCAGCAGCGACTCCAAATAAGTAGTCAAAAGCATAGACCTCGTGCAGCTTATCTGGAAACACATGAGATTTTAGTAGGAAACCTGCAATCCACTCAAATACCCTCTAGTAATTTAACGTAGCTATTGAAAATGGCCATTTATAGTGGATTTTCCCATTGAAAATGGTGATTTTCCATAGTTATGTGGCTGTTTACCAGAGGGTAATGTGATTGACTTGCGCAAAAAATTGCACTCCGAGAAGTCTCTACGCCGCTACAAACTTTGAGTTCATGACTTTCCCCGCAGCTCAGCCATGGTGGTCCTGCTCGTCTGCTAGTCGATGAAAAAACCTTCACTATCCCACAACCTCCCATTGCAAATGGCTTCAATCCAACCCCTTTTCTGAAAAATTGAATGATATGCAAACGATCCCAATATATAAACGAAACCATCTTCATTGGTGGATTGAACCAATATTTTGTTGAGATGGTTGAGGAACCAATCCATTTCTGGTAAGACAACATGCTTTGCAATATATCTTATAATCTATTATATCTATAATTATCTCAATATCATGATAGCTCATAATACAGAAAAAAAATCTCAATCTTTTTATTACTAATATTAAATATTGATACATCATGATATTCCAATAACATCTCATATTAATATATTATAATATTCATCAATATATATATATAATATATATATATATATCATGATAGAATAATACAATATATATTAAAATATTAATCAATATGATAGCTATTTTATGCTATTTTCATATTATTCCAATCTTTTTACCGAAGTGGGCTGACGACCACATCGCCTGGAGAACACCTCCAGGCTCGCCAGCAACGACACGGTCTGCAAGACCGGTGGGTTGGATAAGCGCCAAGCTCCAGCGTCTGCCTGGAGATCCGGATCCAACTTCGGAAAGTGAGATCTGGATATACCCGGCCTGGTAAACAGCCACATAACTATGGAACATCCCCATATTTTTACTGGGAAAACATGGGAAAAATATATAAATGGCCATTTTCAATAGCTATGTAAACGTTTACCAAAGGGTATCTGGAATGATATTTCAGTTCAGACTGAAATGACCCATTTCGACGAGAACAGATGGCGCCTCTGGGTCCCAGTTATGCGCCATGTTGAAACGTGTCGATTGCTTTTGACCCCACCATCCCGCAAGGAGAGGCAAGCCTGCACGAAGAGTCAGGGCAACCACTCTTGAGGCAACGTGTTGCTATTTCTCAAAATCAAAGTGACTATAAATTGATGTGTGAATTAGTCTGAAATGTATTGAAGAGTAGTGAGAAGCAAGAACCATACTTCTAAGAAACATAGATACTGAAAGTGGTGCCTCTTCTCGTTTGACATTTCACAAGCAGTACTGTCCGAAATGAATTATGTGGCATTTTCCGAGATAGTCGCGTTCAACCAAAAACCATTTGCATCAACCAGCCGGCTAAATCGGGCGGACAAGCTCTGTTGCGTCGCACCTTTGTCATGGTGTTTGCGGTGAACAAAGAACCCACCAATGGCTCCAGGACCAGAGTTGAGGTACTTGTAGTTACACCTGCTCCAGCAGGCTGGATGTGGTGATTTTGTTCTGGCAATTCATGGTGTGTCAACAAATATTTGAGGGCAAGACCAACATGCACCATCAACTTCCCACTCGTGCAACTTCAAGTCCTCGGCTTTCAAGTTGTTTGAACACGTAAAACCTGTCCATCAAAAGCCGAGGCGTCGGCGACATTGCCAACAGCATGAGCGCAATCCCACATTGCCTCAAAATAACGAGGCAATTTGGAACAGTGGGTTTGTCCAAAAATAAACCCCTCAAGTCCCATTGTTTAACATAACATGGCTTAACTTTTCATCTCATACTTTCCTTATCAAAATAATCTTTGATATATTTTCTGGTATCCCCCCATGTGAATCCACCTATTTCCTGCAACCTTTCCAAGTTCAGAGTCGAATCTGAGGACTCCGAAGACTCCGAGGACGAAGCCGTAGCCCCGACTTTGTGAGCTGCGTTTGTGATGGTTGGGACGTCGAAGAATTGCCCTGTGTAGTACCTGGAAGTGGAAGGAAGCAAAAGAAAAAGAACCAACAGTAAAAAAACATTGGTTATATGGGTTTGTCTGAAAACAGGAGTAATGGAGTATACCCCTAAATGGATCTATCTCTGGTCAAATTAGATCAATTTTCCATCCAGAAATCGATGATCAACATGGTCAACCATAAGATTTTGGGGTAATTAACCTATTTTCAAACAAACCCACATCTAAAAAACCTCAAACAACCTCAATAAAACAAGAGTCTCCTTGATGTCGCACTGCACGGTGCCGAAACAAACTGTTGCGAGGGTGTCCCCCGCAGCCTCAAATGAATCGTCGTTTGATATCATTCATGTCCATATGTATATATATATAAATTATAATGCAATAGCTTATATATAATATTATATATATACACATATAGGATGATATAGGTATCTCTTAGAAAACTCTGGAAAGCCGGTGATTGTTGCTGCATCATGCTGCATGGTCTCTGCATGGTCTGAGGCGAGGGCTTCTATGGCTGACACAATATCTTCAGTCCGAAGCAGTTCCTGATCCCTCGCCTTGATGGGCAGCAGGACCTCTTTTGGGTCAAGGCCATGAAGTCGTGCCTGGACGGCACGGGATGGGAACTGGGGATGCCAAAATTGGGGACCTCAAATGCCGGATCCAATTTGATCACATTTAATTCATATTTCACAAATCAGCCTGTGATTCAAAGGCAAAGTAGTCCGAACCAAAAGCTGCAGCCTGGTCGTCAGGCAGAGCAAACCAAGATAAACCAAGTTTCACAAGTGCACTTTCCCCGGTCTCGTGTCGGAGATCCTTTCAAGATTTCGAGTCATGTTGCCACATGCAAAAAACATCAAAAAACATCTTCTCAGTAGCAGGTATAACCCAACCTACCATGTGACTCCGGATGATTCCAGTATGCTCAGTATGCCACCTCGTACATGATCTTGTTGCGCTTGCCATTTGGTCTAAAAAAGGACACCTCAGTTGCAATTTCTAGCAATCAGCACACAAACATTACAGTACTACGCAACCAATTGCAAACAGCAAGCATAACATTTCTCACCGGCGAGCTATCAGCCGAGCTGCAAAAAGCAAGTGCAAATTCACAGTAAGGCTGTTCATGATAGCCACCTGTTGATAAACACCACCGAGGAGCGTTAACACAACAATGCATCCCTTTGGATTGTTTTATGATGAACAACCCTAACTTTCAAGTTGTTGCGCGCCTCGGACTTTTCTGCTCCAACTACTTTGGCACTCTGCCTAAGAATTTCAAGATTAATTCAACTCTCACCAGTCTGACCGTCTTGCTTGACTATCTTGACTCTCATCTAATATCTACAAAATTTTTGCAGATCTGTTCCCTTATACCGCTTCTGCTTTGCAAGATTTGTCGTGTGTGCGGCTTTGGACCGGGCTCAAGAACGTTCTCATCAATGGGCATCCAGGGGCGGTCCCTCAGGTAAGAGCTTTGCAAACTGCGTAAGTGCAACAAAACGGCCTTACGAATCTAAACAAAGCTGCGGAAATATGCACTTGGAATGGTTGCGACTGGAACCTCATTGACCCTTGGATCTTACATAAGACAGCAATTTTCTTTGCGATTGCTGAGAACCTGGCCCTGTGAAGTGGCCGTTTACGCCCAAGGATGCCCATTTATCCAATTCCTCCAGTCATGAAAGAACGAGGTTATCAGGTCTATAGCTTTCTATAGCTACTAGTACATCTAGTACAGCTAAAGAATCGACCATCGCCTCGCAAACCAGCTCCTTGGTCTTGCTGGGTTGTAGGCCCAGGGAATTCCTCTGTCCAAAGCCATGGAATTCCCGATGTCATGCGATGTCAGCAGTCCCAACAGCGAAGTGGCGCACCCGACCAAATACACACACTCTTCTTGCGGGGGTGCCAAAGAGGCATCCGTCTCCGGTAACCCACCGTTCCTGGGAACCTAAGATGCCAGCCAAAAAAAAAAAAATGTGATGCATCCCAACCATTTTGCATTGCAGTACACTGGGACCCAAATTACCAAGGCAATCTACATGTACCAGTGGTCTAGTGAAATTCTCAGGAAACCTTTATGGTTCGAAAAAAAATGAACACAAATAATAACACATCCCCTATGTGTTGAATCCATTTAAATCCTCCAAACCAGTGAAAGGGAGTATCTACTGTTCCCATCGACACAGAAATGGCGACCCCAAGGCGCCAACAAGGAATGAACTCCGCTGGTTCGAGGGCAGCTTGCTCAGCTTCTCATCCAAGGCTTTAGCTACCTGCCGTCTGGATACGGGGACTGCAGAGCTTAAAAGTCTTAAAAATTTGAATCGTTCTGAAAATATGTTTACTTTCGATTTTTCCTTCATCCACCCATCCACCCAGATTTCTACTTGATAAATTTGATGATCTTCATTCATCTTCTCAAATCGATACCAAAAGTCACTCCCAAATTCCAGCCTCCAGTGATGCCAATGGCTTGCCAACGGCCTGGAACGACAAACTTGAGAGGGGGAACACGAAAGGTAGGTAAGCAAGAAAGGAACCGAAGAAAAAATAAAGGGGAGAGGGCAGGGAAAAAAACATAAAGTGGAGTCTGGTAAAAGCGACGCGGCCATTGTCTTTCCAAAAATATGAAGGGGAGTCTGGTAAAAGCGACTGAAAGGCTTCGGCGATGTGGTT
>Ga0126342_10015889_pt1 | contig 13152 bp, 15 predicted proteins | sample Cyp1metagenome_FD_92528 | JGI IMG/M metagenome (GOLD analysis project Ga0126342, IMG submission 92528) | Coral microbial communities from Lord Howe Island, Old Settlement Bay, Australia - Cyphastrea 1 metagenome | ecosystem: Host-associated > Invertebrates > Cnidaria > Coral ... | reverse complement strand
TAGGGCAATGCTTCCAGAAACGTATGAGCGTTTACACAGAAATGTAAGGGTAGCTGCGGGTAGCTGTATATAAACACATGTAAACCCTGTAAAATGTACGTCCACTTTTGCTTTGGTCAAGTTCTGCCAACTTGCAGAAAAAAAATTGGGGCCAGAAGTGTGCATGCCCAATGATCAGCGATGCCAACAAAACATGTGCTCCGAATTGGACCGTGGCCATAGCACCTTCAAAATCCCCCAGTCCCGGGTGCCATGGACGCTTTTTCCCTCAAAGGCCACTGTTTCTTAAGGCTTCTCGCACCTGGAAAAGAAGACCCAGCAACAACATGGGGAACAGTGGCACGAAAAAAACATGAACATAGAATAGAAAAATGCCAACAAACAGGAAACCTTGGATGTAACCAGCAAAACTATGCGGACGATATTTGGGTAAACTCACTGGTTTACCAACAATTCAACTGATATAGAGCCTGTCAAATATGGGATTGGCAAACGCAAGGCTTTCTCGTGATGAGGAGTTGTCAGAGTCTACTATACAACTTTCAGGGCATAGTAAAAGTTGTAATGTGTACAACTGTACAATATTCATCAATATTCTGTATATATATATATAATATTTCTTTAGTTAGTTTTTCCATCGTAAGAATTTGATATAGTTCATCATACAATAATTCTATTTTCAGACATCAATTGCTGGTCTGACATTCACCAATTGTTGACATTACAGCCATCGAACTCGAACGCAATGAGCCGTAAAAATACCCTTGCTAAGTAAATTTAACGGAGGGTGTTATCCTTTAATTGTATCCCATATTAAAAGTTACCCTCCGGTGATTTAACGTAGCGAAGTGGAAAACCACCATGTTTCAGTAACCGGTTAACCATCGATTTCTATGGGCCATCTATACCATGGCAATGCTAAATAACCAAAGGGGTAGCTATAATCCCATACTTCCCATGATATGTCCCAAACATATTGCTTCTGTCGAACACGACATGTCGAATCTGGAGTTGATGCCGACAGTTGCTGCCAAGGGATATCAAGGGATTTTTTCCACAAGAACTCCAGGAATTATATTCCCATAAAAGTTGTTCTCTTTTTTGTAAAGAACCAGTACTTGGTGGCTCATCCCACTTAGTAAGTGGGTTATAATCCCGGTTATAAGTGGATTAACCCTACTTATCCCATTTATAACTGGGGTTATAACCCACTTACTATGTGGGATGAGCCACCAAGTAGAGTTTGGCTATTTGGGAAAAAAAACAATCCTAACCATCAATGGTGAGGTCATCGCTGTCGCTATAATTTTCACATATTTATTGTTGCTCCTCTATATTCCTCTCTTGGTTCTATCGTTCGCATATAGTTGGTTATATTATAAATATGCCATTATATTCCACTATATACCCAATAATACTCCATTGAATCACCATGTTGTTTGGCTAAAGAATGGGTTTGTTCTGGATGCTCTGGGTAAATGTTACCGCTATAAACAGGATACTGTATATAATGATGTATAAGATTATGTAATATCTGGGAGGGGTCCCACAACAAATTAAGTATATTAATCATGTAAATCCTATACATATTCATATTCAACATCCTATTGTATACATGTATGTATATCCTTATTTTATACTCTACTAAATATAGGAGTATATAACCCATTCTTCCTATATCATTTACAAGTTTATATATATATACTGATCATTACTTCTAAGATAAACCATCCCTCCCCTCTCGGATCCTGCTCTGGAGCGGCGGCCAGCAAAGCCTTGAGCCACATGAGCCACAGAGAGGAGTTTTGCGGTGCATCCAAAAAGTAGGGATTAACCAACAATAGGACCCCATATAGGTGATTTAATGGATGATAACAGGATATAATGAGAATATATGTGTATATATATATAATGGGACTTAAAATCTACTGGGGTGAAAAGTTGAGGGTATATGTATGGGATTGAGGTGGATATGAACCAAGAATATTGGGGATTGGTCATTACATCATGGATATTAGTGGGATTAAGTTAAGTGAGTTACAAATGGATAGAACATGATATAACAATAGGATGCCAACCCCCACAAGCTGGGATATAATCCTGTAAATACTGTTATATAATATATCCAAATATATCCAATTATTACCAGAACTGTACCCCCAAGTAGAGATACCGCCAGCAATGAATAAAAAACACATGATGAAGATTGATGGGTATGCAGTATGCAAAACTGTAGAAAAACACAAGCTGTTGGAGCCAGTGGAGTTTCTCACACTTTTTTCAGGCACACCAAAACCCCCAAATAGATACGATAAATGATGACCAATGTAACATGGGGATATTAAAAAAAAACAATGGGACATTTCCCCCCCCATCACATCTCAAATGGGCAGGCCAGGTTGCACTATCTCAAGTGGGTTCGTGTCTACTCTTCCTATCTCTCACTTTGTTTCATGCTGGTTGCCTTTTATGGCGTTTTAGTGTTGCCAGTAGAGCAAGTGTCCGGGAGGTCAGTTGATCTTGGAACACAAAGATCTAGATAGACTGGCAAACAAACGTCTATGTTCAACCTATCCGCATGTGCTGTGCTTTCTGGGATTTCAAGCCATACATGGGTTTGTGTAAAAATGTAGTACATGGATGTACATGGACCCCTAGGCTCCCATTGTTTGTCATCATTTTATGCTGAAAAAATTCTGCCATTTGAATTTGCAATTACAAGATGTTCAGACATACCCGTTAAAGTAGCCTCAACCCCGGATTGATAAGCCTGACTATCAATTTGGGTGGATAGCTCCAAAATAGTGATAAATGACTGTAAAACTGGTACCCTCTACTAATAGACAGAGTTATAGCTGGAGGGTGAATATTCGCAATTACTGGGTCAACATTCGCCCTCATATGCATATATATATATTATATAGATTAATATAGTATATCTGACTTGTTCCCTCCTTTTAACTATTGATATTCCAAGATTCGTTCGTCCTGGGTTAACATTCGTAATGTATCAACGGATAGCGTCGCCTGCAGCTGTTCATGTCTCGATGCACCCAGCTGCTTTAGCCAGACCTTGGGGGAAGGCAACAAAAACTCTTCAATGGGTATTATTATTATAGTTTTATGGCCAGTTCATGTGGTATATTTCTTATACACTTCATATTATTCTAACTACGTCTGGCATCTGGTCATTGAACGTAGTTATATATATATATGGAAAATTGCATTCTATTCTATAGATAAATGATCATTGTTATCATCTATACATGAAACAGAGGGGAAATGGTATGTTTCATGGGGAGTTCACCAAAATGATGAATTCATGGGCTGTTTGATGATATTGGAGTTGGTTGGTGGTTGAGCCCTACCCCTCTGAAAAATATGAAAGTCAGTTGGGATTATGAAATTCCCAACTGAATGGAAAAATAATCATGTTCCAAATCACCAAACAGTATATATATACTGTATAATAAGTCTCAACCATCCCATTCACCAACCTTTTGAGAAAAAAAAAACATGTTCCAAATCGCCAAACAGTATTGGAGTGTTTTAAGGAACCATTTACAGGAAACCATCGTTCCAAACGGAATTAGTTGCCGATGTCACCTTCAGCCATTAGGTCAACCTTCGCACCGTGACCCCTCCATCGGCCACGTGTGCTGACCATATAGGGCCTATTAAAAGGGTGGCAGCCGGGCTGCGGCCGTATGTCGGTAGAAAATGCTGTAGTTCCCGTGGATCCATCCCAAAAGGTCCATCATGATGGGAAGCTACCGTGGGGTGGTCCCCAATGCAGACCTACATCCATTGCCTGCAGAATCAACAGAAAAGGATATAGGACACAAGGAGAGAAGCTATAACATGTTATAACCACAGAACTACGAAAACTTCTAAAGATGCATTCCACTCACATTCTGCTGCCAAAAGTTGAAAGCAACCCGCATCTGGGAAGCGCCACAGCCATGCGACTGAAGAGCCAGCCTCGGATGGCAACAGCATGTCGACCCCACCAATGGGAGAACAGTTGGTAGCAGTGGACCCACCAATGGCTAGTCATTTTTGGTCTTAAACCATATCAAACCAAACTCAAACCATTCCCAGATCTGGCCGATCGATCTTCCAGCACCCAATGCCGAAGTGGGATTGTCCTAAAATCTTGGACAGCGCTTTCACAGTACGCTTTTTATGAGCCTGAAGATACTGGGGATCAGGGTCTAGGATATTGAACTATTCTTCGGAGATGTTTCATGGTCCCTGGTTGATAGTCCTTCATTCTCATCATCTTTACATCAAAGGGATGTATAGACGGTCAACAAGTTGTGTTTGTCATTGTCAAGATTGATTTCCCATGAGATACAGTATCATCTCCTATTAAAACGCAATTTCCTATGGAAAACCAGCATTACTATCCCATAAAAGGACGTGAAGGGCAAGAATATCAACACACACACATATATATGTATATATATATATATACATTTACTGCAATTTACATATTATATATATATATATGATATATGTATTATATATATAGATATCCCACAGCAACAATCTGGGGTCCCTCTACGTGCAATGGTTGCATCCTCGATGGAGCCGTCCTTTGCGCGAGGCGCTTCATCGGATGGGATTCCAAAAGGCCGATGGCTGAAAACATCGTCCTCCATCATCACAATTTACAAGGATGAATCATAATAACAATAATCGCCAATAATCCCCAATAATCCCCAATAATCACCAATAATCACCAGTAATCACCAGTAATCACCAATAATCACAATCACAATAATGATAATGATAATGATAATGATAATGACAATGATAATGATAATGATAATGAAAATGAAAATGATAATGATAATGATAATGATCATCATCATCATCACCATCATCATCATCATCAACCAATCAATCAATCAGTCAGTCAGTCAGTCAGTCAATCAATCAACCAGCCAACCAATCAATCAATCAATCAATCAATCAATCAATCATCATCAACATCATCACCATCATCATCACCACCACCATCACCATTATCATCGCCATGTTATATCCTCTGGTAATCAAACGTGGCTGGCTGGAAAACAAACCAAATGGAGCTTTAGTTCGCTGCAAGCCATGTTTGATGACACCGGTATACTGCATCCACTTGAATCCCATCAGATCCCATTAGAATCTTTAGTTGTTGATGATTAAATCACATGACATGGAATCCCAAAATATTGAATTTTGACATCAACAACAACTTGATCAACATGTGATTTAGATTGATTTAGTAAATCCTCATATTTAAATCACTTTAAATCCCCTTCTTTTAACACCAGTTCTTGTGCTTCACAACTTGGTTGCCGAATGCCCACATTTTGGGGGGCCATCCACATCCCTTCGTCCCTTCCGCCTCTTGAAGGGCACTGCTCTGTCTCATCTCTTTGGGCCTGCCACTATTGCCATGCAAAAAACCCAGCAGAAAATCCTTCTCAAAGAATAGGTTTTTATCAACGAAATACCTATTGGCAATTTTGCAGAGATATGTGAATTTACTAGAGGCTACATTTATTTTTGTTCTTTTTTTGGTGCTACACCTTTTCTCATCGGGCGATTCACAATCTGTGGGAACTCCGCGGTTCAACCACCATCGAACTCGCTCATGGCAACCGCCACGACCGCCGCGATCGAACCGACGCCACGACACTTCTTTCACCGAACATCCGTAGATTTGTTGGGTTTCTTTAGGACAGGATTTAGGGTTTCAGTGAAAAAGAACCCAAAGAAACTCATGTATATATAAATAATATAATATAATATAATATAATAGATATATACATATATTATATATATACATTTGTGACATCGACATTTCAGAAAATCCCCTCAGAATCTCCCGAATCTCCCGAATCTCCCGAATTCGGGAATCTCCCTCTCTGGGTCGCCCCTGCAGCAGGCATAACTGCAGCTCCGCTGCAGAACGCGCCTCAGGGCTGATACCAGCTGATCAGTGCCGGAGAAAAGCTTAGAGGATGAATGGATGAAAGAATATCCATATATTGTCTATAGATATCTATAGATTTTAGAAGTTATAAAAAACTAATCTATCAGCTTATTCGATATGTTGGCATTTGTATTATTTCTAGCATAATTATTGCCATTATATCTGATTCATATGTAATGGTGATGATAATGCTAGTAAAACTAGAAATGCATTTGTAGATATATTAATATTGTGTGGATTTGGTACTGAATTCGCGTTTATCATCCGTAATAAGTCCTAATCAGCAGTACTCATCAGCAATCCAAAATCGCTCATGAATTGTTTAACCGTAACAATAACCAGTAACTGTGAAAAAGGCGTTGTCATCAGTTGCCACTTTGGGATTTGTTATATACATATGTGTACTATTAAACCTATAATAATCATAATAATTCATTAAAAAATACATAATAGTCCATAAAACCAATAATGATAATAGATAGCATTAGTACCTGTAATTGTAGCAATAATATTATATCATTGCAATCATCCATAATCTCATGTAATGTCCATGTTTCACACTTTACAATGATGTCTCAATCTATCTCAATCTACTATTTTCTACCAATTGGTGGATTCAAAACCAAGCATGGGCAAAGATTACCCTCTGGTAATTTAACATAGCTATTGAAAATGGCCATAGACTTAGTTGATTTACCCATCAAAAATGGTGATTTTCCATAGTTATGTTAGTTTACGAGAGGGTACAGGAAAACTGATGTGGATGCAATATGATGCAATGGTGGATATGGCATCCAAGGGGAAACCGTTAAACGATGCGCCGTGCCCAACATGAACGGGGCACCTTGCGATCCATCTCTAAATTGCCAAGCCAGCAATGGATTAATAACTCAAACACTTAAACAAGACAGAAACAACAGCTTCCAAGAACTTTGCCATCTATGTCTACTAGTTGTTGATAGTGTTGTTTGATCTTCGTTATTAAATTTAATGGTATCAGATACTATTAACCATGATAATCATGGTTTATGATGGTTTGTCACCCGAGACTCCCCAAGAAATCACCCAGATCCACCTGCTCTGCGCGTGATTTTTTTTTTACTCACCGCGGTGTCCGAAAAGCTGCGTTTCAGTCGCGGCTTGAGGCGTTTCGAGGCGTCTTGAAGTTGCTGAGCCACCTTACCTTGGCGGAGAGCAGCCATGAGTTGGGGATATTTCTCCAAAATAATTATATACATATATAATGTACACATATGTGTATATATATATAAACAAGTATACATATATACATACATATATATATATATAAACATACATGTGTATATATATATATATATCATATTAAAGTTTATAGATGTGCTTAAATCGGGTATATAATGACAGAGATTGCAGTAGTTGTCGCTTCATTTTGTTGAATACCACTAAGTTCTGGATCCTGCATTCCCACAGTTTTGTGTATGTAATATAGATTTATAAAAAGAGTATATCACAACGGAAACTTTTGGATGAAGGCTGAAGTTCTGAAATGGTGGGCCGATTGTATGTTCAGCACAAGCGGAAGGTATATGCAACTTGCAGTCAAGTAGGGCCTCTTTTTCCAGGCAGTGAAAGGAAAATGCGTCAAGACAAAACGGTTCATGCTCATGAGCTAAAAAAATGCATACTATCAATTACTATCATACTATAGCAGCCATACACAGAAAGCCAAGCAAGCGATACAACTGCCACGTCAAGTGGCAGCTGTATTCACATGCAAATCATTTTCTGACAAAACCGGTTTCAGTTCTTGGCGTCACATGATCACCTCCACGCATATCCCAAAGTCTGTGACTCGCATGGATCTCAATTTGATTTTTCGAGGGGCTGCTTGAGCTGGTGATGGGATTGGGGTTTCCATAGTGGTCCCTTGACAGTTTTGGTAATGACTAACAGTTTGCTATTGAAAATGGTCATAGAAATCGTGGATTTACCATGATTTACCCACTAAAAATGGTGATGTTCAACAGCAAACTGTTAGTTTACCAGAGGCTATGTCCCCCAGTGCTATGATCTTTCAAGCTCTGTGTGTGTAGCCAGATTCTCAGCTATCCCTTCACCCTAATACAGTAGATCCTATATCATCCAACACTAAATCAGGGTTTCTAAGCGAGCATCTCATTCTTATGGGGACACAATTAGTTCAAAACTGTTTCTTGGATTCCATTCTTAGCTTACCAATATCAATTCTTAGTAAGTATTAATACATATTCGTAGGATTTTATCTGATTTTCTACCATCTTCATGCATGTTCTATCAAGTTTAAATCATTTTCTGATATCTTATCATATGTTCAAAAGAAAAAAAAATATAATTGTCCGTTCTAAGCATCTGCAGAAAATCCAAACCATCCAGTTTTTCCAGCACCGAAACCTCCGCCGAGCCACTGCTGTCGCCCCCGAAGCCCGGGTCGCCCCAGGTGATGCAGTGGCCATCGCCCAAGACCGCGCAGAAGGCGTTGCTGGAGGCGCTCAGCTGTTGGACGTCGTGCAGCTGCTCCTGAGCCATGGTGAACGGAATATACATATACATATATATATATATATATATTTATTTATTTATATATATATATGGATATATATATACATATCCATATATATATATGTATTATATATGGAATATATTTGGTGAAGTATATGGAGATCATATATGGAAATTTACTCTTATTCCATATTCAGAATACAAAAACATGATTTGCAATTGTAAATTCATAGTTTTGGAAAATTTCAGAATATGGCTCTAGAATTTGGTCAAAACCATGACGATATTCACATGGAATTAACAGTTGAATTATCATGAATTGTTATGAAAAATGTTCACTTATGTCCCATGAAATACTGGTTCATATGTAAATACATTAATTAATAGTAGATATTCCTATTATGGCACAAAATATCTGATAACGATCCTCTATCACAACCAATCATTAACCTAAGGGTATGTTTAATGGCTCAGTTGGCAAGCAAAGCAGAAAAGGATGGAACATGTGGCTTTACCTGGAAAAAATTGATTTGAGTGCCACAGATTACACTAGTCTGCTTTACCAGCGAAATGACTCTCTTGCCAAAACATGTTGATCCACTATGCACGCGGGTTCTACCGGCATTAAAGAAATCATTCTTAGACTATTACCCTTCCAGTATCTTATCTATATATATATATATATATACATGTGTGGTCATATAGTCATAGATATTCTAATTCATGACTGGTTCATATATGACCATAGTTAGATATTGTAACACATTAGAATTCATGAACCATGATATTCTAACATATATGAACCATAGTTACAATTCAAAGTTGCTAACATAGATGAACCATGATGAAGCGCTGGTTCTCCAAAGGTCTCCAGACCCCGCATCTCGGGTCTCCTGAACATCCAACATCTCGGCCACGCGCATGGGATCTCCCCAAGACACCACGCCTGCCACAGGATGTGGGGAACTTCCCATCGATTCTGCTGGGATACCCTGAAAAAAATGGGAGATCTTCAGGATCCAATACATGGAGGTAGGTAAACGGTAAACGTATATTTCTGGCCATATTTTCTGGGGATATTCCCTGAAATTTAGGCCTGAAAAATAGACCTTATATATGGTAGGTACCTCCAATTTAGGTTCCTGAGATGGCCAGTGACCTTCCCCGCATCTCCATCCAAGCGGCTACCGTCCGTCAGGACAGCACAGAACGCTCGTTTTGATGGTGTGACGTACTGCACATTCTTCAGTTGATCCTTCAATCGGCGTCAGGTCGTCTTTGGTAGTGGTCAGAATGATGTGTCAAGTCAAATGGTAAAACATCACCTGATTCCACGGTGGCCAAATACGCAACTATGATATGTTGAGTCATAGCAAAACCTCTCCATTTCCGAAAAAAAAATGTGCCTGTTCAAGTGGGGCTTTGTGATCCCAAGCCGGGCTTCCAAGCCCGAAATGGCCAGCGGCCAAAATCACCTGAACATAACCAGATTATTCGCGCATGGTATGGAAGTGGATCAACGATGTGACGTCCTGCACTTGGCTGCTATCGCCTCCATATTCTTCAGCCCCCCATGTCACACAACGACCATCACAGCGCACTGCAGCAAAAGCACCGTGCGAGGCCACAATCCTTGCAGAGATCAGCAGCGACCAGTTGATCTTGTGGTTGATTGTGACATGGGGCTCGGGAACCTATCTGGTTTAATGTGGTTAAAACAAACAATAATAAACCATCCCCCAGTTTTATCACCATCTTGATGTGGTATGTTTGCCATTCCCAGTCATGGATAGTTTATGGCATTGTTTTAACCACATTACCCTCTGGTAAACATACAAAAACCAATGGAAACTCACAATTTTTCATGGGTAAATCAACTATTTCTATGGCCATGGCTTCAATAGTTTTTTGTTTGTTTACCAGAGGGTAGCTGATGTTTCTCGGAAGTGATGTTTATTGACCCCGTGGCAGCGTGGCAGTGTTCTCAACTAGCCAGGGAGGATGAACACTGCCACATGGATGAAGAGTCAAGGCTGAAAGAGGCATGGGAATATTGGGAAAGCATCACCAACTATCAAAAAAATCCATGAAATTCCATTTACTATCATAATCCATCATAGTCCATCTATTCCACTCCAGATCCTGAACCTCAATGGCTCAATTGTCAGCCAAGACTCTGACTCTAAACCCTCCTGTAGTCAAACCTGGCTTAGAAATCACCTGGTTTATCGATGTTCCCAGCTGTCCGCCACCTTTGATTTTTATCTCCGGGGAAAAAAAAAGTCCTATATGATATTCCCATCAATTTTAATGTGTTTCCATATGATATAAATGGATTCAACATCCATATATAGAGATTGGAATATATATAATATAATATAATAATGATATCATTATTAATAATAATTATAATACCATTAATCAATCTATTGATGTCCATCAATCTCATTGATTCCATTTAGATTCCTTACAAATCCTGATGGGATAAGGGCGCTCAATGATCATCTTGTTGGGCGCCAAGGAGCTGCTGCACATTTGACAAATCACCTGGAGCGTTGAAAGGGGCTGCTGTAACCAGAGGTGTCTACGTAAACAGTATACCTGGTTGGTGGTTAAAAAACAATCTTGAAAAATGATGGAGTTCGTCAATGGGTTTCGCATGACATCCCATATATGAAATGGAACAATAAAAAATGTTTGAAACCACCAATCAGATACATAGTATACATATGGTGGTTTGTTCATAAATGGGGCTATTCAAATAGCTGGATGGTTTATGGATCGTTAATGAAACATGGAAAATCCCAAGAAAAAATGGATGATGACTGGGGGTACTCCTATTTCAGGAAACCTCCATAATATGTATATAAGTTAGATATAGTATGATATAGTTACATAATGCACAAAAAGTTCCTTGGATCTTAAAATTGAAGCCCCGCCGGAACATTCCCCATTGGTGGATCTCCGGGCAATACTGTTTGATTCTCCACCTCCCATAGTCACCTTCATTTCCAATTTCCATGAATTTAAATTTCCGATGTTTGAATTTCCATTCATTTCCAATGAAATCCATTGAAATCCCAATAGTTCCCCAAACGATCCTAGCAGCGGTAGCAGCAATCCGGTGCATGGAAATCCCAAGCTGCTGATTGTTCATAGGATTTCATAGGATGTTGATATTTTTGGGGGAGTATCATGGTATGACCAAGGGTGCCAGGGGTGATTTTCATGGCTATTGAGATGCATTCTAATCACTGTAACGGTGGGATATAACCTCTATAACTATGGTTATTATGTGTATATATAATTATATGATATGTGTATATACATACATATATATATATATATATATGTGTATATATATTATATTATATTATATTATATTATATTATATATTATATTATATTATATTATACTATATTATATTATATTATATTATATTTTGTTATATTATATTACATATACTATACTATATTATATTATATTATATTGTATTGTATTGTATTATATTATATTATATTATATATAATATTAAATATTATATTATATTACATTATATTATATTATATTATTTCATTTTATATTATATTTTATCATATTATATATATATATATTATTTTATTGTATTGTGTCATATTATATCATATCATATTATATCATATGTTATTTTATTATATATTATGTATTCTATATTGTATATTATATATTATATATTATATATTTTTGTTATATATATATATATATATATCAACTTATAAGTGGAACTGCAACCCCACGTGGTGACCATGGTGACGCTTGTGGGTACGGTTGGCGATGGTTGCCGGTATCTGTGTGGGTACAACGTGGCACAACCATGGCGATTTCACAACCATGAGTTTCGATCCACTGCAACTACATGGCTAAATAATGTTACCCTCTGGTTATGACTAACATAGCTATTGAAAATGGCCCATTTATAGTTGATTTACCCATTGAAAATGGTGATTTTCCAATATTTTCCATGGTTATGTTAGTTTACCAGAGGGTATATCCCCTCTCACTTTTTAAGTGGAACTGCACCAAGTATGGCAAGTTGGCTAGAAATCACCAGTACTTGATGTAATGTAGTCTGTAATTTGTGTCTTCCTCTCCGAAATGAAGACGTACATCGCCATTTCAAACTTTGCAACAAAACACAAACGCGGATGGGATAATCAGTGACATCCAGGTTGCAACCATTCCAACCACAGCTCCACAGTTCATCTGTTTTTTTCACAAAAATCTTCATATCATAGTAGCTAGATATCACCATTTCAGGATGGTTAGAAACATGCTAAAACCGCCAATGTTTCATGCTTCACCGCCCTGTTCATGGCGCATCCCTTGGCACCCCTTGGCTCCCGCGCCCGGACGCCACGGCTGTCGCCCCCAAACTTGGCAGCGCCCCAGGTAACGCAGCGCCCATCGGAGCGCAGGGCACAGAAAGCCTCGTGGCTGGCGGCGATGTGCGTCACGTTCTGCAGCTCCTGGGATTTCATGGTGATTTAATGGTGATTTCTAGGTGATTTATGGTGATTGATGATGATTTAATGGTGAATTATGGTGATTTAATGGTGAATTATGGTAATTTCTAGGTGATTTATGGTGATTTCTAGGTGATATATGGTGAT
>Ga0126342_10015888_pt1 | contig 13153 bp, 11 predicted proteins | sample Cyp1metagenome_FD_92528 | JGI IMG/M metagenome (GOLD analysis project Ga0126342, IMG submission 92528) | Coral microbial communities from Lord Howe Island, Old Settlement Bay, Australia - Cyphastrea 1 metagenome | ecosystem: Host-associated > Invertebrates > Cnidaria > Coral ... | reverse complement strand
CAATGGCTGGTGGCTGCCCCGCACATCTGCAGGAGGTGATATCCTGGTGGCGGACAGCGAAACGGTGCTGGTGGGCGTGTCGCAACGGACCAACGAGAAGGGGGCAGATAAGCTGGCAAAATTCCTCTTCGCCGCCGTGGCGAAAATTCTGAGGGGTCAAGTTGGAAAAGATGGGCAAATACAGCCGGAAGAATTTGGGTGTTCCCATTACGAATAACTTGGATTTTGAGGTCCCCGTTTAGGAAACCGCCTGGTTTGGAAGTGGGAAAAAAAGGTGATAGTTTCAATGTGATTCTTTTTGCGTCGATGGTGATAAGTGACCCAACAACAATGGTGACTGCAAATCCGACATGTTGGGGATGTGGACTGCCACAAATGAGGGTTGAGCAAATAAACATTGGGATTTGAAAAATATTGGCATTTTGGATAGTGATACTGACACGATAGGGCTACAACGCCAATCCACTTGGGAGGAGATAGCCTCTACAGACTCCCAAAGTTGGGCAAGAGTGGGTCGGTTCACATTTATTCCACTTCAACACATCTATTCAGTAAGAATCTTCCAGGTGTACAAAAAGTGATGTGCTACAGTCAATAATAGTAAGTAATAATCCCTAGTTGGGGTTTATGAATTATATATTGGGTATATTTGGGTACATTAAAAATCAATATTCATCCCCACCTGACCCTTTGATCCGGATCTCGCGGATGGGATCTGAGGAAAACACCCCAGTGCAGCGGGTAGCAACTTGGTCCAATGTGTTCATCTCGGGGCCCCGGGTTCATTGGCTTGGACGGGGCCCCACAGAAAATCACAGGGAAGGAAAGAGCCAAGATGAAGAACTATTGAGATTTTGATGCACTTAAATTATCATGGATTCTGGGGTGTATCCTCCTATCCTGGAATTGATTTCTAGGGGACACATTTCAAGAAATCCTTACCCTGGATGGAAAGAACATGGGAAACACCCCTCGTAACTCTGGTACCCAATCCAAAAATTGATGGCACCTGAGCCGTTTGAAGCGTCAGCTTACTGGTGCTAAACGTCGGGAATGGGGGAATGATCGCCATAAGCCATGCTATAATTTTATATCATCAATCATCCCATCCATTCCCATCCATTCCCATCCAGTCCCTTCCAGTCCCATCCAGTCCCTTCCAGTCCCATCCAGTCCCTTCCAGTCCCATCCAGTCCCTTCCACTCCCATCCAGTCCCTTCCAGTCCCATCCAGTACACACCAGAAAGTGCAGCGATCAGCTAAGGTGAAGGTCTTTATTCCGAAGCAGCGGGCCTTCATGCACTTGGACACCCTGTTCACCTTCTTGGATCGTGCCACGGTGGGGCCGGTGGGGTCGGTGGGGCCGGGCCCAGGGATTCCACCCTGGTAATTTGCCATAATTTGCCCCAAAAAATAGTAATCAATCAATAGTCATAGTCATGAAACTTTTTGTCATCTATTTTTAAACGCTACTCAGGATGGTCAGGAGCTTGCACGGACATGTTTCCGTCTTCCTGGCAGGTTTTGACAATGCCATACTTCTGGTCCAAACCGGAGATCTATGCAGAGGTGGCGCGTCGCGCCAACCTGCCGTTTGGCAGCAAACATTTGGGGCAGTGGATGGCGAGAACCAGATGGGCCATTTAGGGGATTCCCCATCCCTATCCCCACAGCAACATGGCTACAGGATGCTGCCCCCCAGCTATAAGTTGGTTTATGATGCCCATTAACTCGTTCAACATCCATAAACCACAGAATTCAGCCACTTCAACATCTCAACTTGGCTATCTGAAGGCCCCTTTACGCCCCTTAGCCACGCTAGTGCCACGCGCCACGCGGCCTAGGCTCAATGAGAAGATGGGCAGCGACCAACGGCAGAACGTGGAGGAATGGGTGAAGGAGCCGCCACGCATCGAGGCAATGGAAAGGGGCCCTTGACTTCGCTGATTTACCCATTAAACATGTTTAAACATATGAAACATGGTGTTTTTTTTTGAGAGTCATGTTAATTTACCAGGATGGGTAGATATGAACTGAGATGATTTGATTGATATCTAGATAATGGTAGATTTAGAGTATATAGATATGTTTTGATTGATATCCACAAAAAAATATGTGGAGATGGAAGTTCTTTTAATAAACCATGTGACCACTGCAGATAATCTTCATGTTAGACTTGCTTTTGCGGCTTAGCTTGTGGTTTTTCGAAGTGGCTGCTCGGCTGCTCAGCTGCTCAATCCATAGGATGATCCTCCGAGGAACTGATTGGCTTCACCTGTGATCTTGGATTCATGCACAACTCTTGTGCCATTTAAGACTTTGTTTCAAATAAAAGCCCAGCCATCGCCGCCAGGTGCTCTTCAAGGGTGACCCCATTCCGAAGAAGTACAAGCGCCACGGCTCCAGTGGTGAATTTTCACGGCGATCGAAATGTCGGATTTCATGTGATCATACAGTCATAGAATTGGATGATGGGAAAATTCTAACCGGAAAGACCTATATTTGATGGTAAAAACATGTAAAAACCATGGTTTGCTGTAGATTTTCCCTTAAACCAATCCATTGATACAGCAAATAGCCTCCAGTAGCTATGGTAACTTGGAGATGGGGAATCAAAAAAGGGACTGTCGATGGGAATCGGTTGAACATTTTTTATGACCACTGAGTGAGCCAATCCAATGTGTTGATGGAGAACATGATGAACTGATAAACCACAGGTTTTTGGGTCACCTTGTTCTCAGACAAACCCAGATCCAGCCTCAAAGCACGAGAATTGGGTCAGACTATAGACATGGTTTTGTCTAAAAATGGGAGATTTACCCTTAACATGAACTACTCTTATTCATTGCAAGTTCAATAGCATAATCTCATCATCTCACTACTCTAGATAATCCCCATCATTCTCACAATATGCGTGACTATGTTTGTTATTTATACGTACATTAGACTTGTTAGTTGCTGAATGATTAATGCCATGATGATGATGATGATTATTATTATTCTTGTTGCTATTGTTGTTATCATTTACTATAAGTAACGGCTAAATTTTCATTTCAGCACCCACATCTCTCACACACACACACACTATGACTGGTCTCCATCACGCCCATGATGATATGATTTGAATCAATATGTTTGTTGCTATTGCTCTTGCCATCAGTACTATCAGTTGAATTTGTACTGTTTTATTATTAGCATGATGACGATAGTCATTGCTACCATGAACACTACTAAACGCTACCGTTTCAACAGCCCCAAGCACGCCACGACTCGTCTCCATCATTCTTATGATTACGATCGAATGAATCTGTCATTACCATAGTCATAACTGTATCACTTCCATCAACCGTATACCCTCTGGTAATCGAACATGGCCATGGAAAATCCACCATTTCTAGATGAGTTCGAGGACTTCCCAGCCACGTAGCTGTAAAATCCACCGTTTCGGATCACTTCGACTCCAAAAAAGTATCTCTCTGTTTGTTTTGGTGGAATATACTGTTAATATATGGTTAATATATGGTTGATATATATGGTTATTATATGGTTAATGATGGGTGTTTTAAGGTTTTCTAAAAACCACCTTTGAAGCTCAAAACGCCACGTCGACCAAGGCATGCCATGACAGGTCTCCAGGCCGAGGGCGTCATCGACCAAGCCTACTTCGTCTGTGGCGCCGAAGGCTCCTGGCCCTCGCCCGAGGCGCACGTGGCGGCGGCCCTCACGGAGCAGTGGAACGACGCGGCCAACGTCTTCTGCCTGGCGCCCGGGACGGTGGTGGCCTACAAGTCACCTGGCGACCTCGACATGGGAAAGATGGGGAGTTCCTCCGTGAAAACAGGGGAAGACCCTTGGAAAATGGGGAATTCATCGATGAAAACAGGGAAAAAAACACATGGAAACATGGGATTTCAATGGATTTCATCCATGAGTATATGGGAAAGAGAGGTTTTAATCCATGAAAGCGCATGATGAGGTGAATTTCTTGGGGTTTAAGCAATGAACACTATGAACACATGGGCTGAAACCTGTCAACAAAAACAAGGGAAACATGGGGGATTTAAGCTGTGACCAATTGGAAGTTCATGGGATTTGAGAAGGAATTACACCTTGAAAACATGTAATTGAAATGTGATTTGAACGGCAAACATGGGGCAAAACTGTGGAGTTGACCAGAAAAAGTGAGAGGTGCAAGACGCGAGGTCTGGACTATGGAGCTTGTTGGTGGTTTCGAATGCAGGACATTGTATTCTCAATCTGTAGAAAAGTGGGTGACTTTGATTTTTTGGGGTTGAAAGCGCCAGATGAACATGTGGGATTTCACGAGGGAACAATGGGGATATCAATGAAACCAACGAGGAGAGAGGCGACTGGGTAGCTGTTAAAATGGAGCGGCTTAGGCGAGCTATGGCGAGTTGATATAACAATCAGGATTGGGATGTCAAAATTGGGCATCAAACACACATACCCTCTGGTAAACTAACATAACTATAAAAAATCACCATTTTCAATGGGAAAATCCACTATAAATGGTCATTTTCAATAGCTATGTTAAATTACCAGAGGGTAATAATCGAGTTTCATTGTCCTTAGAAATTGCACATATTTTTTGTTTCAAGTTGTTTGAGGCTGGATTCATCCAACAGGTCCTGTTTGTTTTTTTGACATCTCAGGGGGTTTTCTGCCATCAGGCATGGTTCTTCAGCCCCGGAAGCAGGTTCATTGGTTCCCCAGGTTTGAGCTCGCCGAGCCAACGACACTAGCTGTATGGCTTCAGTATGCTTCAGTAGCTTGCACCAAACAAGATACCCTCTGGTAAACTAACAATTTTCAATGGGTAAATCCACTATTTCTATGGCCATCTATGGCCATTTTCAATAGCAAACTGTTAGTCATTACCAGAGGGTAAACAAGTGCTAGATGCGTACTAGCTAAAGTGGTGCTACTTCGCCACTCGGTCATCCAAGGCAGCCAGGCTGATTCTTCCATCATGGCATCCCCGACGAGAATTGCCATGACTTTCTTGAGGTTTCCAAGATGGGGAAAGCACATCATGTTCCCCATTGATGGGAGTATCTATCATTGGGGTGCCCAAAATAAACGATATAGATGCCCTCATTTTTCGGAGGGTAGGTTCCAGGTGCATTTTGGCTTGAGGTGGTGTACCCGCACCATTGCTCATCTACAGGACAACTCTGGAAGAGTCTGGGGGTCTCGTTGGATTATATACATAGTTTTGGAGATGGATAAACAATGAAACAATGATAAACACCACTAATAGCACTAAAACACACTAAAACTATCTAGAATTTTAGCAGGAGATCAAGAAACCACCAAGGTTTTATATTTTCCATGTGAGTTTCCGGGAGGTGTGACCTCTTGTCTAACAACCTGGCTAGAGGGGAGTATCATCATTGTTCAAAAGGTCATGAGTGGGTGGTTTGCATCGCCATGTTCACTAAAGACGGGCGGAACCAGATTTTGGGACCATTTTCTATAGATCTTTGGTGAGTACTATAAATTTGAAGCAAATTCACAGATGATTGATGTCCCATGGCTTTGATGTTGAATATGGACCCAGTTAAGCAATAGTAAACCAATTGTGAAATTGGCTGAAGATCTCCAATTGATGATAAACCAATAGTAAACCAATTGAACATGGGTTTGATGTTGAACATGGACCCAGTAAGATTTCCTTTTCCCCAGGTTTTTTCATCCTTTCACTCCTGATATCTCTTGATGAAGTTAGCATCTCTAGGGTGGAACTTTATGTGATTGAGTGGGTTCTGTTTGGCGAGCCACTTGGATCGTATCCCATTGCATCCATTGTGGTTGGCAATATATATATATATATACTCTGGTAAACTAACATAACTATGGAAAATCACCATTGTTAATTGATAAATCCATTATATATTATATAAAATACACATCCCATTACATCCGCCATCAAATGATGTTGTATGGTCACCCGCACGTCACGACCTTACGACAGCTACATGACTTTCCAGGACAATGGTGTGGACGTTTTGGAACTCGATGGTGTGGAGCTGATGAAGGGTCGTGGTGGGGCTCGATGCATGACCTTTCCCATGAGACGGAGCTTGTCCCTGGAGGTGTAGTGCTGCAGCTGGACGCCTGTGAAAAACTCTCGGCGAACATTTGCCGTGTCAAGCTGGGTGGTAAAGGTTGGTGGTAAAGGTTGATAAAGCTTGGGGGTCTACAATGGTATACAAATCAGTCCGGAACAATCAGAACGAATCGAATCCCATGGGAGTCTCTTTTAAGCAACGCAAGGACTCCTTCGGAGTCCGGATGTTGCTCCCTGCCCAGCCTTCTCCACCACCTTGGTGTTGAAAGTGTTGAGGCAAAAGATGCCACAAGGGGTTTCTAGGGTGAATTCCAGCCGCTTGAATTCAGACCTAGCGATGAAACAGCCACAGAACTAGATTCTGCTCTCTGTTGGGGCGGGACGTTGAGACGTTTCAACATCTTTTCACCAGCCCAAAAGTTGATGATACAAACCAAAAAAGTCTGTGCACTTTTTCGCCAATGTGGCGTGCTCCTTCAGAACATGTTGGATCTTTGGAAGCAGGAAGAAATGTCCCTAACTCCATGGAATATTTGCCAAAACCCAGAAATGATGCGCATGTTGCGGCAAATATATACCATTATACCAATATGGAGGGTACTAACCATCTTACACCAGCTTAATAGTTGATAAATCACCACACGACAATATCAATCCCCATTAAACCAGCACCATGGAGGTTTTCTGGGTTCGATTGATGAGCTCAACGACGCCCAACTTCCCGTCCAACAGGACGCAAATTCCTTAGCTCAGGGCCACAAGGGCCGCCTCTCTGCCGCGCTTCGAAAAAGGGACTGCTGGAAAGGGGGGTAAGTTGGGTCCTTTAGTGAAGGCTGGTTATAGGAGGCAGAAATTCGGAGCATTTAACTTCAGTTCTCCGTATGTTCATAGTATTTCCTAGATTTAAATGGGAAAACTAAGAGTGTTCAAACTGCATGATAGCTTCGTTTAGGGTCAGAACCTGGTACTTCGACGAACACAATGAACGGAAATAGATTAGATTGGGTTGACATTTCCACCTACCCAGTTTTCTGCAACCTATAATGACAATCACACGTCATAGATGACTGGTTGGTGGTTTGGAACATGAATTTTATTTTTCCATTCAGTTGGGAATGCCATCATCCCAACTGACGAACTCATATTTTTCAGAGGTGTAGGGCTCAACCACCAACTAGATATACTATTATCCATGATGAATCATTTCCATGATGAATCATTTCCAAATACTCTTATGGCTTTCATTATAAATTTTCAGGATGACATGACCGAAATCGGCGAAAGACCTTGGAGTTGTTTGGGACCCGTACATCCTTGTAGAAAGTTTGACGGTGATGGATGTGGCAAAGCATTACTTCTGGGCTCCAGAAGAATCCAGATGTGGTAAATAGGTTGCCCTCATATTACAATCATAATTAACCATCATTATATAACCATATAGTAACCATTACTATTAACCATAACTATAACAGTATATTAACCATCATTATCCTCTGGTAAACGTTTACAGAACTGTGGAAAATCACCATTTTTAACGGGCAAATCAACTACAAACATGTTCAATAGCTATGTTAGTCATTACCAGAGGGTACCCGCAGAAACGAGATTCGAAGCCTAGGGCCTAGACATGAGCTTTATCATGCCGACCCAGATTTTGATGTTCCTTCATTTTTACATATGACATATATTGTGTATACATGTCATGTTTTGGTCCCCAAAGATCCTGGAGATTAAAGATATTAGAGATTCAAGCACCATGTAGAACCTGAGCTTCAAGATGGATCTTGAACCATGTGGAAGCTCAGCCTTGCCTGGACCCTCTGGACCCTAAGATTCTCCCCACGCGGAATTGTTCCCGGCAGGTTGCGTCTCCCGATCTGCCAGAATCAAGGTGTCGGCGCAGGGTGGACTGCTTAAGTGACAAAAAACCATTGGAGGATCGAACCAAGACTCGTTACTGCCCTTGGCATCCCTTGGCCCTTGATGTTATATGGCTATGGAAATCACCATTTTTTAATTGGTAAATATATATATATATATATATCATATATATATATCATATATATATATATCATATATATACATATATATATACAGGTAAATCATCGAACTCGATGGGCCATTTTCATCTATCTTCCATGGCTATGCTAAATTCACCATGGGAAAAAGAAAAACACAATTGGTAAATCATCGAACTAAATGGGCCATAGCTTCCATAGCAAGCTGTTAAATGACCAGAGGGTAGTGTTAAGGGTTGTAGCCTATCGGAGATGACCATCACCTACAAACGCATGGGGCTCGGACTTCTCAAGGCTCCAACTCAGGTAGAACCGTTGATGATAAACACGGATTAAATTTCTTCAATGTTTTCTGTCTGCTCAGACATCCATGTTGTGATTGCGTACATTATAAATTAGAGGGTGTTCCAAAGAAATAGTCAAGTTTTTTTCCAGACCGCTACTGATGATATTTACATATATTTACCACACATTTTGCAGTTTTCCAGCTCTTCTATCTATTTGGGTTGCTGCCCATTATTTATCGTCATGAATTACAACAGCATCACATCGATGTCACCACAAATTATGGTGAGTTTTTGGGGCATACACTTAAACTGACCTTATTTTTCTTATTTCAGGTTATCTAGTGACTGAATTATTATCATTTCGCCAGATAAGATGTCTATATGAGTACAATTATATACATATATATATATATATTTTACACATAAAGAGGGCGTAACTCCTTCAGCATTCGCTCAGGGCCGAGGAACAGAATCCCCAAAAAACCATGTGGGGATGGGGCGTCCCCAATGACTTGCCAAAAAAGGCGGGGAACCCTTGACCATCCCCAAATTGAAGGTCTAGGAAGTCTAGGACTCCTTGGCACCACAGTAAAGATCAGAACTATCTTCCATTTATCTAGCATCTTTCCCGGTGAAGTTCCAATTTTACCCATCAACTGGTGCCCCAGTTATAAGTTGGTTAAACTAACCCCCATGAAAAGTAGTTCGATACATCTACCATAAACCCAAGTGAAATTGGAGTTATATAGTTATACAATGTTATACACCAACTTACCAATTTAGCCCACTGGGGCTCCCAACTTTACGTGGTAAACCAACATCCCCCAGCCAAACACATCGAATGTCAAACGATGCAGGCAGGCTGCACCGGAGCCAGCAAAGGCCGGATTCTCCTCTAAAATGGCCCTGAAATACTGGGCAAAAAAACTGTGACTTGAAAGCATGGAATTCTGGCAATTCACAACACTTGAAGGACATCCATGGTTGGGAAGAGTCTGAATGAATGTTAATCTTTGGATACCTCCGCATGATTGGAAATGAGGGTTAACATCGACCCGGTTTTGGCTTGAACATCGACCCAGTCTTGTGAGTTTCGAAGGGTGTGGATGATTGCTGCAGAGAAGATTTGCAGCAAGAAGAAACATGCATTTACAATCATAGTAATTATATATAATATAATTATATACATATATATATAATATATTCATATACATACATATATAATATAATCATATGTATATACATAATGTAATCATAAAAATAGTATAATAATATATATATATGGCATGTTAATATATATATAATATAATAAATATATATCATAGAGCAGTACATACAATATACTAATAATTATATATAATATAATCACACACATATAATCATATATCTATATAATAATCATGTATATATAATATAATCATGTAAACATATATATAATGTAATCATGTAAATATATATTATATAATCATATATATTATAAAATCATATATATATATATATATATATATATAATATAATCATATATATAATATAATCATACATATAATATAATCATACATATAATATAATCATACATATAATATAATCATATATATATATATAACATATGATTATACATAATCATACATAATCATACATACATACATCCATCCATCCATCCATGCATCCATGCATCCATGCATCCATGCATCCATCCATCCATCCATCCATCCATCCATCCATCCATCCATACATACATACATACATACTAAAATAAAATAAAATAATATAATATAATCTTATATATATATACAATATATAATATGAGGTACACATGGTGAAACTGAACCATGGGGTAGGAACATTACCCCTCAGCTTCAGTGCATTCCAAAAAAACATCCGCCAGTCTGGTGCAGTGGTGCAAGCGCAAGCGGCGAAAAGGGCAGAAGGAGCTGAAGAACTGGTTGGATGGCCCAGTGTCAGGGTGGATTTGCCACTCGTGATATAAAATGATATAACTGAGATATAAATATATCCAGGACCTCTATTATATATATAATATGTGTATATGCATGAATCCAGCAGGTCATCCAACTTCATGCTGCATACCGCAGCCGATCCAGTTAAAACATGTGAGCCAGCCCGCTACCTTGCCGTGCATACTGTTTTGCATGGTAGCGGAGCTGGGCTGTTGGCCTGGCTCGTAAGACCCGAGAGCTTGCAGAGCTCGGGCGAACCGGATTTGTATGCGGCGTGGTGCTGCACGACGAGCTCAGGTGGCTGGTGACATACATCTTGGGATCAACAACATTCGGTCGAACAAACAAGCGGCATTACGTTGTTTTTGGATTGCTTGCAACAGCGTGATTTCTGGGTTTTGAACCTTGAGGTACATTGCACTTTTTGTGCTTAGCCTTCTTGGAGCATTCCTGGTTTTCGAGATCATGGCAGACCAGAATCCACAAGCACCACAGGCTGTGAACCTTCAGCAGATCGAGAACCTGTTACAGGCGATTGTGACTGAGCAGACTGAACAGAGGAACCAGATCAATGCATTGGGGCAAGCTGTTCAGGTGTCTGGTCAAGCAGTGCAGGGGACACAGCAAGCGACAGAGCAGATCGTGACACAGGTGGTGCAACAAGTGGAGCAGACGTTTCAGCAAGGCAATCAAAATCACCAAGATCAGTTGAACCAGCTGGCGCAGAATTTTCAGACTGAGCAGCAGGCGCAGCAACAGCAGATCCAGATGATTGCACAGGCAATACAAGGGCTGCAGACTCAGAATGTTACAAATTCGACAGGTGTTTCCGGACAGCATGGTGGAGGTACGACATCGCCTACAGTACCAGGATCACCTCCACATCCACCTCCAGGTGGTTCGCAAGCTGGTACACCTCTTCATCCAGGAGCTGGAGGCGGAGTTCAGACTGGTGGTGCAGTGACAAATGCTGCAACTGGCAGTGGTGGACAAGGTGGGCCATCTCAAATCCCACCGTTTCCTGGCATGGCAAACCCAGGTGTGAATGGGCCGACTCCACAGGCTTACAACATTGGTGGTAACTCTGGTGTTGGCGGGGCCTCGACAAGTGTGTTGAGCCCTGCAGTGGCTTATGCAATGCAGCAAGGTGGAGTTGATGGCCGGGCTTTGGGAAAACCATCGACCTATGACCCTTTGACATCAAAGGGTAGTTTTACTGACTGGTCGGATCACGTGATTACAACTTGTGACAGCTCTATGCCCGGGGTGTATGAGATCATGGAGTGGATAGTCAATACACAACCCAGAACACCTCTGACAGCTGGCAATTTGAAGCTTGGGTTCCCTCACATTGACCCTTTGCTGATTGACTATGCTGAGTCCAATGTCTTCGCAATTATCAGCACGTACACTGCAGGTGAAGCTCGAAGCCTCGTGCGACAGGCCAAGAGGCCGCACGGGATGGAAGCTTGGCGATTGTTGCAGATGAGGTTCAATCCTGTGACAGTGGGTCGCCAGAGGGCTCATTTGGTGAGGATTACAAATCCTACAGAGGGAGTTGCGTTGGACAAGCTTGGCGCAGAGGTGGTTGCATGGGAGAATCGCATTGCAGACTATGAGAGCAGGCCTGGGGCTGACATCATTTCAGAATCAGTTCGGATGGCAGCTCTGATTCACATGTGCCCTAGTCGCCTTCGAGAGCACCTACAACTGAATGCAGAGCGATACAACAACTACACTGATCTTCGTCGTGAGGTTTTCTCTTACTTGGATCATGTGTTGCCAGTGACTTCAACGGCAATGGATGTTGGTGCACTTGGAGTTCAAGGCTGCTGGGAAAGTGGGTCGACACAGCACTATGCGAGAGACTGCCCAGGCAAAGGGAAACATGGCAAGAACAAAGGCAAGGGCAAGAGCAGCGGCAAAGATGCCTACAAGGGCAAAGGTGGCAAAGACGCTGGTGGTAAGAAGGGAGGCAAAGGCAAAGGAAAGGCAAAAGGAAAATCCAAAGATGGGAAGGGCCACAAAGGGGCCAAGGGCCAAGAGCACAAGCCCTTGAATTCCATCAGCCCTGATCCAAGATTGGGTCAGATCCAATCGGCCTATGCGAAGGCTGCCATGGAGGCTTATCAGAGAGAGAGGAACGTGGCAGTGGCAGCGCCGATGGTTTTGGCACCTCCATCGCCGCCAGCGGCATCGTGCTCACCTTCAGCGAGTTCCAGTGGTCAAGCAGCTTGGTGGCTTGACGGTGAAGAATCTTTTTGCTATGAGTCGATCAGGTGTTGCCCTTCGTTCCATTGCAACAATTTACCAGATGGAACATGACCATCCCCCTTGGAATTTCCTCTACGAAATGGTTGGGGTTAACCCCAGGAAATGGAACCTATTTTTATAGGTTTTTTTTTAGCTTTTTTGGAGGGGTTGGGAGCGACCATTTTGTAGTGCCCAAAAAACTTGATAAACCAATCTGTAGTGACTTGGTTTTTTAAAAGTGCCCATTCAGTTTTGGCCAAGAAATTTATAAACCAAACTGTAGACATTATCGACCAGTTGAGGCTGGGTTCCAAGAAAATTATAAAACCAATTTGTAGTGATTTTGTTTTCTCAAAGTGCCAAATGTCGATTTCCAAGAAAATTACAAAACCATTCTGTAGCCATTTTCAGTGCTCAGTACTGATGTCCAAAAAAATTGATAAACCAATCTGTAGTGACTTGGTTTTTTAAAAGTGCCCATTCAGTTTTGGCCAAGAAATTTATAAACCAAACTGTAGACATTATCGACCAGTTGAGGCTGGGTTG
>Ga0126342_10015887_pt1 | contig 13154 bp, 13 predicted proteins | sample Cyp1metagenome_FD_92528 | JGI IMG/M metagenome (GOLD analysis project Ga0126342, IMG submission 92528) | Coral microbial communities from Lord Howe Island, Old Settlement Bay, Australia - Cyphastrea 1 metagenome | ecosystem: Host-associated > Invertebrates > Cnidaria > Coral ... | reverse complement strand
GATCACTCTGATGATCACTCTGATGATCACTCTGATGATCACTCTGATGATCACTCTGATGATCACTCTGATGATCACTCTGACGTATTATGATAGTCTAGGGACAAGCAGCTTGTTGTGCCTTCTCGCTGAGCATGAGGCGATATCCCTTCTGGGTGAAGTCCATCTTCCACGCCCACGAGATTCCAAGTGTCCGACCGGATGCTCAGGAAATGTTGGTAATTGTTGATATTTAATCCATTTTAATCCACTGCAGGCAGCTTTGGATGGATTGAATAGCCTATGATAGCCTCTAGAACTAGAACATGTTATTCTATAACTGGTTGGTGTTTGTTTCAAACACTTTTTATTTTCCATAATATATGGGATAATCATTCCCATTGACTAATATTTTTCAAGATGGTTAAAACCACCAACCAGATAATGATGAATCATAACTCCTGACTGGCGGCTTCTCTGAATGCCCTAAACAGCACAGCGGTGAGCCTCCAGCAGCCGCTGCCAACGAACTTGACGAGAGGTGGAAAGACACGTTGGTGAAAATAAACCAACAAATCAAATAAATAAACATGTTGAATAAATTCAAATTGACATGTCCATTGAATACATCTATGCGCAAAAAGGTTGTGAAACATACAGCAAGATGTGCATCATATCCCGCTCAAAAAACTTTCCAAGTGTTTCTGAGGTCGTGGATATGAAGTGTACCGTCAGGTGGGGCTGTCCGGCAAACCACCTGTCACTTCTGCAAGATGAGCAAGCCGTCCTTTTGTGGCAGCTTGCTGGTGAGCCCTCAAGGTTTGTGCGACCTGCCACTCCATGAAGCAGTCACAAGCTTAGTTGGAAACAGAAGGCATGTGTGTTGTGTATTTTTTGTTGTTTTATTGCTTTGCTTGTGTGACTTTCAAGTCTTTTTTGTGCGGTCACTGAGAATGATAGCAGGTACAAAGGATGCACATCTCAAGATGCCTCTACGGATATGGCTCATGCGTAGATTCGCTTATCGGATTGTCGGTTCCGTTCTGTTTGAGGCTCCACTTCAGACACTTGTCGAATTTCGTGCTTCCCGAGAAGCGTATGAAGGACACCGAGTACCATTGTGGATTCGTGCTTTCTTCACATTCGATGGAGCATCCTGAAAGACGGACAGAGGAGATAGCTGCCAGCTACGATGTTGTGGATGGACCAAATGATGAAGGAGAGCCGAACGTAGAGCAGAGAAACAGACAGCAGAGAAACGAGCAGAAAGGATGCGTTCTTGCGGAAAAAGACGCTTTTCTACTTTGCAATTTTATGTACAAGAAGATCCGTAGTTGTAGCTTTTCAGTTCTTGAAAGCTCGTAAAAGACAGTCCTTCCAAGTTGTTTTCATTTGACAGATTAGCTGCACCCGTTGATCAGGCGAGATGTTCACCCGTCCTGGCATTCTTGTTGATGCCTTTCCATCGCCATATCCGAACGAAGAGGCACGTTCTCCCATTCGGAATGCGAAGTTTGCAAGGATTTTTTACCTCTCAGCACCAATACTTGAATCTCTGTCAACACCACATTGGCCTCCGGAAAAATATATCCCACTTTATCAGCTTTTTAGATGTTGTGTAAGGCCAACGTACCCTCAAAACACATGTTCAATCTGCAGTGTCATTTATTGGATCAGACTTTAGCCTTCAAAGTGACCAGAAGATACTAGAAGGCATAGATGTCCTTTTCCCATTGGTTGGTTGATTAATAGAGGGGGTTGAAGAAACCCCTTTAACAACAGGTAGATGGTAGAAGTATTGTGTCAAGCTTTGCGAGGCAGCACGCTACGCCAATGGTGGAGCAAATCCGTGCAGCTGACATGGAATGAATCCAACACGAATCCAATGGGTTGATGCGACACTGAGAATTGCGTCATGACAGGCCGGATCTCAGTGTGTACACCACTGCCAAGCATGAGGGCCCCGGCCTCTGTTTTTAGCATATTTCATGGTGAAGCAGAGGGAAACTTGACAAGGAAAGAGACAAGGCGAAGCACGTTGGCTTTGTTATGAGTCTGTCTTGTCAAAAGTAGGTCTGCAATGGTCTGTATATACTCAGAGTTGTCAATTCAACCAAGGTATTGATTACATTTTCGCCCTTCTGCTGGGGTACAGAGCACCGAGCTTGGATTGTGTTGGTTACATCGGGAGTCACGCAGTGAGATGCCTGCGAATCCTCCAAGTATTGAACGGTGTTGTGGAGCAACATACGACTGCACGGATTTTGTAAAACAGTTGCAACTGGATGTGACGAGCGCAGGATGAACACACGATGAACATGATGAAACACGATGAAGCCGTATACAAAGCATTATAGAATATTATAGAATTATAGATGTATAATATAAATCAAAAATCATGATAGATTAAAAACATCAATATAAAAAATATAAAAAAAAAAAACACATTATAAATCAAGCTGTGCCTGGCATCCTCCACATGGCAGGATCCTCCAGCTGGCATCGAAGTGCGCGACGGATTGTATTACAATGTGCAACTTGTCAGCGACATTTGGCGATGGGCAAAAGATGGGGACGAGTGCCTTGAAGAAGTTGTGAGGGGCCGGAAAATGTTCATTGAATCCAGAATTGAATCAGTTTAATCAAACATCCAAGAGTTGAGTCAGGAAGTGAACCAAGTCCACAAACAAAGTAATCTTTAGCCATCTTTCGTCAGCTATGAGTCTCACATTGCTTTCCCGTATCCAAGGTATTTCCCCGGAGGTGCTTGTGCCACCGTTGTTTCTGCCTCATAAAATCACCCAAAGTGGCTGGTAGAAAGAGAAAGACCTAGGCCTGAAACTTTCGACTCCAGAAAAGTCCAGATTTTTTCCAGCAGAAAGGATTCTTCAGGCATCTTCAGGCCAGGCTTCAAAGGCCATATCAAGTAAAGTGCTTAAGGCACTTATTGGATCTGATTGGTTCTCCAAACATCATCGTGTCGACTGCCAGGATTGATCGGAATGCCAAACCCGCTGCACTCTGACGGCTTGGTTGACTATGAGGCTGCTGGTGAGGGATATGCCATCATGGCAATCATGGTACAATCGTGGTACAATCATAGTACAATCATGGTACAATCATGGTGCAATCCATCCAATGACATTTGCTACAAGGCACGGTCACAATTCAAGGCTTCCGGCAGTTGCTGCAGGATGGAACTCCATGTACCAAGTCTCAAATGGCCAAGGATGTGCGCTCCTTAGGAGTGGCATTTCACATATTTCACAGAATGAGTTCGTGTGATGCAAATGGTGTTCTGACCCTTAAATTTCAAGATTCTTGATGATTCTTGTGCTTTGCGTCGATGTTTGGCATTGGCGATATGTCGATGACTGGCTGAGGTGGTGAACTTCCTTTGCTGGGCCGCAGAGCCCGCACACGACGAGCGGAAGCTCATCGGCCTCAAGGTGATGTTCGCATCGAAGCAGCGTTCGAGTGGATGAAACAGGTATTAGATGATGAGAGATGGGGGTAATCCTTGAACTGAGATTACCATCCCAAAGGTCTTTCACTTCCTTTTTTGGATTCTTGTTCCGTATGTTAATGATGAACCCTAAACTTGCAGCGTTCAGGCTCTGTGCGACTGTGCATTTAGAATCTATCAATGCGTGACAGGCAATATCGGCTTGCGCCGTGGGAACCTTCATTGTTGGCTTCTGGTACCGAAGCATGTGGATCGGGTGCGCCCTGCCTTGTCCTTTAAGATCTAGGTGAACAGCAGGATGAGTTGAGCCAAGATGAATCAGTCTTTCAATGAAAAAGGGAGCAGCCACCGTTACCTTTGAATGTTTCGTACTTTTGGTGATTTGCCCAGCTCACCGAATTTTAAATGATCAAATGATCAGGACAGCAGAACCACTACAAAATTTGACACTTGAGACTTGAGATCTGGTATATATTATATATATATATATGTGTTTCCAGTGTTTGATTTAGACGCAGAATCTGCTGCATGTGGATCTCTGCGAAGTGACAGACAGAAAGTGCTATATACTAGCAGGATCTAGCAGGCATTTGCAGTGGCCATTGTCAGACGTTCTGATGTCTTCATGACCAATATACATTTGGTCTTCTACTTGGACATTAACGTGTGCAGCAAACGGGCAGACGCTCAGCACAGACCCAGCAAGCTGCTTCCAGACGCTGTGAGCCAGGTTCAAGACCCGCCGTATTGATTTCACGAAAGCAGTTATGTGCGGCCCTCGTTTCTGTGTCATCGCTGCAGTGACATCCTGCTTAATGAAGCTTGAGGTAATCCAGTAATCCAGTGAATCCAGCGACAGGGAGCGGCAGAGCACGTAGCGACGTGTCGCAACCGCTAGACAGGTCCAGTGTGACATGTAGCCAGTGGGTGTGTCACAGGGCTTGGACGGCTCGGACTTGTTGCGGGCCATGTTGGTAGAGTCTAATTTCGAGAGGATGATGGATGACAACACACTCAGAATCACTCAGAATTGTTTTGGCATTTTTGGCCGTATTTGGTTTCACATTTAACAGTTTACAGCTTTGTGGCTGGAAAAAGATGTGTCGGGAGAGAGATGGAGAACTGTTGCAGGATATGGACATGAAACTACTGCATTCTTGGCTTTGCGCATCTTGAGGATTGCATCCTTGCCGGATAAAGGAAGCAATTTCTTGAGTTCGAAGCTAGATTTGCCCAGTGAGACTAATTGTATAGTCCTGGCGTGAAAGTGAGTGAATCAGAATCTGATGGTGTCATAGCAATCTTGCTTGCATGACAAACCTCCAAGTTGATGCTCGCGAGGTGCCTTTACTTGAACAATCCTGAACCATCCTGAACCCCCTTATGTACAAAGAACAGCTTCGGCCAGTGATCGAGTGGCTCAAATGATTTGAAAAGTCAGCAGATTGCTGTGGCTCTTGGTGACAGAGTGTTTGGAGCTTGGACATGTGATCAATGTGATCGCGCAGCCGCGCAGCGGTGTGCATTTTTCAGTTCATCATGGAGAATCTGTGGGATGGACCCAGGTGGCCAGGACCCAGCTGGTCCCGAATGGTTGAACTTCGCGGCTTGGCATGACCAACAAAAACGACCACTATGAATCAATATTAGATCATATTAGATCCAAAAACAGGACTTGGGGATTGAATGAGACATCATGGGACTATGCGTTTGAGTTGTTTTGATAGGGGTCTTGAGTTCTTTGCTTCATTCTGCCAATTTATTTGTTCTTCCTTCTTGCACGTCCAAACTCAAAACTATGTAGACTGTCTACTTGGAAAACATTTGCATGGTTTCTTAGCTGCCACTCCTGCCAACCTTTCACCGCTTGCTGCCCTGCTACCTCGATTTGCCCCCAGTCAACTGGGCTGCGCACATTGGAATCACGCTGTCAAGGTTGTTGCGGGCCGGAAGCAGAGCCCCTCATGCAGGTCCTGACCTTGTTGATGCATGTTGATGCATGTTCATGCGTGCAGCCATGGCATGAGATGATTGTGTCACTTCCAGTTGTTCTTTGTTCTTTATGCATCGGTTAAAACCATGTAAAGACACAAAAGACACAAATGCGACTGGGTTTTGCGCTTGCTGTCGAGGCAGCATCCAATGGCTTGATGCCGCCCACCAGCAAGGCCCAGTTTCCCACTGTACCATCCCATTGTACAACACCGGCATCGATGATGCATCGATGTCAATGAAACAGTTCAGGCCATGCCCAGTGCGCTATGCTCTGTACATGCCGCTTTTGTGATCGTAATCATTGCTGGCATTGCCGCTGCTTATTTGCATTCAGTACTTGTCTTGACATGTCACATGAATGTAGTCTTCATCAAAGAAAACCACCCAGGAGTGGAGCTCTCAACAGTCTGTATTTCTTTTTCACGATATGCAGATATGCAGCATGTAATTATTGTGCATAGGTATGGGAAATGAATGCGTGTCCATTGTCTCCCTTGAAAGAAAGTTTGAGTCATTGAGCATATGAAATTCAAAGGAAGTGAAGGTTGAGATTTGACAAAATTTGACACCTGGATCATCGTGGACACCTGGATCTATTGCATTTTTCTTCCTTTTTCTTCTCACCAAGATGTCCATCGTGGATGCCGTTCTTCTTCATTTCTGGTGGGTTCCTGGGCAACGGCAGGGTCACAGTGTCCAGAATGTGGAGTCCTGTGACGATCGGCTGGATACTACATGATATTAGCAATTTAAAGGTTCTTTTGAGGTGAGGCTTCCGAACACTTTGCAGAGGAATATGCGGCCAAGATCTATTTTGTATTTGACAAGTTGTGCTCAGGGACTTCTTAAACTTGCTGTGAAGCGGTAAGACTCGGTAAGACCGTTTCAGCTTGTGCTTCAGCAAAGTCAAACCTGGCGTTGTGAGTTCCGATTTGGGACCAACATCACATTGTGTGCCAAGGTTATTCCAATCGCATTATTAGTGGTGCCATTCCTTTTTGCGACTCGACCTATTGCCATCGCCACACCAGCGCCAGTTTTGACCTGTGACGCCTGTGACGTGGAATCTCAGGCATTGGTCTACACCACCATGATCTTGGCAAGTCCTCAATTTGGCATGTGGTCAACTTCCTCAAGGTTGCAGATCCCCTTGATGCAGCATCCAGCAGCTTAGCCACGGAAAGCTCTCTGCAGAATTCAGAATTGAGCATAGCTAACGTGCTTCAAAGCCGCTTTGCCAAGCAATCAAGACGCACGGACAGTGCCCCAGAAGTTAAGGGCTTTTGAGTTTTTACGCAATTTTCAAACGAAAGTGTTCTTGTGTGCCTGTGTTGGCGTTGCTGAGATGATAGGTCAAGGGCATATGACACTCTAGAGGACCAAGATGATATAATTAAACCTTTGCTTTTTGCTTTGTGCTGTCAAAGTTTCTCCAAGGGATGTCTATTGAGTCGAATAGTGCGAGGCCTCAGACTGTTTTGCCAGCTTTGATACTCATAGGGCCAGAGGGATAACGAAGAAGGCCGAAAAAAAACCATGCGTCTTTTTACGCGGAACCAAGGTCATGCCTTGGATCAACTTTGGTCAAGGTGCTGACCTGTCAGTGTCAGAGGGTGTTTTTCCAGACGATTTCTTCATGCCACCAATGGCCAATGTGCCAATGTACTGAACACAAAGGACAAAGACTTCAAGAGAATAATTGCCATGGGCCAGGGGTAGTTTCTCCTTGAACATCAGGGTCAAATTCGTGCCTTCGCAATGGATGTGCCATGATGTTGAATTTGTATAGCCCTACAATGCTGGGCTTGTACATTACAGCAGCTTAGTTGCTTAATGCTTTGAAGTATTGCATGGGCTGCAAGACCTAAATAATGTTGGGATAAGTTGTTGCTTGACAGGTTTGGCATCCTTTGCATCTTTCACTTGACGACGATTGCGAAAGGTCTGAACATGTGCAGCAACGCTTGGTGCCACAACATTAGGCACGCCTGGCCTGGACTGGACATGTTGAGGAGGCGTCTTATGGAGATTTATGGACATATATATCATCATATATCATATATGGCATTCTTGTTGGGGGACAATAGCTTTTACCAGTGTCTGCAATGGACGAGTCGTTTTCTGGGAGCCCGGAGCCTTGAGTAATCAGTAGATCACACCACTGCGATGGGATGCAAAGATCAAGCACCTCAGCACCTCCAGTCTGCAGCACGAAGCAGTCTGTTGCACCTCTGTGTCACAGGTCAACTGAGTGAAGTTTCTGTTGCCAAAGATGGCCTCAACATGCCCCAACCGTTTCTGATCTGCAGGGAGAATCTTGGAAAGACTTACGTCATGGCCGGCATGGTCGTGTTCGCTGACTTTGAGGTGCGTATCCCAGCTACTGGGTATTGTGATATGTCAGACCACCCAAGACCGAGCAACGCGGACGTGTTGTGGACTTCGCAGTAGACTTGCCTCAAGTTTCTTTTGGAATTGGACGTCGGTGACAAAATCTAGCCAATGAAAGATGTTGAAGCGCTTGTCTTCAGGCAGTGGCCTTGACGCTCAAGAGCACACAAGTGCGGACTCAATATTTGGGTGCACAGGCCACCAAACTTTCGCACCTCAGCCAATTCATACTCGTGATGTGCTGAGCCAATTGTAGACTTGGAGCAGCAATGAGCATCAGCTGCTTCACTCTCGATGCCAGCCTCTGACGAATGTCCCCAAAGTGGATCGCGCGATTTTCATTCTGGGTCTTGCAAACGTCGAGACTTGGCTGATACCATTGCTGATTTTTCATGATTTTTCAAGTTTTAAAATGTTTTAAAACGCCATTTTCAGTAAATTCTTACTTATAAGATCTTATAAGTCTTTGGACTGAACCTGCATCTAAATGTTCACCTCCGCAGTGATCTTTCTGAAGCACGAACGGAGATGATCTGTTTTTGACACTGTGCGGCTATTGATGGCTATTGGTTGTTTTTCCCCAAGGAGAAAGGCAACCTGCACGAAAAGTCTCGATCCCAGAGCCTTGCATGACCAACATGGCAGTTCCAATGACTTCTTTTCGCTGTCAAACATGGCATCTCCCCTGCTGTTAAGTATGGGGATGACATGGGATGACCATGCTGCTGCTCATGCCCATGAAAGCGCTCATGATTGTGGAACATTCTCAAATGGAGGCACTCGATTTGTCTCAACCCCGAATGTAGAAAGAAGATTGCGTCGGGTCTCTGGGAAGGTCCTTTTTGATGTTTGGAGTGCCAAGGTTTGTTGCATGTTTCTACCACTACATGTTTAGCATGCACCTCAGCCTGTACTGCTAGCTTCAGCGTATGAAGCACACCACATGTCACCTTTGATCCCATGGACCCGCACAGAGTTCAGTTGTGAAGAAAGGATCCGCAAACGATGTGATGCTGACACTGGGCATCGGCTATCACTCAGATGTTGGCTTCGCCGAGCGGGTGAAGTCGGAGAAGGCGAAACGGTTCTGGGATCAACTCGCAGAGGACGCAGCGCTTTTTGCATCAGCAAACTGTACACAGAGCAAGGCTAGCACAGCGTATTCTGTTTCAGCACAACTTTGAGATCCCTGTTGACTTGAGACTTTGATGAGGACTACAAGAATATGCCACACGGTCAGGGAGAACAGTTCTACACTGAAGATGCCAAAGGCCCGAGCGTAGTTGTTTTTGTAATTTTAAATCTCATCATTCAGGACTCAGGACAGCACATTTAAGTATCAGTATCAGCAGTGATGACCTAAAAGAAGGCTGCTTCCCTGTCTCTGCAGGTCTTCGAGGCTTCTTCATTCGATATTTCTTTTACGCAGCGTCCTTCAAGTCGTTTCGCAAACATGGGCGAACCGTTCCTTCCAAAGGGGCACCATGTTGCACCATGTTCGAACCGATCTTTCTGAGGTGATGTTGGAGACGGACACCGAAGACCCAGCGATCATGAAAGACTTGGTTGCCATGATGAGGGGTGATGAGCCGAGACTCGGTGGATCGAAATCCTGCATGTGAAAAAAAAAGGCATCTGCATCAAGCATCAAGATTTGGAGAATCCAAGCAGTCCCAGAGCACCCCCAATGGGATCCCCTTGGGTACTAAAGCTGGATTTGTGCAGTCTAGATTTGTGAATCCATGAGTTCTTGTTGCCTTACATGTTCTTCATGTCCTTCATGTGCTTCAAAGCATCTGAAACACTCTAAACGAAGGCCTCTGCATTCTTCAGACCTCTCCTTTTACTTGAGGAACATCCAAAGAGTGGACTCATTTTGCCGGATGTTGAACTTCAAAATTGAAGGACTTACTCACAGTAATTGAAACGCATGAGTGTTGCACAAACCCCAGGGTGACTTCATGTTAAAAGGGGTGCGAAAGGTCTAGCGCTCGTACTAGCGGCATAAATAACATGCTGTTTGAAAAAGTGTAAATGTGCCCTCTGCGAACAAATCCAATCAACGACTACCTTAAAAGGTCTCAACTTTGTGTCTAACCACATTTTGTTTAGATGCTTCAAGCAGCGCCAAAAGACCCATGTTCGACATCCTACAACATAGCTGAAGAGCACATGATCAAAATGGGTTCAACGTTGCATGAACGGCTAAATATACGTAAGCTAAACGCAAATTCAATGCTCAACATGAACTCAAAATGGTGAACACTTGAGTGGAGTGGTTTTCACATGTCCCTTCGAAGATAGTTTGGCCTTGTTGTGGATCTAAAAGCCAGTGAGTATGGGAACATATTTGTTTATATTTGTTTTGTAATTAATGTTTCTTGTTGATGTTTGACTCTGCGAACACATCTTTGATCAACAAAGCATGCCATTTCGCTTCTTCACATACCAAATCCACATACTGCACCCATGTGTAGCACGAGTTCCGGCTTTGTTGAGCCAGCAGGACGTACATTTGAGAACCTTTGGGGCTATGTTGGATCAATCAATCTCACGGAATGTGAGCCAACATGTTCCACGCGTTTGATTATTTTGATCATTGCTTAGCAGTTCACGTACGGAGGAAATATGGTTTGCACCTTGGGTCTGTGATGATGTGTGGTGATTCTCATGCTGTTCGACATTTTGTGCACTTTGTGTCAATGAGGATTGGTTATTGCTACCTTTGGCCGATGGCAATAGTGATTTGCCCAGCTTGGCGGAACTGTGGCGGCCATTCTTATCATTTCTTGCCTGTTGATGATGGCAATGATGGCAATGATGGCGATGATGGCGATGATGGTGATGTTGGATTTGCTGTTGATGAAGATTTATGTCACGCCAAACTTCAAAACAAACGTGGAGAAAATTGCCGTGCCCCCACTGGACCGAGGTGAATTGGTACGGCAGCATCATCAAGGCAGTCGACAACAGGTGCCACACTAAGTCGAGTAAGTTGACGCCTGGCCTGAGCCTGCTGACTGCCAGGATTTTCAATAGCGCTGTCATGAGCAAGTTTGTTGAAGGCGCCAGTGGATGTGGGGATGGATCAAGACCATTCAAAGCGTATTATTACCATATGACTGTGGGAATAAACATCCACTAACTAATGGATATCAATGGCTTCTGGAGCGGATTTTGAATTGCTCTGCCTGCAACCGGACGTGTCTGCTCATGTTGCTCAATTTCTGTACCATTCACATTCAAAAGGCCTTTCATCGCCCGAATCGCCATCGGTTTGTCTCGTTGATTCAGTTAATCGCCATGTGGTTTTTCAAGTATTTTCAACACCACCCGATCTCCACTACTATTGGAATCTATTGGATTATGGATTTATCATGACAGTATATGACAATGGTTTTGCTTTGCAGGTGAAGAGAGGTTTGGAAGCATGACGAAGCTGGAGCTCACCAGGTTGGAAGCTGCTGTTGCTTGAAGACGTTGCTTCAGCGAGAAAAGATGATCTGAGCCCATCAGATATGGCACAGAAAATGCTGACACCCGCCACGGAGACGAGAGGCTTACCACTTGCATCATGAGACTTGCAGCAATCACCGGCACATTGCAATTGGCATGGTTCTCAGTGTTCTCAGCTACTTGAAAGCTTCATCGGTCTCCAGAGCGTGTTCTGATGACGTCCCTCCATGGCATCTTTTTGAATTACGATGGAACCTAGTGACCTGGAAAAGCCAACTGCTTGACCTGAAAGTCTGTTTCCTGCTGGACTCCCTTGAAACCATTTGACCAAACTAAAATCTGCTCCGTGTCCAAGGGTTGACACCTCATGAAGCGCAATGCAGACACAATTCCAACTCCACTTTTTCAGGCGTTTGACACTGCAAGTGACAACAGTATCTTTATTTATTATTGTATTTGCGTTCATTTTGTTTGCCTTTCTTCTCATTTATATCGTTCGATTCTTCTTCTGCTTGTTGTCGTGGTCGCTTGTGCTTCTGGCCCTCGTGGAGTGTTTGTGCGTGTCCTCATCCTTGTTCTCGTTTTCGTCCTGGCCATGCTTGCTATCATGTGTCCCAGGTTGATTTTGAAAAAAATCCTGCTGGATGCCCCACCTTTTGATCTTGGGCCTACAGGCCTGTGGATGCCTGCAGGATCCTCTAATCTCTAGTGGCTCATAAACGAATCATAAAAGTGTCATGCTGATCTTCGACCCTGAGGCAAAGACAATAACTGGTGGGCTATCCATGCCGGCCTACGCAGCCTGCGCCCCAAACGATCCCACTGCATTCAACAGTATGAATTCAGACTCATCCAGCTGTGTGCTTCTTGTCTTAAGGATATGGACAAGATCGACGTAGTTGCTGAATGGGACAAGTTGAATCTCCGTGTGTCTTGGCTGTTCATGATTGTCGTTCATGAGAGGATTCCTGGATATTTAGGATTGTGGTCTGGATACCTAGTGCGGGTACCCTCCACGACTACTCTAGTTTGTGCAATCTCACGCAACAATTGTTTTGTATCGTTTTGGTAGGTCAAAAGGTGCGGCGATGTATTACGAACTGAGCAGCTTTTTTGTTCATCACATTCAGAATCATACCTTACGGTGATGATCATGATCGCAGAAGTGAGCTCCTTCTAAGGACACGCACATGCTGGAAAACTTTTGCCTTGAGGTTCACACTCGGTGCAGATTTGACATGCTTCGACAAATGCAAATGGGTCTGCCTGAAACTGGGGCTTACCCCCAAATAACTGTTTTATAACTACGCATCTGAAGGGGAAAAGAGAGTCAACCATTGGATCTTGCGGAACCCTGTCAGACAAACCCAAATAGGCTCCACTGTTTTGCTTGGCTGTCGCTTGAAACTGCGCATCCGCCCCATTGCGGGGTGTGACACTCAGCTGCTGTACAAATCCATTGCCGAGACGTCAACAGGTGGCTCGGCTATTTCCGCCAGTGAGCTCGGTACATCATGTCGCAACAGATGCTTGGCAGCTGATTTTACTATTCCGAAATGGGGGTTTCCATAAATGATTACCCCAAAATGGATTGTTCATAATGAAAATCCTGTTGAAATGGATGATTTGGGGGTCCGCCCACTTTAGGAAACCTCCAGATTTTGTACAGTACTTTAAAGATTTTCTGAGGCCTGTTTGACAACGTCGGATTGGGCCCAAAAAGTGATCAGCTTGAAAACGGCTTTTGTTCCCCACCTGCCAGGTGAGGGTTGTTAGATTTTATGTCAGTTGCCTCCTCCTGCCTCGTCCTCCTCCTCCTCCTCTCCTCCTCGTCCTCCTCGTCCTCCTTGTCATCCTTGTCGTCCTT
>Ga0126342_10015886_pt1 | contig 13154 bp, 14 predicted proteins | sample Cyp1metagenome_FD_92528 | JGI IMG/M metagenome (GOLD analysis project Ga0126342, IMG submission 92528) | Coral microbial communities from Lord Howe Island, Old Settlement Bay, Australia - Cyphastrea 1 metagenome | ecosystem: Host-associated > Invertebrates > Cnidaria > Coral ... | reverse complement strand
CTGGGATCTGGAGCTCGCGGTTGAGGTCCGGCAGTGCCCACTGCGACCTGGAAGTCGCGGTTGAGGTCCGGCAGTGCCCACTGCGACCTGCAACTCGCGGTTGAGGTCCGGCAGTGCCCACTGGGATCTGGAGCTCGCAGTGGAGGTCCGGCTGTGGGATCTGGCAGTCAGGAGGCGGAGGAGGCGGAGGTGGAGGCGGACGAGGCGGAGGCGGAGGAGGAGGAGGAGAACAGCCCTGATAAAATCTAACAACCCTCACCTGGCAGGTGGGGAACTATGCTAGACTATGCCAAACTATACTAAACTAGACTCTACTACCCTATATTAGACTATAGTGTGCCCGTGGGGTGGGGGTAGGGCAGGGAAATCAAAAATCTGTCGAAGGAGCAACTATAGCTATCACAAGATGTATCATAAGAAATCCACAAACACGCCGGCAAGCCGGCAGATTTGGCCATTAATTCGGGAGGTGGTTGTTCCAACCAGGATGGGTTCGTGCAAGATTGCGGCCGTGGACTGGACTGGGCCAGTGTTGCAAAGAAACATTGGTGCTATTTCGCCTTTCTGTGGCTGCTGGTGTCCTGGATTTGCTGATCTGAGATGTGTGATGCATCCATCAAACCTGGCAGATCTTAAAATGGAACATGTGACATGTTCTGTTTTTTTGGGGAGGACACTCTTAATCCAGATTTGTGGTGATAGTTTATTTCCCCAAGTGGTTGTGAGACTGACCACATTTTTTTCTTTTTAAGGGAAACTACAATCAAAGACAACCAGTAAGAAAAAAAATCCCTGCTTACTGCAACCCAAAAATCCTGGATTCAGGCACTTTTGGGGAAAATCCTGGATTTCAGGGGTGTAGTAAGCAGGTTCCTTGGGTAAACCATCAACACATGAAAATTGCTTACTGCACCCCTGTTGAAACAGGTAGGAAACACACTGAAAACATGTTCAGAAAACAGCTGAAAATTAAAAAACAACAAAAAATAACAAAATTGAAAAACACAACCATGTCTCACAAAAAAAAAAAACAAATCTGAAGCTTCCAACCCCCAGGAAATTGCACGCTTAAAGTAGAAAGCAGGAAAGGTAAACTTAGCATTGACATGACAGGACGTTTCTGAGAGAGTGAGACACAGAGAGAGAGAGAGAGAGACAGAGAGACAGAGAGACAGAAAAAAAACATTTGATGTTGAAATATGCTACCGCCCCTCCATTCAATCTTACAGCAAAAACCTCATCTACCACGACAGTTTCTCGGTGTCAGTGGTTCTGTCTACAAGGGCAGCGCAGTAAGCAGATCCATAATCTGCTTACTGAGGTTGAGCTTCTCTTCTTGCATTTTTGATTACCTACTCTTTCTTTCTAGTTCTTCAGGATTTTTAGAAAGGTTTGCCATGATGTTGTTTTGCCGTCGAGAGTCTTTGAAAAGGTTTCAAATACATCTTCCCTTTTGGTTTCCTTTTGTAAAGCTGTCAGAAACAGCCTTTTTCGGCTGGATCTGGTATGTCTAGGTTCTGTGGCCAAGCTTCTTTAACCGAAGTCCTTTTGCAAAAGGCTTTCCAACATGAAGTTGCCCAACCAACTGCACTAGCGCAAAAGAACTTGAAACATGAGGCTGTGTGGTACTACGTGGAGACATTCTATATACATATATACTGACATATGCAACCACCCCTCCATTCAATCTTACAGCAAAAATATCATCTACCACGACAGTTTCTCGGTGTCAGTGGTTCTGTTTACAAGGGCGGCGCAGTAAGCAGATCGACAATTTGCTTACTGGGCTGGGTCTCTTCTCTTGCATTAATTCAGAAAATCACAGAAAACTCGATGGAACATGATGAAAAAACATACGCGGACCACTGAATACTGAATGGAAAATGATGAAACGCATATGAAACAGTAGAAAATGAATGAAACATGATGAGACACATAAACAATTTCAGTGAACAGAGAAAAAATCTTTTTTTTGTTTCAGATCTGTTTCAGTACAAAAATATACAAACATCACGATTTCAATGTTTTGTTTTGTGTGATCAAAACAAATGTCACTGGATGAAACACATGATTATTTTTTGCCATTGGCATGAAATGAGTCGGTATGTTTTTATCATGGCAAACATATCTACTGTATATGGGTGTGTCGTATGGTACCGGTGTCCATTGACCACAAGCAACCCCAGTAAGCAGGTCTAGGTTATTGGCGACATGCCAGTAAGCAGATTATGGACAAATTTGCGCCCCCCAAAAATGGATCTTCCCACTACCCCAAAATAGTTTTCACTTCGTAATATCAGGAGATATTTGGTGTTTTTTCCTGGGCCATTTTCGAGTTAATGTCGTGACGCAACGTTTCCGTCAGGTTTTGCTGGCCTTCACTATCCAGCAGTTTCTAGAGGAGATTGCAGGAAATAGGGAAGGTTGGTACGCACCGGCACCGGACGGCTCGAGGCTAGCTGGTGGTTTGAAATATTTTCATGGTCCATCCATTGTTTATTTTCCATCCAATTCGATGTTTTTGCATGTGTTTAATGTTCATCCAATTGTGTGACTACTAGTTCGAGAAGATGGATCTTTAAAACCAAGGTTGTTTGACTGCCCAGGTGGCTCCGTATTTTCCAAGCTTTCGCAAGCTGCATCCTATTTGCAATCTCCAGTGCGGTGGTCATGAATGGAGCATACATACAGTTCAATCTGCTTCTGGGCCTGGGAAAGACATTGGATTGCTGGTGCGCAGACATCACAGAGACTCAAGACTTCATCAGTGGGATCCAGAGCTGGAACTCTCTTCAAGCATTGCTGAAGTGTGTTGGAAGAGAAATCACGCCATGTTTCACGGCATTGTTTCTCCTCGGTTACGTTGGCTTCTTTGCTGCCCTCGCAGGCTCGTTCGCTCTGCTGCTAGATGATGGTCTGGACGTTTGGAAGACTTCCATCTATGAGTGGAGTCTACTTCCTCTTCTTTACCTCTTCTACTTGTCCACGTGCCTCTGTGCGAAAGGCGCATCTCTCAGTGAACGGTGCAGGCAAATCCCAGCCTTTGTCAATCAGCTCAACATGTTTGGTGAAGGAGCTGATACTGACCGACAGTACCTCGTACGGTACATTTCTGACAGTGCTGCAGGCTTCATTGTGAATGGTGTGACCTTGTCACAAGCTGCTTTTCTGAAACAGATGCACTTTTTGGCAGCAGTCTTCTCTGGGATTTCTGGAGTCCTGTTGCGCAGGTATTTTTGAAATGTTTAGCCCGTGTGGGTTCCCAATATTTTCAGCCACGTGGCAAGATCAGTCGCGAATCTATTTTTGTGCTCCTGTGTAGAAACGAACCATGAAACATATGACATATCCCTGTTGGAGGCTTAAGATAGGGGGTTATGCTAACTGGTTTAATTATTGGGGATTACTAAAGACCCATAGTTAATGGGATACCTATTTCTCAGCCAGTATTCCAAATTCGAAAGCGGGGTATTTCTCATGGCTCACATTTTTCAAACTTTGGATGAACAGTTGACTTTGCCATGTGAATCTCCTTTCTATGATAGTAGTTCTAAGGAGAGTGACACGTATTTCTGTACAGCTGCGTCTGGAGGACGGTTATGAGCTCCAGTGGCAACAGGCCTCCGTGCCTGAATGGCTTCTGCAAGTAGGACAGATAGCCATGCCAAGCCCAAGACCCGATATGTTGGTGGTGAAGCAAACATGGTGAAGTGGGAACGACACATGGACTTTTATGAAGTATTTTTAGACATATATAGGCTATACACGACTACACAAATCAACTTAGGAACCTCAATCAAACAAGCAGCAGGAAGGCATGCGGGTCTTGGGTCCTCTGGTGAGGATGCGATAAATTGTTCACATGCGGGCGCAAAAGGAAATCGCATGTGGTGAGTTGTCAACACCAGATCCATCATGATCAAGTATGATCCATCATGATACCAAGAGAAATAGCATAGCTCTTGGCAAATCCATGTTGATTGATATCTTCTGCGCCAGGCTCAGAACAGTGCTCAAGTGTGCTGCATCCCTCTGATGCGAGCGCAGGAGCGGGAAAATCTGAGGGATTTGGAATAGGAACGTCATGTAGAAAATGGGGGGAAATCTTCATTGCCGGATTCTCAAGAACTTTTTTCAAGAGGAGATTAGATGCAAACTGCTCTGGAATTTCTTTCCTGAAAATGCTGGCAGGCATGTGCTGCAACGCTGAGTTGGGGGAAGACAGCAACTCACTTGTGATACTGTATTCTCGCCAGCGTTGATGTAATCAATCCGTTTGAAATCGTTTAAAACTGACCACCAAGCATGGTTTAAGTTCAACGCACCAGTAGTTGTGCAACTTGTGGCCTCACCAATCCTGGTTTGAAAGATCTACTTCTGGGTGTGTCCAAACATGGTGTACATCCTCCAATTCTGGCCAGGAAAACTCCGTTTTCCCCATGATTTCCAGCTTGCCCTGAGGGGCGGCTTGGCGGATCAGCGGCGGATGAGGAGCGGAGCAGGACCGGTCCATTGCACTGCTGGAGTTTCTTGGGGCGATTGGGGGAGCGGCAAAGATATCAAGCTGTTAACTGGTTGAGAATTATGTGGGATTTAGATGGATTTAGAATGTAGGATGTAACTGGTTGATTGAATGTTTATTGATGTTTGCTGGGATGATTGCTGGGATGAATTACGAATATTTTTCAAATAAGTCATATTTTTTCACGCGATACCAAGTTACCAACCAGTACAATGGGATAGGATTGGATACGGGTGTTTTACATGGCTCATGTGGGTTTGTCTGAAAATAGGATACACAAAGTTCCGATGGATCGTCAGCGCTTTCCCCATTCAACTGATTGCAAATGTTCAAGGACGTCATGATACTTGGGTTTGAAATCCATGGTTTCCTGTGAATTTGTCCCTTAAACCAATCCATTGACATGTCTGGTACAAAGATAAATAAAAGTCACTGTTTCACCAGAAAATTTTCGGGATGGGGTCCAGTTAAACCAGTGTTCTGAGCAGTGGCCTTCAACCCACGGGAATATCAATAACGTGGATAGGCAAAAAAACGACAACGTCAAGTCGTTAAGCACTATTTTCTATCCATCGGGTCCCTTAAAAATAGCCTAAGTTCATCCCCTCCCCAAGCCAGGTCTTGATTCGAGCTCCAAACTGAATTCCTCCTGGCCTTGGCGGTGCTTGGTGGTAACATGTGGTAACCGCAGGGACTCTCAGGCCTCTCATGTTGATCTGAGAAGAGGAAACCAGGGTGAAAAAATGGTGCCCCATGGGTTAAATGATAGGTCCTAGATAGGTATGGTGAAAAAGTGTGAGTATGGTGAAAAACCTATCGCTAAAATGCCAGGATTTTCCTCCAGATTTTCCCCTGTCAGTTGAGATATGAGGCAAGCTGCTAGAACCGGGAGATCACCTCCAAATGGATGTAATGTGATGTAGCAAATAGAGCTGGGTATGTAGCTGAAAATCCATGAACGGAGTAGGTGTCTTCCTTTCGTTCCTTTGTTTTGGACACCTGTATGAATTTGCAGCCAGACGAAAGCCAAATTTTTTATTTGAGAAAATCAATGAAAATCACATCCACTACAAGCATGCGATCAAGATCCACGCTTGGAACTTATGAGATAAGCTCGAGAATATGATCCAAATGAACAGCTGTGTATGGCACCCTGAGGCCCGGAGCTGTAGAGAGGTCTCCCAGCCATGGCCTCAACGGCCTCAACGGCCTCAACGGCCTCAGCGTGGCCAGCGTGTTGAGGTTTGCCAGATCTGGAAGACTTGGAGGTGCACCCAAAGAGTTTTTGAGAGTACGAAAATTTCTGGGACAACTGGGACAACTCCAAAATCCATCAAACTAGAATTTTCATGATCATTTTTCCATTTAGATGGCCATAATTGGGGTAGACGCCATACAAGCTCCCTGTGGAGTCCCATTTCTCAGCATTTTGCGATGCGATGGGTTGATCAGGGAGGCCGGCCCAACCCTTCAGGACAAGAAAAAAAAGAAAGAGAAGAAGGAAAAGAAGGCATGTTGGTCTCCATGAATAGGTTTCAGATGGTTTCAGCTACCCATCTTCTGGATTCTTCTGGCGGGATAGGGGCAGAAGTGTTATTCAGCGACGCCATGCGACGCCTGTGTGCTCAAACTTCATACCTTCAGGAGAAAAAGGAAGATGATGAAGTTGGGTCCTGAGACTCTGCCATTGCCATTGGCCTGAGGTACGTACACATGGCGAAAAGTCCCCATCGAACAGCTGAGTTTCCGATTAAAGCCTCCGTTCTTTGGGGATTGCCAGCTAGCCATGTCTGAGCACCTAAGGGTACAACAGAATTTCATGGACAATTCTGCGATACTGTCGTTGTAGGTTGTAGAACCAATCTTGGGCAAACATCTCCAAAAAAGGCCATGGGACACTCGTAAGCCATCCCCAATGTCTCGTTGGATACACATCCTTTGTTGGGGGTCTTTTAGACAGCCTTTGTTCGGGTCGCGAAACAGAAAGACAATCTACAGACAGGTCCAGAAACGGCCATAGAGCGGGTAAAAGCGCTGGCAAACAACCAGTTACAAGCCAATCTACAGACAAGTACCGGCCAGCAGCCAGTTTACGATAGGGATGATGGATACTTCTCAATTTTCTCAAGTCTTTGCCTGTTGCTTGGTATATACCTTGTGGATCCTTGTGGTCAGCCTTGGATACCTATACCCTGCAGGAGAGAAAATCCCTGAGACTGGATGAAGTCCTCAGAAATACATTAGAAAACTCAAGGGCGGTGATCTACTTGAAACCATTGAATAACAATAATAACAATCATGAATCATGGCAATAATAAGAGTCATAGTACTACTACTACTACTACTACTAATAATAATACTAATAATAATAATAACAACAATAATAATAATAACAATAATAATAATAAGCACAACAATAACAATACAGCAATAACAATCATAGATATTGTCAATCATGATGATAAATGATAATAACAGTTATCAATAATACTCATCATCAGAATCATAGTCAGGCTCCCGATTTTCTCATGATGATGGCGTTGGCTTCCGGAGGATGAACAGAAAGAAAAGAAAGAGACGAAGGCAACTTGTGGGACCTGGAAAGTGTTGGGCTTGCAAAAAGGCATCCAGAAAGTCCTGCTGCTTCAGCCAGGAAAAGAAATCAAAGAAGTGAAGGATGGAGCGCCTCAATTGTCACTTGGCACATTTCTCCACCAGCCATCAACTTGCCGCCATTCGGTGCCAGTCATGGCAGCCAGTTGGTGGCATTGGAGTCCAAGGTGAATGCGCTGAATGTCCCACCATTTGCTTCTCCTTCAGCAGAAATTCGCATTGAAAAGGGGGAACATGGTGAACACTATGAACAAAGTCTGGAAAACTCCACGATTGCAGCAAATGGTCGGTTGGTGGTTTCAATGACTTCCATGACTTCCTGATCATTATCATACCTGTTGAGCTGCGCATGTTTTTGCGGTGCTGTTCAACCACCAAGCTGTCAGCGATCAGCTGGAGGATTGTATATAGCGGCGAAATGTCCCCATGGGGCTCGCAGTAGCTCGAGCGCCGAAGCCTCACGTCACAAGTTGTTGAGGAGTTTTATTCATTATTTTTGGATATTTTTGGGTTATGCTATGTTGATTTTTTGAAATAAGATCTTCTTTTTGATGATTGAAGATAGAACATTGATGGACGAGAACATGAGGCTTCTGGTGCCTATTTCATTGCTGCTCTGCAGAAAATGAATCTCAGGGGATGCAAATTTAAGTGCTAACAAGTTGCTTAGATCTTGTGCTTGAATTTTCCATCTACTGGTTGTTGAACAGATGACATTCCTTGAGTGTGCAAAACTAGCACTCTAGCCGGGAATGGACAATCTTTGCCACGTTAGATGTGGAGGCTGTGTGTCATTTATCCGTTTGGGCACTTACAAAAACCATCAACCCCCGAAATGCATGAGTTCTGGAGTTCTGGGTTAATATAAAGAATGATTTGGATTTGCTGAAGATGATGTTTATTTTTCCCATTGGTGGATTCACTATTTGGGGAATCTACTGTTGATTGTTTTTATATGTTTTTTATGGTCTCCGGTCCCCTTAAGCAGATCCCTAAGACTTACCCACAGGCTGCTCAGTCTGGTCCGTTGGTACCCCATCGCGCAGGGGTGCACGGGAGCCGGAACCGGCGGGAGTAGTGGCCGTCATGCTCTGAAGGCGGAACTTGGGACTGTGCAAAAATCAAAGGCTCAGAACACTAACATGGTGGTTACCACGACATAGCAGTTACAACGACATAGATGATGTTCACACAGACATAGACTGTGGTTACACGGTCTCATGGGAGACTTGACTAAACTGAATGGACTTGCAAAGCAACGGCAGCAACTTGTTTAATTTGAGACAGTCTGACAGTCATTCGTCGCTGCGAAACTGCTCAACAGGCCTCAGTCAGTCCCGGTCAACCACCGCTGCCGAGGCGGGTTGGCTGGAACAATGGAAATCTCGATGGTCTCACAACAGAGAACTACAAGATACCACGAAGCCCGGAGCAAGCGGTGTGAAAGCTTGCCATGGTAGAAAAACTATGAGAAACTCGTCTTTATTTCCGAAGCATGCAGACCATCATCACACCCTACAATCCTACAATCCTACTGTACAAAAGCATTGTATTGCAACTTCATCTCCGAAGCATTTTTGTCTTTCAGGCGCTCTTTACGCTACTTTTCTTGTGCACCACATGCCACATGCACCTTGCACACCTCAGGTCCTGCCCATCTGCACCCTGTGGTCAGGGGCCTCACAAGAGTGAATGAACCACTGGTTGCCTTGTGTCACTTATGGATACCCAGTTATAAGTTATATTATTATAACTGGATATGTGTATATAAATATATACATTATATAATATATATATAATATATAAATATATATAATATACACATTATATAATGTATATATATATATATAATATATATAAATATATATAATATATATATATATAAATATATTGTAGAATATTATATTTAACATTATATTTAGCATATATTATACAGACTCAGAGGAATTGGGGTGTCACGGCACCGCCGAGTTGAGGCATGCCACGCAGGGAGTTAGATCCTCCACGAGACAGTTAGTTTGCGCCTCAAGGGAATGGTGCTTGAGGGGTATCTCTGCAGACAGTTGAGTACTTAGACTTAGTTTGTATGGGGATATGTGGGGATATGACCTATGACATCTAGATGTGATATCAGGGAGGGATTGACCCCCAATTTCGGGTCATTTAATGAGGAAGCGGTGATGAGCAATGGATGTTCCGGACCAATCCTGGATTTGATGAATCCCAGGTCCATGGATTATCGGGTCAGCTCACCAAAGGCCGGGTGAGCTCAGCTGTTGACAACATTGTACTTCAGAATCCCCACATTTGTTGGTTGTATCATCATAAGTCCGGGTAAATCCTCATAGAATCCTCATAGAATCCCCGAAATTCAGCCACAAATACCAATGAATCCCCATGAATCCCCATGAATCCCGGATAAAGCATACAACATCTCGATTAATCATCAATGAATTCCAATTAATTATCATTCATTATCATTGATCCTTGGCGTTTGTGCTGAGGGCAATCCTCGAGTGGCGTCCTTTGTGCGTCTCAACAACTTCCTGCTGAGGAGTGAAATCAACGTAGCAAAGCCTCAGAAGAAAAGTTGGACACCTGGCAACTACAGCTAGATATTGTCTATACCATCTTGGAGTCACTTTTCTATCCTTTAGGAGCTTCCTATAGTTTTGTGCCATGGTCAAAGATGGGTGATTTCATGGTATATATATATAATTATATATATATATATATATACATACATATGGTATATTCATGGGGATTTTGTGGATATATGATATAATCACATCTAGTTCAACTAGCTATGGTCAAAACAACTGGGTGTGACTACCAGTCATTGGGAGATGGTCCGTTCAATTCCGGAGGACGCACATCACAAGCCTCCTATCAGCCTTGGCGGAGGATGGCTGGCTTGAGGCCAGCTGGATCTGTTAACGGGGCTATTTTAAGGACCTGGTGCCATGAAAGATATCATCAAGTCATGTTCAATGAAATTGAGATCTACAGAAACTCAATGTAAATATGAGTTCTAATAATTCTATATACAGACATAAAACATCATAAAACCCCTACTGGTTGTGGTATACCATGGTATACCCATCCACCTACGAGGCTTGGGAGAAGGAGCGGCTCTGTAGCGCAGCCCGGGAGTCGGAGTCTCCCTGGGCGCAATCTTTTCTGCGCGTCCCAAGCTCGGCAATGGCAATGGCTTTCAAAATGTTTTCTGTGTTTTTTTTAAGGAAAATTTGAAAGTGCAAAGTACACACAAACAATGTGTGGGTGATAGTATATACTATATACTAGTGTTTTATATTGAATAGATTTCAGATGATCTCAGTATAAGTATAAAACACTTCACCTATTAAAAGATGCCTAAGCATGAGATGACTGCAGCTGGAGCAACTGAAGCGTCACTGAGATCTACGCGCGGTTCATGGAGACCGAAGATGTGCCAAGCTTTGTCGCTGCTCTGAAAGCTCAAGCAGCGTAAGAGCCAATGTCAAACTGTGGCAATTTGGGTGTCAAAACAGTTGGTATGGGTCGAAGATAGTCGAAACTCAGAGAAGTTTCTTGTTTGAGACATTCAGATGTGTATCATTACCCTTTTCTGATGATACTGATGAGTTTTTATTTTTTTTTGCGTTCATTATTTTGACACAAATCCATGTTGATCGTGTCTCACAGTCCGACCAGAGTTTCGTTTAAGTGGCCCAAAATCGGCTGCATGAAGGATCGAAGGTTGGCTGCCTTTTTCATGGAAGTCTCAGATTCCACCAATGATGAAAGCTGGCCCCAGATGATCCCAAACCAGCAAAATCCAACGCCATGTTACCATGTTTGATTGTGAAAGTAATAGATTTTTATTCACAACAACTAATACTCATACATACATGTGTATCCTGTATACTGACATGTGTATCCTGTATACTGTATACATCTGTATATTAACATATTATGTGGTTGTATCTAATACGGTTGACTCTGAGACTGTTGCAAGCAACATTCTCCAGGGATGCCGAGGGTCCTTTGGGGTCTCGGCTCTAGCAGAGATTCCTCGGAGACCTGTCCTGGGCCTCGTCCTGTGCCAATTTGCGAAAATGTCAGCAGGAATCCATCCATCCATCTGGATGTAAACGGTTTCGTTCAAAGCTGTATGAATCATGAAAAGTTGGAGACGTTTATGTATTTTTTTTGAGACAGTTTTGTTGCGAGAACGAAATCGACGGATTCAGATAAGCGAAGGGCCGCATGCCCTGCCATGGTTGTACTATAAGACGCCGCGCAGAAAAATCAGATGGAGATGACAGGACCTATCCTGGGGACCTCGCAGGGGCGCCATCAAAACGTTGACTGCAGTGGCTCAAGCACTTGAGCCCCTCCACGCTCTATTTGACAAGACTACCACTTTGCCAGCAGGCGGCAAAGTGATGACAGTGGGAAGGGCAGCATGGGATGGACTGATTCTCATCACTTCCAAGCCTTTGCCCTTCATCTTTTTTTCCCCTCTCTCTCTCTATCTACCTCACACATCATGCAGATTCACACACAAGCATCACAGACTCCCCGGTACAATAGTGCTTGCCATCATACTTCCACCTGTGCTTCAAGCAAGCATGCTGGTGCAAGGCACTTTTCCTGAAGGGCATGGCGATCAAAGCTAGCACTGGTAGCAGAGTTGGTGTCCCAGCTTCCTTCCAGCTGGCATTGCCTTACAGTAGCCTCTGGATTTGTCATAAAAATCATGTGAGGCCCCAGCTTTCTGGTTGCGCTTGGCACTGCTACACGCATTTCTTTTGGACAGGCTGGGCAAGACTTCAATGGAATAGCTGCTCGCAGCTCACAGTTTCCCAGGATTGCATGTCAACGAAAAAAATATAGTTTACCCCTATAATTATTTGATCATATTTGAATGTTTCCTGCAGATTTTCCAGTAAATCAAGCCACTGTCAGGATCTGACAGTGGGGCTTCCACGCTGCGATTCGATGTCCGCAGGTCTGCTGCGAGCTTCGCGAAAAGCGGCACGGGTCCTTCCGTGGTTGCCACAAGTGACTTGGCTAAGCAGAAACCAAGGGGGGCTGAAACAAATCATACGGCAGCTATTAGATCTATATATTGAAGTTTATCATATGGCAGCCATTAGATCTATATTGAAATGTATTGAACAAAAACGTCTGATAATATGTGGTTGTTGATCTTGGTGGTTTCAGATATGTTTGATTTCCATTGATTTCCAACATTCTTCGACCATATTTTGCCAGGATCCCCGATGCCTCAGGTGGATCCTTTAGCCCACCAGACCTGTCCGAGCCCAATGAGGCCATGGAAATTCCACTGCTTCCACTGGAAAATATGAAAAATGATTGGAAATGATGAGTGGAATTCCATGGAAATTATGGGAAATGATGGGAAAACCACCAATGATGAGTTTTTTTTTCCCACTGGAAATGATTTGCGGAATCCGCCCAGTTGGACCTTCTCGATGACTCAGAGATGCCTGGCGTGCCACAAGAGCAGGTCCACAGCTTGGTTGTTGAGCGGTTTTTCGCGGAGGAAAGTTGCAGGAAAGAACAAACAGCTTTGGGCAGTTGGGATGCTTCAATGGTATAGCAAATTATATGCAAATTATATGAAACAACTAAATTGTCTCAAGAGTTGCTGTGCATTACCAAAGACAGCAGTATGCGGCCTAGGAGCTGCGCAGTGATTTCAATGAAGATGTCAGAGACAAGGAGGAACAGGTGCGCAGCAGATGTCAGCACGATGCCAGTGGACGGAGGCCACGTTCCCAAACCGTGATGATCCTGTTGAGTGAATTGGTGGATGACCCTAGCTGTTCGGGAGAACTGAATCAATCTGAATCAATTCATTTCTTGTGCGAAACTGGATGAAAAAGGAGGGCCATTTATTTAGGGATTTTTTTTTTTTTAGTTTAGGGATTTTTTTTTGGATTTCTTCCTGCTTACTCTATTGCCTCCTGCAGTGCTTCTCTGCTTCTTTGCTTCTATTCCTTTTTTT
>Ga0126342_10015885_pt1 | contig 13154 bp, 12 predicted proteins | sample Cyp1metagenome_FD_92528 | JGI IMG/M metagenome (GOLD analysis project Ga0126342, IMG submission 92528) | Coral microbial communities from Lord Howe Island, Old Settlement Bay, Australia - Cyphastrea 1 metagenome | ecosystem: Host-associated > Invertebrates > Cnidaria > Coral ... | reverse complement strand
ACATACATACACATACATACACATACATACACATACATACACATACATACACATACATACACATACATACACATACATACACATACATGCACATACATACACATACATACACATACATACAATTACATACACATATATACACATATATACACATACATACACATACATACACATACATACACATACATACACATACATACACATACATACACATACATACACATACATACACATACATGCACATACATACACATACGTACACATACATACAATTACATACACATATATACACATACATACACATACATACAGATACATACACATATATACAAACATACAAACGTACATGCACTTCTGTTCCCCTCCACCACCACATACCCCAAAACACGAGGGGGGTTGTGTGGGGGAGGGGGGTTGGAGAGGCTGGCACATATATATATATATATACTCATACGTAAGCATTCTTTTTTTGGACCTTCATTCGTACCTAATTTTTTTTGGCAAATACTCCTTGTACACATGTTTGGTGATATGTTCCGTTTTTTGCTGAAAGGGTCTGTCTCGTGCAAAAAAAAACTGTCAAACCGGCGACAGTGATTCCTGCCAAAGCATCCCGACGATGGACATGGGAAACCCAAACATGCAAGAATCCAGGTCGGGCAGATTCGCCCCTTTAAAAGATTTGAGAAACATATTATAACCGTATTCATGAATATATTAGATAATATATTAAGTGATATAAATCTATTATATAGATATCTAATAATCACTGGTACTTAATATATTATTATGATGGTACTTAATCTATAGATGGTATATATAGTATCTGATAATATAATACTATTTATTATAGTATAGCATCTAATAATCTATATTTTATAAATCTATAGATGGTACTGGTAGGACCTGGACAGCTGAACCTGAAAGCCACAACCAGACCTCTGTCGCCTTGTAAAGATACAAGCACCGGAACGGAAAACCAACAGATGGGGATGTCTGTTACCATGGGGTATACCATGGCTTTTTTTCACCCTTCGGTTAAATTTTCATAGGGAAAATGGCGAGTAACGGATTAAACTGATTAAACCTGAACTTTTCAACTTGCACTCAACATTCGACGCGTTCTTCCTTCCATAGCCCTTTGGCAAACGCACCGATCATCCAGCACATGACTGACTTTACGCACCCATAAGCGCAGTAAAGAAACATTGCAATTCGGAGCATGTCCTTATTTCTTCAAGCTTAACATTGTAAACCGCGGGGACTGCAAGGTTTTAATTATTATGTTTCATTCATGGTTGATTTCTTTATGATGTGTGTGTGTGTTGTGCCAAAGCCTGAGATGGAAACTCAACACTTGAACTGTGTGCCGACAGGCTCATCTGCCAAGACATGAATTTGGATGCAGTTCACTGCACTTTAAGGGAATTACATGAATTTGATGTAACACAGGAATTGAGTGAAACATCTGCACCTTGATGCACGTAACATATCAGTTTGGACCCGGCTTCACTGCACTCTTACACGTAAAGTATGCATTAATTTTGATGAATCCTTCCGATTCAACTGCCAACCAAAGAGGAGGGCAAAACAGACCCTACAGAATTATAATGATGCGGTGGGAGTATTCATAAACGCATGAACCTGCACCTGCTGAAATCCGAATGGCACCCAGGCTATATATATATATATAATGCCAAAAACCTGATAAACCGAGTTGACATGAAACAAAGCAAAACAAAAAAAAACATGCATTGTGTGTTTATCTCATTTCATCGTCTCCTTTCGGGGTGATTCGAAGTGTGTAGTGTTTTTCACGCGCCTGACTTCGTGACAAAGCGCCAGGGAAACTTGGCGTTGCATCCGCTGGGGATACCACGTTTTGTTCAGGGTTAGCTCAACGCAATCACGGCAATCACGGCAATCACCAGCAAAATGCTCGGTTTTTGTTTTTTTTTCCCTCAGAACCAGGTCTGAGGTCCGACACCCAATTCTTGACACCAAATTTCTCAGAGCTTTGAATCCCCTGCTGGGTGAGGGTCTCTTTAAATCTCTCTAGAGTTTATGTAAATTCGTTCTCATCCACTTTTCCCTGCCTTCTCCTCCTTCGCCAAGCCATCAAACTCATAGCCAACATCATCACTCCTGCCTGTCGCCAGCATGTCATGGTCAGCTTCCTTGCTAGCTTCCTATACACGCCACTCCCAACTTCTTGGGCACCGCTGCACCCGGGCACGGCTGGACCCGAACGGTGTGTTGCGGGCTCTCTGGGCCCTGGACCGGAACACCACGCCAGCAAGGAGCAACGGTTTTTATTGGCTTAAATGGAGACTGGTATTGTGGCGTACCCCGGTTTGTCAAAAACATTACAACTACAGTGGGAGCATTAAGTTGTATCGATTTTGCTGTTTTCAGTCAATTAGTTCGGGTGGAGCTTCCCAGGGAGGTCGCATGAATTTTCGTCGTGCCATGCAAAATTGGGTGTAGACATGATCTTATTTTTCTGCTTAAAAAATCGGTTGTGCAGGTGGAAACAGGTTGGCTTACAGTTTGAGGTTGTTAGCATCCATGGCATATTTGGCCTCCTCCTCCGAACCTACTACCCCCTGGGTTCTCTAGTGGTGGTTTCTTGAAACACAAATTGTACATTCTACATGTGCACAGCATACCCATATTGTGAATCATACCCCCTGAATCATATTCCCCTGTTGGTGAAGATGCTCGCTGCTGCTGCTGCTGATTCTGCTTGCAGGAGTCAATAGGAAATGTTCCTTCAAGAGTAGGGGTTTGCTTTTTAGATGCCTGCCCTTCTGCCATGACTTTATTCTCCGGGTTAAAATATGGTGCTATACGTTTGTATGTGTGCCTGAAAAACTTTGACCTATTTGAAGGTCGTTTCAGCGGTCGTTTTGGGATCGTTTCGAGTCGTTCCAGCCCCTTCCATCCCATTAGGCATCCGGACAAATCCCCTCAGATCCCAGGCCACGTTCTGGAGGTCTTGCGTTTCATTCTGTATGCCAGCATGGTGTGCTCACCTGGTCTCTAGCTACAAAATCTAACCATAAGCCTTCCCCCTAAACATGAACAGCGGTAAAAACATAAGATTTTCACCACACGTCTTGATTTTGTTTCTTCTGTTTCTTCTTAAAATCATTAAAATACATTCTTCCTTCAAGCGATTTGGCATGGTTGATGTGACCATGATGTGAAGGGGTCGCACTGACTTTCCCGCAGGCCCCGTACAGTTGATGTGACTAAAAACCTTGGCTGCGGGATGTAAAAGGAGGTGTGAACACCGAGAACGAGGTAGGCATCGCACGCAACACATTCAGCCACCAAAAAAAAGTCGGCCTCGGAGAACGAGGTCAGGCCCTCAAAAAAGTAAGGGACCGGAGAACGAGGTAGGAACTTTTGTACCAAATAATTTTCGCGCTCATATAATGCAAAACAATGCAAGACAAACAACAGATGAAATGCCGGATGCAATGCCAAATATTGCAAGATTTTTTTTAAATAATTCATAACAAAATGCCAGCCAGTAAACAAATAGTATTAAAATGTTGAAGAGGATGTCCAAAAAAAATGTTGGACAAAATGCTTCCAAAAGTTGAGGACACCTGTTTAAATTTTGCGGCAGTTAACATGTATAAATTTGTTCCAAGTGAGATGCCAGACAAACTGTCATGTAGAATGCCAGATAAAATGTTAAGCAAAAAAATAAAACGCCAGCGACAGTAGCGCTGTGGATACATAATTTGTGCATTTTTTTTTGCGTTTTGTTTTTCTCCGGTGCTATTTTTGTACACGCACATGTACATCATTTCATATCCAGTATTATCCAGTACATCGTGCGCAGACAGCGCACACATATTTATCACTTTTTGAAGGAGCGTCCATGAATAGATGAATTTGCCAGCAGCCACTTGCAAATCATTTTGCAGACATGATGGGCCGTATTTTTACTGGTTTTCCTTCGCGTATCGTGCGGCCCGTCGTGTTGAATGAGGAAATCTTCACCACTATGTAATTAAAGGCAATGAATAAGTTAAAACTGGGGAAGGCAGGATGAAACTGGCCTCACCGCTGAATTGTTGAAGCGTTCGCCGCCGGATTTTCGAATGCACTTGTTTGTTTTCTCCCTACATTTTTCATAGCAGTCTTGTGAACAAAGACTTAGTGCCCCTTGACGAGACTAAGGGCACACACACTCACAAGAATAGCCATACTTAGGGACCACGCCGGAACCCATAGGCAGCCATCCAACAAACAAATTCCCTGCAGCTTCAAACACCAAAAAAACCTTTCACCAATTGCGCAACCACAAGATACTATGATGGTCAATGCCAGTGATAAACTGAAGTCTTGGGCGCGCGTCGCATTTTGGTTCAACAAACAAAGTGGTTGTGTGGACGAAATATCCGTGCAAACAGAGTGAAATAACAAAAGTCATAACAGCCAAAAATTGAACGTTCATCATAGAAAAGGAGAAAAAACACCCGAGGAGGAAACACACCCGTAAACCAGAAGCACAAAGGGATCACACCAAAAAAAATCCTCATCCCGCCATCGAAATGGTTCAATGCAACCCATAACTGGCTAAAAGTGCCGCGTCATCCTTCATGGGGGCAATGACGGCACAGAAAATGTAGAACCAAATTTGACATCCCTGTCTGCAGCAACTTTGAAACACTGTTTCGTTTGCCAAAAGGTGCTGACACGTCATCCATGGCAACAATTTTCAGTAACCTCGAAGAGAAGTGCCACAAAAACGGCCAGAGTTCTCGCGCAGTGGAGGCCCCAACGTAGGAAGAGAGAAAAAAGGGAAAACAAACGTACAATCAACGCATCATTCGCCACCGCCACAATTTTGACCCTGTTCGAAGAACCCGACACTCAAAAAAAAATATCCCGGCAAGAGACCCCAAACAGTGTGGGGGGGTAAAACAGTGATGTATTATAATGTTGATGATGATGATGATGATGTTGATGTTGATGGTGATGTTGATGATGGTGATGATGATGATGATGATGAATATGAATGAAGAGGATGAGGATGAGGATGAGGATGAGGATGAGGATGAAGATGAGGATGAGGATGAGGATGAAAATGAGGAGATGATGATGATGATGATGGTGATGATGATGATGGTGGTGATGATGATGATGCTGCTGCTGCTAGCATTTTGTGCCAGCCTGCGCAGTCGAAATGCACATGGACATGTCACAACGGGCATTTTGCGCCGAAATGTTCAAGGGAAAATGCCGTACGCGCATCCCGCGAGCAATGTTTTGTGCGAACCTGCGCTTTCGAACTGCACATGGACATGACACAAAAGGCATCTTGTGCAGACATTTGGAGGCAACATGCCGGACGCTAATCCCGCGGCCAGCAATTTGTGCGAGCCTGCGCGCTCGACATGCACATGGACATGTCACAAGAGGCATTTTACGCGGAAATGTTGAAGGAAAATGCCGTGCGCGTATCCCGTGACGCAAGCGAAATGCACATGGACATGTCACAAGGGGCATGTGGTGCGGAAATTGACAGGGAAAATGCCAAACGCTTCCGATACCACCTCGATTAAACACCGTCTCCTAACTGTTACCGTAAGAACCCCTCAGTGTGGCCACACTGCTTGGCAAAAAATCGTGAAAACAAAAATCAACACGAGCTTTCGACAAGCGTTGGCAATGGTTCCGGGGCTGCAGGTCGGAGCTTGAACGCGTCTGAACTTCCAAGCCTTGTGCAAACAGAATGCTGCTAGGTGTTTTATGTTCTTTGGAAGGGTTCTGCTATAGCCCGGCTCCATTCGAGAGGGCTACGATCCCGAGTCCCCCCCATTTTTTTTTCTCGAGTATTCAGTCTCAGCGTGATGTAAGATCCAAAGCTTCTAAGGCGTTGTCACCATCACAGCGAAAAATGTTGGGTCCAGCGCGTCGTGGAACATGTCCTATCCGCAAAAACGCCCTGCAAAAACAACGTCAGCATGAAGGAATCAAAGGAGGGAAATGTCATGCAGGCAATGGTTCGTCGCGTTCATGCATCCAACGTAAAGTGAAACAAATGGAAAAAAAATATCTTTTTCATCACCATTGGCCAACGAAGCGGTTTGCAGCGATGAAGTGGTCAGTTTCCAGTGAATTGTGGGCGCGGTGCAAGAGAGAATATTTCGTTTCTTGATGATAGCAAAGCCTGAGCGCTCTCATCCATTCACTGACAGAAAGATCGTTGATCCTTTGTTGTTCTTTTGTTTTGCCCCTTTAAATGTCCTTTTGTCGTGAGCGTACGTACACATACGTTTCACCATAGCGTGTCGTTGCTGGAGCGTGGCCTTCTAAACAGAAGGATCCAAACGTGGCCTGGGGCATGCAGATGATAAAACCATAATGGTACGGGTTGTATGCACATGGCTTCGATTTTCAAGGTTCAGTTGTGCTGGAAGTGGCAAGAGAAGCAAATGATTTTACAGTCTATGAATGGCAGCTGTTTTGTCAGCATCCAGGGATTCAGGGCATCGGTGGGTCGCTGTCCGCCGTCGACGGCTACTCAACCAAAATCAGGGGGAAAAAAAAAACATTGAAATTGTTTTCACAAATTGTTACTCGTAACTGTGCGTGTCCTGCTAGTTGCTGCTTCCTAGATCATAATTGATTCTTGGTGACGATTTTCCCCATCGTTAGAGGAAAAACTTGACGCTTATTCTCCTGACGCATGTGTGTGAACCTGTATGATTGTTTTTGCGTGTGCCCCTTGCATTACATTGTTCACAACGGTGATGTCATTGATGCTGACACCAAGATGTCATATTGAATCTGTTGAACTTTGTTCTTAGGACCGTGGTGTGGCCACGGGATTGCCTGGAGGACAAATAGATTGAATAGTTGACTCATGCATGAACCGAGTAGCCAATGAACCTTACCAAGCACAGTTGTTGTGAGGAACATTCCCAAAATTCATTTCCGGGACAATAACCAAAACCTCCTCTTTTTCTTTTCTGGTTGAATTGTAGTGTTTCTCTGATGGTATTTTTGATGCCATGAGTGCTGATTCTGAACCTGAAGCTCGCTGACGTACACAATCGTGAGTTCAACAATGGAGCATTTCGGCTTGACATTGCCCACTGTGAACTCTATACATGAGATGTGGATCACACTATTCATTTCCTCGTGTTCAGGACCTTGGTTGTTACCAGGAGAAGGTGGTCCAACCTTATTGCCGGATTCAAGGTGGAAAAGGACAGGCCCAAGTGGCTAAGCATACCAACGAATGTGGGGTTGTCCTACTGACTGGCAGCACTTGTTGTAAACCACTTTGCAACATTGTTGACGAGTTTTGCCCGGGACAATAACCAAAACCACCGATTTTCTTTCTTCATTCACAGTTGGAGTGGTAGTTTGAGTATCAACCTTTTTGGTTTGTCGGAAGAATTCCTGTGTTACAGTCTGCTGAACGGGGTTGGTTTTGATTTGTTGAGTTGTTTTGCCGTGTTGATTTGGTTGTTCTTTTCTTCGTTTTTTTTTTTTGACTCCACTTGATATTGTTGTTCGTGTTTCTTTGCAATCTGTGTCGCCAGAGTTTCTTAACCATGTAAATCTAGTGATTGATGTACCATCATTAGGGATAGGGCAGTTGCCCTTTCTCTATTGCATGCGTGCAATCATACATTACCTTCGTGAGAAAGAGTGCAGTTGACCACAGCTGTGCATTTTCGCTGAGTCTGTGTGGAACCTGCTGCGTGAGGACACAAATGGATCGCCTTCAATTTTTGGCAGCCTTCGGTATCAATATGGCCAAGGGAGGTCATATTGTACAACACCGCCGGTCATTGATGGAAGACGCGTTGGTCAAGCATACAAGGAAACGAGATTCACTTCGGGCTCAGGTGATAAACATGCTGATTGAATTGTGGCGTGTTGATGCTTTACCGAGGGATCATGTTGATAGAATGAGCCGCACAGTCGAATTGATTGTCAAGTCTCTCCTTCAGCATGTTAGTGCGATTCCATCCCTTGATTGGAAGAAAATTGTGCAAGAAACTTGTGAGAAATTTGAGAAGCCTGCAGCATCCCGAGATCGGAGTCATAGGAGCCGCACACCCCTGAGGACTTTGCAATCAGCTCATGGCGAGACACGGAGAGATTCCAGAGAAGCCTTGCCAAGAAAGAAAGATCAAACAGCTGCTCGCTCGAAATCGGCAGCCAAGCCAGGTGAAAGACTTGCTCTTATGAATACTGAGCAGCGTATTCTTGTGGGTAACTTGGTTGAGACTCCTAGAAGCTGTGCACCAACGCTTGTGGATCATGATGATCGAGCGCTATCTCCGCGTCAGTTGTTTATGTCTCCCCCCTTGGCTATAGAGAGGCGTCAGGATCGCAGGCAGCAAATTGGAGTCTTGTTCCAGTTGGTGTTGGGCCTCATGGGCCAATGCAGAATGGTGATCAAAATGTTGGAGAACCAATTGCCTCTGCACAAAATTTGCTGGTATGTCAGAATGAACCAAAGGCTTTTCAAAAGTTTCAGATGCAGCGCATGAAATGGCCCCCCTTGGATCCACATGACATCTTGCGTGCACAGCAGAAAGCTGCTTTCACAAATGCCAGCGCAGACGATGTCATGGATTTTGCATTTCATTGCGCAGAAGATGCTCGCCTAGACAAACTATACGTGTTTTTCCGGGAGTTGTCCAAAGCAGGTGTGTTTGTGGATTTGCTATATTGGGGAAGTGTGCACCATCAGCTCATCAATGCATGCGGCTTCAAGGGGTCAGACGCAGTCCCCGCTGTTTCCACAAAACTTGGTCCGAGCATCAACTTTCACATCTCTACTTCGGGTAGGATTCATCTAGATGGGCGAATGGAACAAAGAGAAATTCTGGCCTCTATGCTGCGCGGCGCATTTCCTCCTTTTGACCCTGCGCATCTTTCAAAGATGCCAGCGACTCCCCAGATGCAAGTTGAAGGTCAGAAACACCAAGAATGGATGTCACAGAGACATGGGAAAGTTCTTGCAATTGATGCAACATGCATTTTCGATGGCTTTGGTGTCAATGGTGTGTGGGACATACTCAACATAGCAGTGGGAGCGCGCGGGGCAGCTTCCAACAATGCAATTCCTTGGATCATCTTGACCCGCTCGCATGTGTGTGTTGCTGTTTGGCCTTCAGGCAAAGTTCAAATCTCTCCAGGCAGAGCTTCCCTTGTAGCCCTACAAGCGGTTGAGAACACCTTGGTTAAGCAATTCAATGGACAATGGATGAGAGAAGAAGAATTTAGCGCAGAACGTGGGACAAATCAGATTTTGATCACATATGGGGTTCCAAGTGAAGTTGCTCGCCAGCAGCTTTTTGACTGAGCGGGGCCCGATGTCAGGTGACACAAGCTTTCCGGGTTGAACCGCTAAGTATTCTTGTGGATTGCAGTTGGGTTCAGATTATTCATGCAGCTGAGAAAACTGCAGCTTGTGAAGCGCTATCTTCCCTTCGATCAGCTCTCCTGGATACATTGTTGCACTCGCGAAACTCGGAGGTCCACATTTGGGATGTTGCTCTATGGCACTCAGCCTTGCAAGAGCTATAGCTTTGCAAGGACTGCTACGGCGTCAGGATGTGCTTGCTTGCAAGGAGTACGTTCCCGCTGTTGTGGCGATGGTGGAAGCTTTGCAGGATGTCGTGGCAAATTGGCAAAAGTTGTTGCGGGCTTGCATTTCGAATCTGAAGCAGCGGTCTGCCAAGAAACAATTAACCTCTCTGGAAGTTTCTGCAGAGGCTTCTGGCCCACTATCTCCAGCAGTTCCAGTGGTCCTTGGTGCAGCGTCATCAATTCAAATCCGTGGTTTCATGGTAAACTTTGGTTTTTCAGGCGGTATGAATCCACAAGGCTCGACGCTGGCTATTCAACGATGGTGGGACATTGCGCTGTACATGAAAAACCTTTCAGCAGATTGGGGATTTGCAGTTGGCTGTAGACGACCAGCAGGAGTGGATGTTGCAGCAGTCATTCCTGAATTCCCCTTTCTTGTTCTGGGCCATGAAAGCACGGGTTTTGACGCTATCTCAATTTTTTGTTTTCCTGCGTGCCTTGATGTTTGCCTTGTTCGTGGAGGAACTCTGGATTTTTTTTTGGCAGGCTGTGGATGCAGCATCTATATCTCCAGTCCTTCATGATGGCGTGTCATGTCGTCAGCATGGTTGTTCTGAGGTTGTTTGCGGGTGCAGTGCAGAACTGTTTGGATCACAAGATCTGGATCATTTTCCTTGGACGTTCATTTCGGCCTTGTGCAGGCACGAAAGGGTCAAACAAGGTTTTGGTGCAAAATTTGTGAAAGACCCTGATGCATGGTCCGCAGCTGTCATTGTCCATGGTGATGCAATCTTCCGAATTGTGAACTTGGACTTATCAACTGCTATGCAAATGGAATGTCTCTTTCCTGCAGCTCCGACGAGTGCCGGTCGCCAAATTCTCACTTCATGTGCCATTGTCTGGGAAGCTGCAATGACATTGATTGGTTATTGTGCTGGCCTTGTGATGGTGAAGCCTCTGCAGCGAACCCCAAAAAACTCCTGTAATGTGAAGCAAGCGTTCCATGCCTTGGTGCGTGCTGTCAAAGTCCAAGGCAAACACCCTGTGGCTGCCACTGGAATAACCGCCTTGTCACATGCACGTGAGGAGTATCGAGCTGCAGTGAAAAAACACAAGCATGATGTGCAGACCTTCCGTGCTCAACGATACATGCAGTTGTGCACACAAAAGGCCACACTTGCAGAAATCTTTTTGGCCAAATGCCTGAGAAAGAACAAACCTGGCCTACCAGATATCATGATGGATGTTGCAGGCAGCCGTCTTGAGCGAGCAGCTGTCCCCGACAAAGCAGCAACTTACATTGAAAACATGCAGGAACTCACACCCACAGCGGATCTGCCTCATGGTGCGTTGGTTGAATGCCAATGTTTGGAAACACGAAGCCTTTTACGTACCTCAGTGGACAGGTCTCCTGCAGCATTTGTCCTTGATGAAGATGTGATGAAAAAAACATTGCACCAACTTGATGTCGCCGCAGAATGCAGGGGACTGCCTTATGCAGCTCTGTTGGTGCAATCCCATGCATTTTCAATGGATTTGGCTGATGCATAGATTGGCCATCACCTTGGGCATCACCACTAGGTTGTGGACAAAGCAGGACCTTTATCACTCCCTGAAACCTGGGCGTTCACCACAGGATCTACAAAGCTACAGGGTGATTGGCCTGAGCTCTGCGCATGGACGGCTTCAAGAAGAACTTATCTGTCAACTTGAGCCAAACCTTTGGGAGCACACTGGCTCGTTCCAAGAAGGCAGGTCCCAATGTCTCATCGTCGTTGCAGCTGATCTTTGTGTTGCAGCTCTACGTGCTGCCAGGCAACTGCCGTTTGGGATATGTTTTTGTGATCGAAAGGAAGCCTTTGACACCCAATGGAGTGCATCTATGCTCCTCAAGCTTGCGGACAGCATGTCAGAGCCCAGGTTATGGTGTGTTGCTGATGACTTGCTCTCTTCTACACGATTGAGCGTGGTGAAAGCAACAGCCCGGTCTCGATGGTTTCGTTCAAAAGTTGGGGTCATTGAGGGACGAAAGCTCTCTCCTGTTGAGTTTTGTATTGGACAGTCTATGCTTCAGGAGACTGCCACCGCTCACTTGTGGGGCCTGGGGCTTGACCCGCCAGCTGAAGCAGTTGCAGCATATCACATGTTCAAAGATGGCTCGGCTGGTCAGTATGATGTCTCAACCATTTTGGCTTGGCTTGAATTGGTGCAGTCAGGGTCTTTGTCATGGCAGGATGGGATGCGTACAGCACCTAATGACAGCATCAGATTGGCTCTTCTGGATGCAGCTAGCTCGTTGTCCAGACATGTGCGCTCCTTTGTGGATGATACAGGGGTCCCCGTTGGGTCTCATGGCCATGCCTATGCAGCTTTCAAGGTTTTGGAGGAAGTGGCGGCCCTTGAGCAGTATTTATACAAACCAGGGAAGAATCATGTGGTGGCATGTGGGTTTCCTCAGCGTGCCCCTATTCCTCTGCAGGGCTTTATGGCTGAGTGCACGGATTCATCTGTTCAACTTGGTTGTGCTTTGGATTCTCGATTTGATGGAACTGCTCACTTGGAGTTGATATTGTCGCGTGGCCCATGGAAAATGATCCAAGTGCTGCATGAGTTGATGAACCTTGGCTTGCCATTTACAGCTCTCCGCGCCTTTTTGCTGAATCGTGTACTGCCGGCAGCAGCGTTTGGTATAGAATTGGTTGTGCACGTGAGTGGCTTTGAAAAGAAGTTGAACTCACTTCAAGTTTTTTGGCTTCGAAAGGCGTTGGGGTGTGGTGCCATCCCTCGTATAGTGCTAATGCGCGAGCTTGGCATTGTCGATCGCTTGTCAGCCTTGGCGTGGACTCGTGCAATCTCTCTTCGCAGACGGTCCAAGGTGGATCCAAGATACAGACAAGAAGATGCCATCATGAACTTGGCTGCGTCTGAGCCTTCTTCATGGTCTGCCGCCGTGGAGTTCCAAACTCATATCCTGCAGCTTCCGCCGGCACCTTCAGAGCTTTTCTCGTGTGAGCTTTTGTCTACCCAGCGCAAGGCCAAATTGCGCCACCATGTGCAGCTGGTGATTCAGCCTGCTGTCCGTTCTTGGGAAAGCAAGCAGTGGCAGCAATTGCCGCGCAATCAGCAGCATTGGGCACGCTACAGCTTTGATGCTTGGACACTAGCAGATCTGGATCATTGCGAAATTGCGATCCCAGCGGCACAAGCTTGGGCCCAGCTCAAGCTCCATGGTTTCTTATTTGATGGCCAGAACGTTCCACGAGCTCAATGCTCATTTTGCAACAAGGATGTGCTTGAGTGCACCTCACACCTGTTTTTCGACTGTTTTGGGACCTACAAATTGATTGGGCACCTTTTGGATTCTGCTGATGAGACCACCAGACTTCATGTGGGGTCCAACCTGCCGGATGTCACCAGTGTCCTGAAGTGGATTGACGCTGTGTGGAAACTCCAACGCAATCGAAAGATCTAAGACTAAGAGAGCTGCCTTCCGCGGAAAAAATGCATGCAGCAACCCAAATTTTGACTTGCAGTGTCAGCAGACGTGTTTGTTGCCATTGACATGTCAGAATCTT
>Ga0126342_10015884_pt1 | contig 13155 bp, 9 predicted proteins | sample Cyp1metagenome_FD_92528 | JGI IMG/M metagenome (GOLD analysis project Ga0126342, IMG submission 92528) | Coral microbial communities from Lord Howe Island, Old Settlement Bay, Australia - Cyphastrea 1 metagenome | ecosystem: Host-associated > Invertebrates > Cnidaria > Coral ... | reverse complement strand
CAAAGATGCATTTGTATTGCGGTTTTCTACCAGCCCGACACCTTTTATATACTGTATCCATTATATCAAACTCATTAGTTGTAGGCATCTTATTCACGTGTTCACATATGACACATGTTCAGCTCATGTCCTTCCCTTCTCATGTTCAACCCCTCGGTGTGAAGGTTAAGTGGTGAATAGACTTGTTCGTGGGGTAAATCCCAAGGCATGACAGTTGGGCAAATGATATCCACTCAATGGGCACAGATTTGGGACATTGGGACATTCTCCAATCAACATTTGGGGCATCGACTGTTGGGGCATTCATTGCTCTTTGATTTCCTTTCCATATCGACATCCTTGGATTGTCGAACATATCCGCATTTTTTGGTGGTTCATTGGTTTTATTTCCACTCGTTTGGTGGCAATCTCGCTATTTTTCATGTCACCCAGACTTTGACCCAATGAACAATAATCGCCTGCACATGGAGCGGGTCAGTGGCAAATTCCCCAACATGTTTGCTTAACGAACATTTTCAATACAGACGATTCTACTCATCGGGATCTTCACGAGGAAATCATCCCATCCCACTTTTTCGATGGCTTGGTGGCTTGGTACATTGTGTGAGCCATTACCCCCTGATGAAGGGACCCCATTCCCATGCTTCCCATACCATTCCCTTGTAACCAGCTTGTAGTGGTAGTCATGGAAAATCATGGGTTTGAGGCAAAGAAGAACATCTCAAGAATTGTCGATGAACATCCCAAAATACCTGGCATCCCATTGCTTGCCCGTTCCACTGCATCCCCCCCAAAATCATGGGCTCACATTTTGAACGATTAAACTGAAGCTGAAATATCAACAAACACATCTATATGATTATATGGACCAAAGTTTATGATCCATTTTTATCAATTTTTCTCCAGGTTTACTCAGTTTGCATCAATTCCATGTGCAGTGCTCCGTCGCCAGGTATCAACCTACTTCGTGTCCGAAGCCGTGGAAAAGAGAGCTCAAGATTTGCCCCTTGCATTAGGGTTCAAAGAGTGTTCGCGCACTACGTGCCTTGCACTCGGGTTTGACGGTCCATATCGCTTCGCATGGTAGCGGAGCTGGCTACCTTGGCCAGCTCTGCTCGATCTGACGTTGGTGGAAACCTGAGGCTTCGAACAGTGGCCGCTGGTGAAGTGAAGCTTAGGGGTGCTCGGTTGACTTTGCAGACGCCCAGAGACCTCTTAACTTCATTGGTTCGCAGTGCAGCAATTTTCGGGTTTTGGACCTGGGTGATTTTTGCTTGTGCAATCGGATCGGTGGTGATTTACAGCATGGCCACAGCAGATGGTTCCCCAACGGGTGCAGCAGCCCAGCCAACGGAAATGCAGCAATTGGCGGGTTTGTTGCAACAGGTTTTACAAGAGCAACAGCAGCAGAGGGCTCGGATGGATGAGCTGGGTCAGGCAGTGCAGACTACGGGTACAGCATTGCATGGGACACAGCAGACGACTGAACAGGTGATTGCTCAGGTTGTAGAACGTGTGCAAACTACAATCCAGCAGGAACAACAAGATCATCAAGGAGCTGTCAATCAATTGGCACAGGCTGTTCAGACGTTGCAGACTCAGGTGCAAGCCATTCCGACTGTAGCTGCTGATCAACTCAATCAGATCGGGCAAGCGGTTCAACAGATGCAGGGGCAGATGCAACAATCAGTGAGTGCAGATCAATTACAACAGATGGGTCAGGCGATGCAGTCGCTTCAATCTCAGGTTCAACAGTTGAGCATGGGAGGTGCAGCCGCGGTGCAACCCCCTCCTGCGCCTTCTGGTTCACCGCAGGCGGCAAGCCCTCCAGGAGCACCGCCACCGACGTTTCAGTTTGGTGGAGCTCAGATGGGTGGAGGTGGCTTTGGGCTTGGATCAATGACTGGTTCAGGTGTTAGCCCAGCGGTGGCCTATGCAATCCAGCAGGGTGGTGTTGACAGTCGTCAGCTTGGGAAGCCATCGACCTACGACCCTGTGAATGCCAAGGTGAGTTTCCAAGATTGGTCGGACAGCATCATCACTCTTGCTGATTCTACGATGCCTGGGATCTATGAATGTCTGGAATGGATAGTGACTGCACAGCCTCGAAACACCCTGGACCTGAGCTACCTCAAGGTGAAATTTCCGATGATGGATCAGACATTGCTGGCTTATGCAGAGTCCAATGTCTACGGGATGTTGAGCACCTACACAAGTGGTGAAGCTCGGTCCCTTGTTCGACAAGCCCGTCGACCCAATGGGATGGAGGCATTTCGTCTCTTACAAATTCGGTTCAACCCTGTGACGATTGGCAGGCAACGTGCGCAACTGATGAAGATCGCCAATCCTCAGGAGAACATTCCCCTTGACAAACTTGCTGCAGAGATCGTGGTTTGGGAGAACAGGATTGTGGACTATGAAGCTCGACCAGGAGCTGAACGAGTGAGCGAGCAGATGAAGATGGCTGCAATGATTCACATGGCGCCGGCAAAGCTACGGGAGCATTTGCAACTGAATGCTGGACGGTTTAGCAACTATGTGGATCTTCGGGAGGAGATTTTCTCATACCTGGATCAGGTGGCACCTGTGAGTCAGACGACCATGGACATCAATGCGGTGGATCGTACAAAAGGGTGCTTCAACTGTGGTGGCCCTCATCTTGCTCGTGATTGTCCTCAAAGCAGCAAGGGTGGAAAGTCGAAGGGCAAAGGCCCAAAGGGGAAAGGTGGAAAAGATGGCCAGAAAGGCAAAGGGAAAGGCAAGAGCTTTGGCAAAGATGGCAAGGGCAAAAAGGGTGGCAAAGTGGGCAAGTCCGTCCCCACTTGTTCAAATTGTGGAAAAGCTGGACATGACTACAATGCATGTTGGAGCAAGCCGAAGGCCTTGAACTCGGTGGACCCTCGCCTAGCACAGATGCAATCTCAGTATGCCAAAGCGGCCTTGGAGGATTTCAAGAAGATCTCTGGGGCAGTCGCCAACGCACCTGCTGCTCCAGTGATCCAGATGTGCAACAATGTGCCAAGACCTCCAAGCCAACCTACATCGCCTTCATCAACTCAGGCACCTTCAGCGTCTACAGCTCATGTTGGAAGTTTGCTTGTGAGGAGTTTGTGCGCTTTGAGCAGGCGCGCAATGGAGTTGACTGAGACGATCTTTGGGCAGTCTGCGGCGAGTGTGGTGCAGACTCATTTGTCACGTCTGGTGACATCTCCTGCCCAGGTTTTGGTGACCTTGGACAGTGGAGCGGCGGCATCAGTTTGCCCCGAAGGAGTCTTCGATCAATGGCCTCAAGAAGAAGGAGAAGCAGGGCTGAGTTTTCAAGCCGCAGATGGATCGATAGTGCCAGAGTTGTACAAGGTGAGACCTCTGGTGGTGACAGATGAAGGCCAATACCGGCAGACCCAGTTTTCAGTGGCCAATGTGAACAAGGTCCTCATGTCAGCAACTCAGGTGGCGAATCGTGGCCATCGCATTGTTCTTCAGCCCTACTACATGGAGAGCTACATTGAGGACATTGCCACTGGAGATCGAATGGCCTTGTATCAGCAAGATGGGGTCTATGTGCAACGATTGACCCATGTGACACCAGGCCCAACAGAGGGTTTTACAGGGCCGGCACCGGACTATGTTCCTTCGGTGCTTTGAGGGAACAAGTCTATGCTGTAAGTCCCGTTGAAGTCAGTGCAGAAGATGCCCCACGTGCTGATGGTGCTGATCGAGATGGGCTTGAAGGTGGCAGTGATGGATACTCTGCAACATCAGTGGCAGAGTCAGAGCAAGAGAAAGGAGTTTTTGATTTGGGTGATGAAGCCGAGGCGCAAGAGGCTGAGGCTCGAGGTGATGTGCATGCTGAATTTGAGGAAGAAACTATGAGGCTGGGGCAAAGAACACCAGCCAAACCGAGTGCTGAGGAAGTGAGGCAGCACTGTATCAGCCACATACCGTACAGAAGCTGGTGCAAACACTGTGTCCGCGGACGTGGACGGACAGCCATGCATCAGCGCAGACCAGATGATGCGGAGGCACAATCGAGAAGAAGGCCAACGGTTCATCTGGACTATTTTTATCTGGGAGCTCGATCGGAAGAGACGCTTCCTATTTTAGCAGTTTTGGATGAGCAATCGGGTCGGACGTTTTCCATTCCGATGCCGTGCAAGGGTGTTGGACATCAATACTGCAGTGCTGTTCTGGTGAAGATGCTTCGACTTTTGGGTCTTCAGAATGGCATCCTGAAAACCGACGGAGAGCGAGCTTTGGTTGCTCTTCGAACTGCTGTGCAAGAGAAGCTGGTGGACATGGGCCATGAGGATGCGGCAAAAGGTGAATCTGCTTCAAATGGAGCAATCGAGTCAACAGTTGGTCGTCTGCAAGGTGTGGCCAGAACACTGAAGAGTTCTTTGACAGAGCGCTACGGTGAAGTTGGGCCGCGCCATCCAATACTTTGTTGGATGATCAACTATGCTGGATCACTTTTGTCGAGGTTTTTGAGAGGAGAAGATGGCCACACTGCCTATGAACGTAGCACTGGAAAATCTTGGCGAGTACAACTTCCTGAGTTTGGAGAGTGCGTTTTGTTCCAACCGCTGAAGGGCGAACGGGACACCAAAAAGGTTGAGCCTCGTTTTGAGTCTGGAATTTTTCTGGGCATACAAGAGGGCACAGCAATGAGGTGGATTGGAACTGCAGATGGTGTTGTCCGCACCTGGACGATCAAACGGGTGCCCGATGATGAGAAGTGGCAGAGATCTTTGTTGGATCAGATGGTTGGACTTCCTTGGCAGCTTCGACCTACGTCCTCAAAATCTTTGGAAAGTGAGGCACCTGCAGTCGAGATTGAGTTGGCCGAAGAAAAGCCAGAAGACGTTTTGCCAGCTGCTGAGCCAAAAAGGCGGAACTACATTCCCAGAGGGATCTATGTTCGTCGTGATGTGGAGCTCAAACAGTTTGGGTACACGGATGGTTGTGATGGTTGTGAACGAGCCCGTGCAGGTTTGTCACACAGGGCCCATAGCCAAGCTTGCAAGCAGCGGATCATGGAGGAGCTCAGCAAGACAGAGGCTGGCAAGAAAAAGGTGGACAAAGTTCGCCGCAAAGAGGAGGAATACCTTGTTGCCTATCAAGACAGAGAGGAAAAGAGAAAAGCCGGCGAGCAACAAGGTGATGGATCAAAGAAACAGAAATCTGCAGAAAAGGAGTTTGAAGAGATGGATCAGATCCTCAGTGGAGCTGGGGGTATCGGCCAAGGGGGCCGTGATGAACCTGCAGCCAGTGGACCTGCAGAAGCACCGGCAGTTCTTGATGATGCTGGTGAAGCTGCCGGAGCTGGAGGTGGAGTCATGGACGTTGAGAGCCATGGCAATGATGTCCAAGTTTCAATGGACATCGGAGTGCTGCATCGTTTGAAGTGTGATGCGGACTTTGAGGAGAAGGTTCGAGAGGCGAGCCTTATGGAGACGTCTCAACTGATGATGGATGAAGAAGTTGAGACGAGAAGACTTCTTTTGCAGATTGGTGCAGTGAGCTTGGAGGAGGCCTATGACTTCAAGCAGCCGTCGATTGTGGAGTTGTTTTCTCCGCCCCGAGTGACAGGGTATGGTGGTGGCAAGCAGCTATCAAATGGTGTAGCCTTGGATTTGACGACCACAGATGCAGAAGGGCGACCATGGAATTTTTGCGATCCAGATTGCCGAGATCGGGCAGACAAGCTGGTGGAAAGTTTGGATCCTGACCTTTTGATCGGGAGCCCACCATGCGGGCCATTTTCGGCTCTACAGGCCTTGAATGTTGGGAGGGCCAATGCTGAGGTGATGCAAGCAAAGCTGGATGACGCTCGAGAGCATTTGAAATACTGCTGTCAACAATATGAGAAGCGCATTCAAGCTGGCAGATACTTTTTACATGAACATCCTCATCTTGCTGGGTCTTGGGATGAGGAGTGCATCAAGCGTTTGGAAAACCACCCTGATGTTTTACGGGTGACTGGTGACATGTGCGAACGAGGGATGACTGTCAAAGATGATGATGGGTTGGAAGGTTTTGCAAAGAAGAGGACTGGGTATTTGACCAACAGCCCTTACATCGCTGCAGAGCTTGAGGTTTTGTGCAGCAACGAGCCGGGTGCAGTTCAGATCTGGCGAGAGACTTGCTATGAACCGAAAAAGGGACAGCTTCCTGGGAGAAAGGGACCGCATTGGTCCTCAGTTGTTCGCAGGGTCACTCTGGATGTTACAAATGGCAGAGTTTTGCAAGATTTACATGATGCATGCAATGCGGAAAAATCGTTGGTGAAATTTACAATTCCTGATGGGTGCGTACGGGTGGAGACTTTGTTTTACTACAAGGTAGAGGGCAAACGTTGGCACAGGCACATCCCTCTGATTGGTGGTAAGGCAAAACAATGTGAGGTTTATCCACCGGGGCTCATCAGATCAATTTTGCGTGGGCTTCGCAAACAATTGCGCAAAGATGTTCCAATTAGCAGTTTGGATTTTGGGCCCACAAATCAGGAGCAAGATGTTGATTTTTCTCTGGTCTCTGAAGATTGGAGTACATTTTCAGATGAGATTTCTGGCAAAGCACTGGAAACAACAATGGTGCAAGCAGCTCGTGCGGAGGAGATTGACTTCGCCAATCGGTATGGTGTTTGGACTCCAGTGCCGATACAACAAGCTTGGGACAGAACTGGCCGTGGTCCAATTTCTTCAAGGTGGATTGATGTGAATAAAGGAGATGAGAAAAGACCGCAGTATCGGTCGAGGTTGGTGATTCAAGAAGTTCGCCAATCGAATGTGGAAGCGATTTTCGCTGCCACCCCTCCTTTAGAATCTGTCCGCATGCTGCTCAGCATGCAAAGATCTGGATTTGAAGTTGACCACAAAGGTCGTGTTCGCAAAGTGATGTTCATCGACATCAGAAGGGCGCATTGGGCAGCTCGAATTTTTCGAGAGGTTTACGTTGCACTTCCGACGGAGGCTGGATTCCCGGAAGGCATGTGTGGCCTTCTGCAAAAGGCTATGTATGGGTGTCGAGATGCAGCAGCTTGTTGGGAGCTTGAGATCAGTGATTTTTTTACATGCAATGGTTTTACACCTGGTTTGGGCAGCCCTGTACTTTTTGTGAATCAGACTCGCAACCTGCAAGTCTCAATACACGGGGATGACATCACAGTCCTTGGGTTTGAGGACGATTTGCAGTGGCTGAGAAACAGATTGGAAGAGCGCTATGAGATCAAGTTCGGTGGACTCTTGGGCCCGGACAAAACTGATGTTCAAAATGTTGCTCTTCTGAACCGGTTGATTCACTACGGACCGGATGCAACAACAATTGAGGCTGACCCACGACATGTGAAAATTTTGATGAATGAGTTGAATTTACATGGGGCAAAGACAGTTTCATCTCCTGGTGTTTCAGCAAAGGATGCAGATGAAACTCCCCTTACAGGTGCTGATGTTTCCAGGTACAGGAGTTTGGTCATGCGCTGCAATTACCTTGCCCTTGACCGCCCTGACATTGGATTCAGTGCAAAGGAGTTAGCTCGGCGTATGCAACAGCCGACAGTGGGAAGTTGGCACGGCTTGAAACGGATGGTTCGTTACTTAGCTGGGCATCCGAGATTGGTGTGGAGATACATGCAACAAGACAAACCGGATTGTTTGAAGATCCACACTGACTCCGACGATGCTGGATGTCAATCAACAAGGAAATCAACTTCCTGTGGTGCACTTTTTCATGGAAGACATCTTTTGAAATTTTACAGTTCAACGCAACATGTGATTTCGCTGTCAAGTGGAGAATCGGAGTTTTATGCTGGCATCAAAGCAGGATCAACATTGCTTGGTGGACTGGCTACAATGATGGACCTTGGAAACTCCCTGCATGGAGTACTGGTCTTCGATGCAACGGCAGCGAAGGCAATGATGGGCCGTAGAGGCCATGGTCGAGCAAAGCACATTTCGAGGTGCTACCTATGGCTGCAGCAGAAGGTACATGACAAGGAGTTGACTTTAGAAAAGATCGGAACGCGAGTCAACACTGCAGACCTGGGTACGAAGTTTTTAGATGGTGGTCGAATCCAAGAACTCATAGCTGCGATGAATTTGAGCTTTTCAACTGGTAAACATCAGTTGGCTCTGGATGCATAGTAACGTGGATCAAGCGACAATGCAGCTAGATCCAAGGGGGCCTGCATCACTTCCATGTGCAGTGCTCCGTCGCCAGGTATCAACCTACTTCGTGTCCGAAGCCGTGGAAAAGAGAGCTCAAGATTTGCCCCTTGCATTAGGGTTCAAAGAGCGTTCGCGCACTACGTGCCTTGCACTCGGGTTTGACGGTCCATATCGCTTCGCACAGTTAGTTCCCTATTTTGTGGTCCCAACAGTCCCCTTTCCGAGCCCATTTTTTCAGGACTTCCTGCGCAAAGTCTTCCTGCACTTCCAGGGCTCCAAGCTCATCGAGCTGAAGCGCCTCATCGATGCTGCCGGAGGCGGCCGGGATCTGCGACACTGCGTGTATTCGGTGATCACCAGCGAGGCCGATTGGGGATGGGGCCCATGGGGATGGGGGGGTTGGTGAATCTCCCAGGTTTTTGGAGTGCTATCAACTTTTTTTGGGGATCGAATCCTTTTTTGATTGGTTTTATTGCTGATTTTTTGCTGGACAAATCCTGATGTTGATCGCTGAACTTCTCATTTTCGACCTTTGCATCATGATTTGTGGTTCCTTCCATCCATGGAATTTTGGTTGACGATATCAGCTTTCTCTTCATCTTGCTGGTCAGATATCTCCCTACACTTGGCACTTTTCTCCCCCTCACTTGAGGACACATCCAAATAGACCATTTTGGCCCGATCTCCCCTGTTTGTTGGTGCTTGATCCTGCGTGTGGTGACTGAACTGCCCGGATGGCAGGTTCGCCGTGCCGCTGTGCTAAAGCATTTCTCGGAGGAGGCAGAGAAGCTGCAGGACTTTCCGCTGCACATTCTGTCGGACATAGACCAGACCGTGTTCATTGGCACCTTTGGGGCAGGCTGTGACGATGGGTAGAATTTTGCTGGGAGGTTGAAAGCTATATGAAAAAGGGCTGGCAGATGACTTGCAAATTTTTGCATAGAACTAGATTTCAAACTCGAAGATTTTCCACACCCAGACTTGCCACCAAATCCGCCATTTTGATCCGGTGGTGCATTTTACTGATCTCCCAAGACCATTGGTTCTTGTGATCCTCTGCCATCCTGGCAGGTGGGCCAAAGTTTCCCGTGGGTCCGGTGCCAGGGGCTTTGCCTCTCTTTCGAGCCTTGGGTGCACGTGTGACCTTTCTCTCGGCGAGACCGCCAATCTGGGAGGGACAGACGAGGCTTGCCAATGGGTGTGTTTGAAGGTTGGGGACACATTTTTCCGGAAATTGCCCTAACAATTCTTGAGGATTGCTGGTAGATTTGAACTCAAATTTTCCTTTTGTGGGTTGCTGTCACAGGCGCCTGCTGGACGATATTGGCATTGCCGAAGCGGTGGTCTTGCTGCTGGATTGCAACGGGGTGATATGGGTCTGTTGGATCCTATTGGTTTGTCTAGGAGACAATTGAAATTTACAATTGTTACAATCTATATAAATTTATTTTGAGGGAGAAACTGTTTATATAACATCAAATTTTAGGGCACCATATTTCATATTTCAGTGAAAAGCATAAAGAGGTGGAAGCTGATGGTTGGTGTCAGGAAAATGTCACCAGTGCATTGGATCAATTCATCTTCTGCGGTCTTCATACTGTGAGGGGATGGGTTTTCCTGCATACTTTTCAACCGACATATTGATTATTTTGCCATATTTGGAGAAATGCCTCTCAACCATATATATATAATTATATATACATATAATAATATATATATATATATATATATATTATAATAATACAACTAATAAAAAATGATAATAATAATAATAACAATAATAATAGTAACAATAAAACAAACAATAATTAAATAATAATAATTAAATAGCAATAACAATAATAATAATAATGATAATAATAATACATATATATATATTATATAATATAATATAGTTATTTGGTTACTTAATTAGCTAACCCCCCCTGTGAAATCAGATGATCACCATTTTTGATGACATCTTTTCCGAGGCCGGGCTCCCTGAAGGCGGTGGCGCAGGTGCTCTTTGCGCCCGAGCAGGCGAAGCAGGCCATGGCGGAGCGGAAGACCGAGGTCTTTGGGCAGTTTGCCACGCTGCACCCGGAGGCGGATGGGATGATGGGATGCTGTGGAGCCATGGCTGGGATGGGGATGATGAGCCATGGCTGGTAATGGTGATGGGGAATTTTTTGGGGTGGCCTGAACGGTGCGAGGCGCAGTTCATCTTCTTTGGAGACAGCGGCAACTTGGATGGCAATGAAACCTGTGGATTTCATTGCAGTGTAGCAAACTTTGCATAGGAAATCCATGGGATTCTATCAATGGTTGATGATCCTCAGCTGAAATACCCTCTGGTAAACTAACATAACTATGGAAAATCACCATTTTTAATGGGAAAATCCACTATAAATGGTCATTTTCAATAGCTACGTTAAATTACCAGAGGGTACATTGTCAATCATTGCCATTGTCAAGACTTTTGGAAAACGTTTGTCAATGAAGGTTGAAGTTGAACCATTCGGATGGAGCAATCTGAAAATAATCTTCCTTTTTCATCGCAGGGATATCCGCTTAGAAAACTTTCCATTTCATCCACGTATTAGGGCAATGTGTGTATATATATATGTATAATATATGTATAATATATGTGTAATATATGTGTATATATATATATGTATTATACACTTATGCGCACGTATGACAGATATGACTGTATGCATATATGTATCTATAATATTATAGAATAACATAATATGACAACCACGCACCACATGTAACATATATTTCCCAAGCTCCCAGTTGAACACGGCCGTGATTCCAGGTGAGGGCGACATTGACTTCGCCGAGGAGTTCATGGCGGCGTCGCGGGCGAGTTCGCGCACATCCGGCCACCCGCCGCGGGCGGCGTTGATCCATGACGTGTCCAGGCCGGTAGTTGGGGCCATGAAAATTAGAAATGTAACCAGCCGATTGGGATTTCAGCATATTTCAACCATGAAAAGAGGCGATTTTTTAGCAAATGAAGTATGAATAATTATGAATATGCGTTTGTCCAAAGTGTGTATCTACATGTCTGGCAATTTCACTAGGAAAGCTGATGATCGGGAGTAGCATACCACATGGGGGGTTTTGGTCATGATTTCAGATGAACCAGTTTCGGTCCGAACTTTGGACTTGTACAAATAACATCAAATAACTCTGAAAAGTTGAGAGTTGCCGATTTCATTTCGGAATTGGAATGGTTTTGCGAGAGTTGAGGATCATCAACCCTTTTTGCTTCGCCACATCGGAAGCCTTGGGTCAGGGCAGATGGTATCATGCCCAAAAGCAATGCCACCAGCCGAAGTGAGTTGCGGATGAGAGGGATCCATGTCTTCGACACCTATGCTGGTGCTTGGATTGCAGACAGTGGGCGGCACCAGTGACACCTCGCTGGTATAGGCATCTGCTAGCTGAAGTCCCTCTTGCTTTAGCAAGGTATTGAGGGGAGCTGGAATCTCCAATTGCAAGAAACTTTTCAGTTATCTACCCCCGCCCCTTCACAAGCAGTTTGGCCGTGGGCTCAACCCCTGCCGGGGTCACCGTCAGCAACATGAACATCGGTATTCTCTGCACTCCACACTCTACACTTTACACTGCGCACACTGAACTCTTAACTTCTTAACTTTGCGCTCCACACTTTACACCCCACACTCCACGCTCTACACCTTGCACTTTACACTTGGCACTCCACACTCTAATTTTGTGCTTGGCACTCCACACTCCACCCTCTAACTCTACAATCCACACTCTACACTTTACACTCCACACTCCACACACTCTAGACATGACCAAATGTCCATTACCACAACTGTTGTGCACGCAAGGGTTTGTTGTACTTAACATACGTATATATATATATATATACACACATAGTGTATATCCTGATACCTGGGGATGATCTGATCAACATCCACCAACATCCATCAATCTTCACCCCATGTTTTTTCGCCTCAGGTGCCGCTCTGGAACTCTTCATGCTGGGCCTTTTGGATGCCGAAGGTCTGCGCAGTGCCGCGCACGGCGACCTGGAGGAGTTTGGGGAGATCAACGTGGTGGACTTCGCATCCAGCGAGGTGCCTTACGCTGCGGAAGGTTCATTTTAGTTATATTTTAAGTATATAAGTTGCTTCATGTTGCTTTATGCATGTTAATGTGTCACCCATGTTTTTGGGGGATGAGTCGCATGCATCTACGGGATGTTTTCTTGACTTTTGGGATGAGACATGTTCGCCCAAACCCGGACGTTGCTCCGCACTTACAATGGTCATCATCATCATCATCATCATCGTCATCATCATCATCATCACCATCATAATCATCATCTTTATCTTCATGAGGGGTCAAAATTCGCCAACCCTTCTGAACAATATGTTGATTGGGGTAATAGCATCAACTATATCTCCATGAGGGATCAAAATTCGCCACCCCCTATGAACAATATGTTGATTGGTGTAATAACATCAACTTTCTCTTCATGAGGGATCAAATTTCGACACCCCCTATGAACAATATGTGGATTGGGGTAATAACATCAACTTTATCCTCATGAGGGATCAAAATTCGCCACCCCCTATGAACAATATGTTGACTGGCGTAATAACATCAACTTTCTCTTCATGAGGGATCAAAATTCGCCACCCCCTATGAACAATATGTTGATTGGGGTAATAGCATCATCTTTATCTTCATAAGGGATCAAAATTCGCCACCCCCTATGAACAATATGTTGATTGGGGTGATAACATCATCTTTATCCTCATCAGGGATAAAATTTCGCCACCCCCTATGAACAATATGTTGATTGGGGTAATAGCATCATCTTTATCTTCATAAGGGATCACAATTCGCCACCCCCTATGAGCAATATGTTGATTGGGGTGATAACATCATCTTTATCTTCATCAGGGATAAAATTTCGCCACCCCCTATGAACAATATGTTGATTGGGGTAATAGCATCATCTTTATCT
>Ga0126342_10015883_pt1 | contig 13155 bp, 9 predicted proteins | sample Cyp1metagenome_FD_92528 | JGI IMG/M metagenome (GOLD analysis project Ga0126342, IMG submission 92528) | Coral microbial communities from Lord Howe Island, Old Settlement Bay, Australia - Cyphastrea 1 metagenome | ecosystem: Host-associated > Invertebrates > Cnidaria > Coral ... | reverse complement strand
TTGGATTGGATGTGATTCTAAGTTCTAATGCAGAGAGGGGATTTGATGGCCTCGTTTGTGAAACCAGCCATTCATATCTAAGGTTTTTTGGTGACCTAGCATCGTGTGCTTCATTGGTCGCACATGTCCGAAACAAGAGAATGCTTGATGACTGCACAACATGCACAACATTGGATCGATCTGGCTGGTTTGCCGCTGAAACATGCTGAAACGAAGCTTTTTTGCAGGCTCTGTGAGCTGTGGAGCCTTAGCCATTTGGGATGCCTTGGAGGAAACGATTTCAGATTGGCCATCCGGAGGCTGACCTGGGACATGGCTGCGCGTTGAGAGGGATGCAAAGGGACGGAAAGAACATGAGATTTGCCTTCGTACTTCGCAAACATGAAGGAGGCCTGGTGATAAACACGTTTTTGCCTTCAGAACATTGCAGAACAATTAACCAGTCATAACCGGTCTCAATCGGTCTATGTGTGGCTATGTGTGGCTAATTCCTTTGTACGAGTCAACAAGCGCAAGTGCCATCCTGATGCCATTGACGTGGAAAAGTATGGATTGCGAATGATGTGAGAAGTACCCTCTTCAACTTTCCGGTATCAAATCCTGAGAACTACCAGCAACTGCAAATAACTAATAATAACAACCGGTAGTAATTACCAATTAACATCCATTAACATCCATTAACATCCATTAACATCCATTAACATCCATTAACATCCATTAACATCCATTAACTATCGTTCAAGATGAGGTAAGCCTGATGCCCATTGATCCCCAGGCCGCGGTGTCAAGTTGCCAGAGATCCAGGTCACAGCCTTGGAGCCGTCCCCCAATCGTTGTGCCGTGCTTCAAGGGAAGAGCGCCAAGGTGGGCGGATGACTGGCCGAATGACACAGGGCTTTCATATGCTTTGGTTTGTTCAAGTGGTTGTTCTCCATGATCTTGGATGCTTTTAGCGGGAAACTGGTTTTTGTAGTCCAATCGATACCAATAGCTTTAGATGTCCGGTCAGGCTGGGCGTTAAGATTTGAAAGATTTGAAAGATTTAGATATATACTCATTCCAACTTGAGCGTTCAAATGTAGTCATGGAAGTTACGTTGCATACTATGTTGGCGCCAAAAGACTGCAAACACACTGTTTGAGGGGCAAGTTTGCAACTGAGGCCAATTTAGGATTGGAATTAATTAGATATTCATATGTTTATGTGGGTCATTAAATGTCCCCATTGAACATCACCCAACCATTAGGTATATGGTCTATAATGGCTACTATAAGGTGATGTCCAATATTCCCAAAATGGGACAGTTACCAACCCCTGGTTTACATATGTTTACTACAGATGATTCAATGAAGATTTGACCACTGAGACAGACCTTTGACCCTCAGAAAGCTTGCTGCAAGCAATTTCTTTAGCACCAGATCATTGGAGTCTGTGAAACAGATCCCCTGCCTTTGCACTGCACCCCTGCTTTCAAACATTGCAAATTGCATTGCAGATTACAACTCAAGCCATCTCAAGCCTAGGGAGGCCAAATGCCTCGGATTGGTTCAACCACTGCCATCCACCATATCATCCCGTTGCCGCTCAGGGCGATGGGTGCCAGGGATGGCAAGGGCAGAGCCGTGGACGCTTGGATGCGCATTGTGTGGCAGCATCCTTCGAAAACTCGGAGGCCGGGCATGGCGGGGCTCAGTGCTGCCGTGTGTAGCTGTGGCTTCTTTCACTACCCAGGTAGTCACTCTCCGTCACTACCGAAAGTATAGCATTTTTTGGTATAATTTGAATTTGATGCAATTTGCTGTGAAAGGATTTTCGTGGGACTTGGTTGGAGTTGGAGTGGCTCATTGCCTGCATCACATGCAAAAATCTCAACCTAGACAGCCTAGACAGATTCGTTTAGGCCACGGGGTTCTTTGGTTCAAAGCAGATCATGGAAAACAAGCCAGTGCGGCGAGGCAGTGATGCAGTGTCCCAATGGCATGAGCTTTCTTGCAGATGATGGCAGTCAGGCCAGGGGCCAAAATGGGTTGGTGGGGCGCAGTGAGCTTACCTTCGATCAAAAGCTTGTTTGTTTGGTGTGTGTGTGTGTATAATATAACATAATGTAATGTAATATGATATTATGATACATATGATATAACTTATAACAACAATATAATATATGTGCGCCTACATATGTATATTATATATATACTGTTTGTGTCCACGCACACACCTTTGGAAAGTTTGAATCTTTTGGACCCATGGCCCATGTGCGTATAACATTTTCCTGCGATGTGTGACAGTGTGACCCTCCGTTTTGGCCCTTGATCAAGCCAAAGCACTCCAAAAGTGATCGGCAGTGAATTAGAATAATAGGGATAGCAGGGGAGGGAAAAATAGCATGGGAGGCAAAAGAAGGCCTACCGGGTAGCTTTTTTGGCTTGTGGGTGATTTCTTCAGATTTGGGGTAGGTTGCAGCTGTGTGAATGTGTGAGGGTGTGTTTGCGTGCTAACAATCCATGAATTTGCAACTTGATGCAGTCACAGGAGAAGGCTGCCTGACTCACATGCACTCACCAGCACTCACTAATGATAATATGGAAAATGGATCGTTAATTAATGATAGCCACGTGCTTGCTTGATGCAGCATATTGCAGGATACTGATGCATTTGGATGTATTTTGTGTGTTTGCACAACATCATTGAACTGGCTATAGTTTGGTCCTTAGCGACTTGGGATTCCTTCCAATGGCAGCGGGGAAGCTAGGCAAATGTCGTGTCTGCGGTACCATGCGGAGAGCCTTTGTTGGCCACGTGGTCGCAAGCAGCGTCTAGCCCGGTCACCGCCATTTGCTGAGAGGAAAGCGGGGGAAACTGTTTGGTTTGAGTCCGCTGTATGAACCGGCTCCGGGCAAAGAATTCTGTGGACTCAGTTGCGGATTGGTTTAATGTCATGGGTTAATGATGTTTCATGTGAATCTGTTTAAGTCGATGTTTTCAAAAAACTGCTAAGAAAACATGCGTTCTTCGGAGTAGGTTTCCCTGATATTTCTCTGGGTTCAGGTGAAGACCGTCCGGCTGGACGAGTTCACTAAAGACTTGGGCATCCACGAGGCCATGGTCGGATACGTCACAGATATGTCGCATTATGTCGCCTTGATTTCGGCGATACGCATGGACCTTCGCGTGTTAGAAACACCCTGTAAGAAGCAAATTAATTGCAAATTAGTTGATGAATTTGGATCCAATGTCCATGGCACAGGCTGCATACGTCGTTCATAACTGTTATCATAACTTTGGCAATGAGGACATATTCCGCCTGAAAAATAACTTGCACAAATGCCTCAAGTGCGCGCACTGTTTGGTCGGCCTCCAATCTGAGGAGTGACAATTGGTCAGCCACCACAAGAAACATCCGTTGTCCCCAGCGCAAACTCAAGCAGATGTTCAGCAGTGAAAACACGTGAAAACCAGTTTAATAGCACCGCGACATTTTGCACCTGTTTTTCCAGGTAGATGTTCTGAAAGTCGATGCTGAAGGCTATGACTACAACGTCATTTTGGGAGCCGCTGGGCTGGTTAGAGGATTTAGAGGGGCCATGGGTGGCAGATTGGATCACGAGGGAACCATGCTGCTTCATTTCAGCTGAAGATAGATATATAATGATATATAGCTGAAGATGAATGTAGCATGATCTCGCATCTGTATCATTGAATGTCATTGAGATAGAGTCAATGATAATCATAGATTAGCATTTTCTGGTCCATATCGTGTTACCAGAATTTACATTACCAGAATGTGGAATCTTGTTTCCTTGACGTTTGAATCGTATCTCATCCAAAGCGGGCAACGTTTTGGCAAGCGGACCCCACATTGCCGCACATTCCTATACGTTCGCACGTTTGAGGCATTTCCAGGCACAGCTCCTCCAACCCCACAGCCAACACGTTCATCAACCGCTTGCATATTGCATCATCATTTGCGTCAACAGAATTTGTCGGTCGTGTTGATCCCTTCCAGCATCGAGCGTAGGCATCCGGCCTCCTGGAATCACGGCGAATTCGCTTTGTGATTTTCGAGGCACAAAAGGGATCAACAGGGTACAGGTATGTACAGGTTACGAAAGTACGGCGAGATACGGCGAGTACGGGTACAGTGCCGGGTACAGCCTGGTGCAACTGACGATCTCTTTGTGCGATTTTGTGCGACGGACTCGTGATATCTCGTGATGCTCGTGTTACCCTCGTATACATCGATGTATCAATTGGCATTTGCAACCACCTGTCAGTTGCTTCCTTTGAGATCTTTGAGTAGGTAAGGCTGGTTCAATTTTGAGCCTCCGGATCACAGCTATACATTCAATGTCAAGTATTTCTCAGGGTCTGACCAGACATGCAAGGGAACAGCCATGACACACCGTCCAGGCCTGTGCCATGTTTTTCTCGTGTCCAACCACGGAGAGCAACGGGCAGATGGAGGCGGCTGTCAGGTACTTTGCAAGTATGAAGTATGTTGGGCAACCAAGATGGGCATGCGTTGGGCATCTTTTGGGTGTGACGGGAGGAATAAGTAGGGCTGGGATAGGGTAATGCACGCTGAGTAGTTTCAGATCTCGCTAAGGTTTGCTTCATGATGGCGCCAGAGATGCTTGTGCCTCTCACAGGCTGGAGGGAGATGGTCAACGGGAGACTCTACTGACGACAGGCGTCAAAGGTACCTGCTGTCCATCTTGGAGTGCAAACATGTCATGCCGTGCATAATGGCCCTTCAAAATAGAACATGAAACGTCACCAAAGGCTCAACTACAGAGGGAAAACCATGGGAGACCATGATGATCATGTCAGCTGACTGATTTGAAGTATGCTGAAATTTGGTGATGACCTTGAGGTGACTGGCTCACGGACCTATATCGCTTTAGCCAGCTGACCTTCAATGTCCTTTGTGCGTTGCCAAGCTGCAAATCGATCTAAAGCTGTTTGTTGACTTGGAGATGGACTGCTGGCAAGCCTTATCAAGGTGTGAGAAGTTGACTTTCCAAGCCCTTCCAGGGACACCTCCACCACCTATAGTTTGACCAGCATGTGTCAGAGCATGGGTCAGTCGTGACGCCGACAACATGGCTCTGGTATGCTCTGGTAATGACAAATGACAATGATACAGTAATACAATATAATATACAGCACACGTTTTCTTCAATGAGGTGCAACACAGAAGATTTTCTTGCGCTGGTGCCTGTTCCACCTACTTGTAGGTGTGCATATGAGCTGTGCACAGCTGTGTCCATCAACCTTCTCAGCGGAAATGCCACTGAGGCATCAGAAAGAGCCTTTGATGAAGGAGATCATTCAGCTTTACAGCCGAACACCTCGTGCGATACAGTTTCTAGCCCAAAGCATGATGCTAAAGCATGACTAGTCGGATGCATAGCACATCATAGCACTGCTACCTCGAAAATCGAAAGGCAAAGTCCACAAAGTCCCCTCTGTTAGCCCTAGCGATGCTACCGCCTGAGGTTTGCCCTAGCGGCTCTAGCATCCCTCCAAGACCCACCCGGCTACGCCGCTGCACCGCGCTGTGGCCGCAGCTGTTTGGACCCGCTGCTGGGCGACGCAGCCTTGCGTCGGAGTGCTGCACAGGCAGAAGTCTTCTTCGAGGTGTGGCAGAATGTGGCAGAGTCGGCAGAGTGCTGTTGGCGTTGCAACACATCGCAACACCAACAAAAACAAACAGGACCACCCTGCAAGCGCAGAGAAGTGCCAACAAAGGTAGCAACATGATTCAAGATGCGAGCTTGTGGATGGAATATGATGGAATCCTAGATGCAGATGGCTAAAGAATGGTTAAAGATGGGTAAGAATTCTTAAAGATTCGGGTCTTCTACAGATTTGGATAGACTTGGAGTATATTGGAGTGCTGTGGTCTGTGGTGTGGTATGGTATCGCCGGTATCGCTGTAGCTTTGGAATGAGCCTGGCAGCCTCCTTTCACTTCGCTAACCATCCCCAGCCATCCCCAGAGCAGCGAGCAGAATCTGCAGGCGCTTCACCAGCGCATTGTCTCCAAGGGCTGGCAGTTGTCGCACATGCGCTTTGTCCATGCGCGACAGCTTCAAGCAGCTGGGAAGGCAGGAGATGGCAGGAGCTTATTCCACTATAATTATAAGCTGATACATGCTGACTCATGCTGATACAACTGTGCAGCTTAAAATTGCAATTCTTCCATTGGTCAGCAGAATCGCCATGGTGCACTTTCATATACTTTCCATACGCATCATAAGGTAGCGGTAATAGCAAGCTTTCATTGCGATGGGTGATCCAGAAGCAGCACGTGTTTTTTTTCAAGCTTGTTTTGGCTCGCTGATGGTTTTTGCTGATTGTTTCGCCGTGGTAGCATTGTTGGAATCCCCCCTTCGCACATCAAAAACTAGGATTGAAACAGCCCGCAGAGTCAGCGAAGTGTCAAATTGATGCGGTGCCGTTTTGAAGGTGAACCTTGCCATCCCAATCTACCACGAGTTGCAGGCTACACTAGGCCCTTTGCAAAGCCTCGATGGATTGGGCATTGCTTTTCCCAGCCTCGTCGTCAATTTCTCGATCCGATACGCTTGTGCCGCTTCTGTGTAGTCTACAGAACTGATTGAACAACACTGCAATGGAATTGGAGTTTTTTTTTTTCGGGAATGCCACTGCATTCCCTTCTCAGTCATAACGGCATTGTGTACAGTAGTTAGGAATAGTTAGGATATGTTTGGATTGTATTTGTAAAGATATGTATCCATCAGATACATGCGAGACGCATGCGTTTTTCTGCCAGTTGTGCCATGTTCGCCCGCGGATCATAATATGGTTTCATCTGTCATCATCTATCCATCTATCAATCTATCTGCAGTTTGTTTATTCATACATACATAGATACTCTAGTACGCACGTTATTCTCCCAGAACTTTCTGTGCTAAGCAGCAATTGTGTACCACCTGTGTCAAGAATGCAAGGTGAGCCAGCTAGATTCGAAGCCCAGAAGGAGTCTGCTGGCTGCGAGCAATAGTTTTTTTTTCCATGGTTGGAATCTAGGTTGCTGGCCGGGGAAAAGCGATGCATTTCCAAGAAAATCAGCCTCTTTCCGAAACGACTCAAATGATTTCAAATTAGGGGACTTCAAAACCTGCAAGAAAATCAAAAAAGAACAAACATTCATAACTTGAAGACCGCCACCGTTGACAGTGACATAGTATACATCTATACAATATTCATCAAAGTTCAATCTCCCTGACTTTTCCACTGCTGCGTGGAGGTACAAGGAGATTTTTTCTCCACCATTGTAAATGGAGCAATTCACGTTCCTGTTCTCTGAATCACCCATTCGAGTGACAAAAGACACGTACCATGTCCATTTGTACCACACCAGTTACTGCTGCGCCAAATTCTAGGATTCCGATTGACTTCAAGGTGTGTCATGCAAGTAGCAAACCACTGTCCAGACAAATTTATTAACCTGCTCTAAGCTTTACGATTCATCAAGTGCATGTAAGCCTGTAAGGAATCCGCTAGCAATCTATTTGCGGAGGTTCACTTTGTAGGAAATTGTGTCTCCTATCGATGTGGCTTGATCCACACAGAGAGTCAAACAACAGTCGTATTAGGCAGCTTCATTAAAGCTAATGACGCCGCTCCAAGTTTTTCTTCGTTTTGCAGTGAACCCTATAGGATGCTATAGGCAGAGCTGGCAGTTTCACAAACAACTTGATCGGCCAAGGTACTACAAACTGCTGGATAGCTACGTGCTCAGATTCTTGAACGACGCAGGCCTGGCGCCCTTGATCATTCAGGCTACTGAATGCTGACTGAAATTCATTGGAAGAGTACTCCACGAGTGATTGTTGCCCATGTTCCACCGCGGTTTGTTTAAGCATGTAGTTTAAGCAATGTGGAGCTTGGATGAGCTTTGAGCTATTACCCTGTGTCCTTGCATGCTGATGGCAGGTAAGATCACAGGAAGACTCTTGGCCAAATTGTATGGCATAGCCCAGGCTGTCAAATATGTGCCCAACTGGTAAGAAAACTAATCACCGTACTTACAAGTCATCCGGAGACAAGATACAAAGTCAAAGACGTGCACTAACCAGCTCTACTTTCATTATCAGTATCATTTCTCGGAGATATGGCATTTCGCAAAATCTCCTTAGTGAATTAGTTTGTTTGCACCAGTTTTGTGCTGTTTTTTATTTTTACCATGTTTTGCTCGTCTAAAATTGAAGACTTGGCCACCTACAGGAAATGGGACGCAGGCACCGTCGCCACTTGTCATTGGATCGTTGCAAGAGCTCGAGTGGTACCATGAGTCACCAGCCGGCATATTGAAAGTTTTCACTATGAGACACGGTAGCTAAGCTTTGACCGATGCGATGATTTGTGAAAAATCTGGTTCCGAGGTTGGTATGCACTTTACAGTAGAGCCATTGTTGTTGCCTAGTGTTTGCTCTTCTATGCTCTTCTCCAATCGGATTGTTGGCAGGGTGACCCACAAACCAATGCCTGTTTTTTTGATCCCACAGAAATATCAGCTCTCGCTCCAGATGAGAATCATTGAACATGCACAGCAGGTTGTACAACTTCCACCATCACCGCCACTACACCACCATTGGGATGAAATCAAACGAAGCAAATCGAAGCAGCAACAAGCCTAGGCGACCCGGGTCAGGGGTATCCTTCGAGCAGATCCACAAGTGCAAGGCAGGGCTATGGCTCAGAATGCCATGGACGTTCCACACGCCAAGAAGGCCACAGTCATAGCCCCGAGAAAGGTGATCCCGCAGTCAGATCACTGCTGAGGAAACTATGTTGGGATTAATTAGAATGGAATAGATTGAATATGATTGAATAGATTATATACTATAGATTCAAGTTGTTGATGTTTGATTCGATTCGTCATGATTCGTCTCATTTTAACACCCATGTGAAGTGTCTCCCGTCGAGCATACATCAGAACGGTTGTAATTATGTCATGAGCACTGACTGACCAGTTGAAGATGGCGCTCTCAGCCGCACAGTTTTGTCATGGTCCCATTGCAGGTAATTGAGACATGTTTCTCAGATGTTCGTGGATGAGTTACACTACATGAACATAAATGATCATAAATGAACTGTTTCCAGACTGTCTTTGGTTTGACACCAGCGATCTCCAATTATATAGGTGGAATTACCATGAATGACCATCCACCACATGTCCAACTTCCCAGCCGCTGCTTAGACATGACATGAGAGGCATTGCAGTGGCTCTTACCGGTGGCAGAAGCTGGCGATGCATATGCATCTTTGCATTTTGCCTTCATCACCCACTTCGGTCTTTGTTCAGGCCACACGGCTTAAGAACTGAGATCGGAGCTGAGATCGGGACTGGAAGGGACTGACAAGTAGCGCTGAAAGCTGGACATTAAGAACTGCGATCATTCCCTTTTGGGTGTGATTCCTTCGTTACTTGATCTGGTTCCAGCGCCTCTGTGAATGATACTTCAGGAATCTTCAGGAGATATCATTTGGATGTCATTTGGTTCAAGTTCGTCATTGAAACGTTTTGAAACAGATGCTGTTTTCGATGCCAAGGACAGATGACCCGTCAGTCTTTGGCGGAGGCACTGAGCATTATTTTTCGGGTTGGCAGCTAGGGGGACTGCAAGAATTGCATATGGCATGCAATCTAGATATCAGGGTACTGTCTAATGACGCAGAAAGGAGCATGACTTCGATTTGTTTGCACGCGTACAAATAATCATACCTTTGTGGATGCTGGTTACCTTAGCAGCCCTGGCATTGCCCACCGACTAGTCTGTATGATTTGGGCAAGTTGTGGTTTAGCGGTGGTATAGTTGCATGATATAATTCCAAGCGGACATGTCCAATTCTACACATGGTTTCACTATGTTTCACTTAGGGTTTGTGTTTGTTTGGTTTGTTTATTTTATTTCCGCCAGAATTTGAAGCCTTTGTTCAGAAAGTCCTTGTGCAATTCTTGGACAGAAGATGCCAGTTTCTGATTTGAGTTGAATTGCCATTCCACGGAAGTCACCACTTTTTTAATGGCAAACCATGACTCAGTGATATCAATGTTTGCAGGACCAGATGTTCGATGGCGACATTTCACAAGTATTGCCCAGTATTGCAATTACATAATATATATATATATATATATATTTACCGCACCATTTTGATATATGTTTTCGAACCTGAACTATTCATAATTAATTGACGGTGAAGCGAAAGTGAGGCAAGAGGGACTACTTGCACAAGCCTAGCATGACAATGTGTCTACTCGGTGCTCTTTCTTGCCCAGCAATTGCTGGATATTCTACGGTGTAAGATGGTGTAAGTGCCATAGGATCCATTGGATAAACAATCAGATCATTGCGATCTAACATGTGGTCTACTTTCTCATTCTTACTAGTACAATCAAATGCCTGCTCCCTAGCTTGGATATCTTCGATTAGTCATGCACCTCATAACCTCATCACCTCATCATGGACTCCTCCATACCTACGGTATCAATCCCGGTTCTGCTGTGCCTCAGGCCAGCTGGTGGTACCGCCGTGCCCAGCGGCAAGACAGCAGCAATGGCGTGCTTGGCCGCTGGGGGCTTCAGGCTCAAAATATCGACTCTGTTGATTTTCCCAGAAGATGATGGGAAGATGGTTCGACTCTTTTTTCAAAGAAAGGAGCCATCAACCAGATCTTGATGTCCCTGGAGGAGATTTGCACACTACACGTAGGCTGTTTATTCTACACCTATGCTTCTACTCAATGTTCCCTAACATTGGCTTCAGGGTAAGGGTTGAAGTTCTAGTGCCTTACAAGAGAAAGCCCTGCTACCTTTAGGCTTCATCGCGCAGGAAACAATCAGCAACTGCTGAATGTCATTCAATATCCTCCCCAAAGCAGGAGGTTGTGTTCTTGCAGGAAAAAAAGTAAAGAATCAAGATGACATGTTGGGACTATCACCAGCTATCACCAAAATTTGGATTCCAGCGTCCAATTCTTCACTGGATAGGAAAAGATAGCTCACTGGAAAATGCTGCCACTTTCCCAAAATGGCTGCCAAATGGCATGGTACGCAGCATATGCATCAGTGAGTGTTTGCACCTTACTGACACGGTTTCTTCAAGATTGACACTTTTCTCTCAATATCTCATGCAACTCTTTTCCGATACTCCGATTGATTGCCTTTCAATGTGTTGTGCAGCACACAACTGCACAAACTTCTCTAAGTTTGGTGACAACTAACTTATGAAGTGCACGGTCTAAGGTAATACGTGGTGAAAGGATGTCAGAGGGAGGTTTAGTCGCGATTGAAGTAGGATGAACATGTTGTTCAATCCCCTCGCCAGGCAATGCAGCAGGGGTTTCCCAAGTGAAGATTAGGATACGGTTGTGACATATTGATACATATTGTAGTACAGTTTCAACAACACTTGGAACCAGTTGGAACAAGTTGTGTAAAGTTCAAAGATGTCGAAGGTCTTCAAAGGACTTTGTGTTGCAGGCGAAGGAGCTCTTCAAAGCGATCCAGGAGAGGCTGAAGCCTCGAAGAACAGCGTCAGGGTCCAAAACGAGCTGCGCACCGTGCGCGGACAATCCGTTTTGAATAGGGAGATTTGGTGGAGCAATCTGTACAATTTTTATCAATTTTTCAAGCGTACTTGTAGGTGAAACATGGCGAAACAACATGCGTCTCGTGGAGCTTGGACCAGCATGACTTGTCCAGTATCGGTAGATACTGTATCAGTAGTATGTTGGATGTCACTGGCCAAAGCGTGCCACACCGACGACCTATGCATTGCCATGAAAGTAGCAACACGAAGATACACGAAGCCATTTTTGTGTTTGAGCACGTTCAGACGCTGTTCGGCTCAAGCGTCAAAAACAGAGGCTAACAGCATTCTCCATGTTTCTCATCCTTTAGACTTTAGACAATCGTACACAACACAAAATTCACCAATAGCAACAGATTCTACAGAGAAGGAGAGAGTTCCAGTTTTTGTGACAGCTACTGTCTTCGCTAGATGTTGCTTTCAATTTAGCATGCTATGTCTTGAGGCCCCTTGAAGATAGTAAAGATCTCAATATATCTCAATTGTTTCAACCTGACAAGCCGGGCATCATGGCAAGGTAGCACAGGTGGGTTGTGGGTTGTGCGTCGTGTCATTTGTATCACAATCAGTAGCAGGGTGACAATCAAACATGTTGAAGAGAACATTTGGGTATCAAGGCAACGTTGCCCTCTCCCGCTGCCAAACATTGCAAATCGATCCAAATTCGTGGCCGTTTGATCATCCACAGTTGATCCTGTGCAAATTTACTTACGTACGTACTTGTATGATCTTGTATGTTCATCCGCTCTGTTGCGTCGCAATTGTTTTTTTTCCCACCCCCGGTAGGCCTTGATGGCCAAGAAGAAAGGACAAAACAAAGGCTTGGTGCTCAAGGCACCCAAAGCGGAGCCGAAACCCAAGGCGAAGGTGAAGAAGGCAGGGCTTAAGAACTCCTCCGTAAAATTTGATGCCATTATGCAAAACTGTGTTCTCACATCTTCGTAAAGGTGACCATGGGTGATGTTCTTGGCCTGCAGAGTTTGAGTAGATGTGTGTTACGTCTCATGTGTATACCGATGCGTGTGATTGTGTGATTGTGTGTGTACATGTTTAGACACCGGCTATATAGACTCTTACCTGTTGCTATATAGGGTATACATGAGCGTGATATCAACATGGCCTTTGTAGTCCCGTTGTGAATAGAATCACGTGATCTTGCAAGATCCCAGACCTTTCTTGGGGTTTTATTTGTGTATGTCCGCATGGAATTCCTCAGTTGATCTCTTACACGCAACTGTTGCTTCAAGGATCTTTAAAATACCAACTGTTCGGTAGGGATGTGGTCAGGAAGGATTATGTGTTGATATAAGATGTCATAAATATAATAATATATAAGTATATATATATGATATATGATATATATATGATAACATATATAATAACATATATAATACTATATAGAATAATATATATATATAATAATATATATAATAACATATATAATAATATATAGAATATATAATAATATATATAATCCTATATATGATAATATATATATAATAACAATAATATATATATAATAATATATACAATAA
>Ga0126342_10015882_pt1 | contig 13158 bp, 10 predicted proteins | sample Cyp1metagenome_FD_92528 | JGI IMG/M metagenome (GOLD analysis project Ga0126342, IMG submission 92528) | Coral microbial communities from Lord Howe Island, Old Settlement Bay, Australia - Cyphastrea 1 metagenome | ecosystem: Host-associated > Invertebrates > Cnidaria > Coral ... | reverse complement strand
TATGAGGGCTGTAGGTTGCCAACATACAGGGCTATGAGGGCTGTAGGTTGCCAACATACAGGGCTATGAGGGCTGTAGGTTGCCAACATACAAAGCTATGAGGGCTGTAGGTCGCCAACATACAGGGCTATGAGGGCTGTAGGTTACAATAAAACCATATAAACCATGGAAAAGTTTTGGATGATACCAGTTGTGTATAAATTGGGAGGATACACATCTCATGTATACTTGCTACATCCTGGCGATGTTGCTACATCCTGAGAAGATCTGCGTCCCCACTCGCTCGGATAGGCTTGTTGGTCCTTTATCCCAAATTATCCCTACGTCAAAAAGAACGATGCAATTCGAGCTTCCAATGGGGAGATTCAGTCATTATCACAACATCCAAAATAGTCAGTCATATGGGGGTTTCATTCCTAAAATAAAGGTACCCTGAATCATCCATTTTAATGGGATTTTCATGGATTTTCCATGAAACCCACCATCCAGCTATTGTGGTACCCCCAGTTATGGAAACCCCTCACGAATTGAAATGAGCTATGCTACCGTTATCAAGGATATCCCAATTCCCAAGGCACTGTTGCAATATTATATAAAACCATTTGAGCAGTGGCTCAAATACCCCTCGGTTGGTTGATGATTCCGTTCGGGGATCAAAAACAAAAACCAAGAAACAGTTTTTTTTTTCAATCCACGAAGGGGAAATCATGTTCTTTACCAACCAGTATCAAGGGATGCAGAGGGTTATAAACCATCCAACTATTGCTGGTTGGTGGTATACCTACAGTTGGGATGATGACATTCCCAAAATGATGGGAAAGTCATAAAATTTATGTTCCAAAGCACCATCCAACTATTGGTGTTTATCTACAACTTGGAAACTCCGAGTACCTGGGATTTTCCCATGATGTCCATGAAATCAACCATCCAGCGGTGAAACATGGTGAAACTCCGTTGCCTCCGAGCCGTCCAAACTCATCGGTTCGTACCTCAGCAAGTTTTCGCACGAATCTGTCAATCAACTGGAAGGATTTTCACCAGCACACCATGATTTATCAATTAATCTTGGATCAATTTATCATATAATTTATCAATTAATCCATAGATTCTTGGTAAATTGGAAGGAATGTCACCAGCAACATAGATTTGAGAACCTGTTTGAAATTGAGGTATACCAACGGATGGCACTTCTAATAGGGAAAATCATGGCAAACTAGTGGATTTAGGGGTAGCCTATTTTCAGACACACCCATTTATCAATTGATATCGGATCATTCAGAATTTGCCCAGCAAAATCCAGAAAGATTCTTGGTATTTCACACCTAGAGTTCACCCAGAATTTGGCATCTTTTTTACGATGCAAAAATATGCCAAATCCTGGTGTCACCTCCATTGAGTTTGGGGATTTCCAGCCATGTTTGATTGCCACCGCCACGAACTCTGAATATTTCTCGTGGCGGAAAATGCACAAAGCTCGGCTTCAGGGATCATCGTCGGCTTCAAGGCATAACAGGTTTGCCCCAGATTGGTTACAGGTTCACCAAGTCATCATAGGTTACCGTCGTTACCGTCTTTCAAATAAACCTTATTATCAATGGATTGGTTCAAGGGAAAAATTACAGGAAATCATGGTTGTTACCATGAAAAATCTTGGGTTTTCCTGAAAAAAAAATCCCCAAACCAATCCATTGACATGATGCTTGAGGGTTGCATTCTATACCCTAGAGATATACAGGGGTTAAAACATGTCAACATGTCCTATTTGAACATCACCCAACTATTGGGGATATAATCTCCAGCAGATACTTTTTCAAGCGATGTGAAACAATCCCCTAAAATGGGGCATTGCCAATCCCTGATACGGGTATGGTCAAAACCCTGCTATCATAGGGACCCTAAAAAAGTTGGTTAATGGATGTTTATACCCGAAAATATGGTAATTTCATAGGTTTTCACATTTATATATACTGTATATATATATATTTATTTATATATATATAAATATAATATATACGTATGTATATATATAATATATACACATTTTACATTATATATATTATATATATATATATACATACGTACATATTATATATATAATTATACATAGGTACATTGTATATATATATATATTTATATATTTATTCTAGCAGTCCCCTTAGTAACAGGCATGATTGATGCATTCTGTGAGCTTATAGCCTCCTTAAACTTTCCTTGATTGGTTTGTCTTTTCCTTGGATTTTCTTTTCCTTTGTTTCTCCCTTGGAAACCAAACAAAACCAAAGGAAAACAAAGGACACCAAAGGAGAACCATAGAATCCAACCAGCCCCAAACCAAAGAAAAACAAAGGAAATCAAAAGAAACTGAAGGAAACCAAAGGAACCCGAAGGAAACGAAAGCAAATCAAAGGATACGCTGTGAAGAATGCATGTTCCAGTGATGTTAATAAAGACTAAAGAGTTCTTATGATACATAGATGGCTCTCCTCTCCAGGAACTACCCCTGGCCCCGTGCTCAACGGAGCTAAGTTGCCATGGCGGCGATCAACGGAGGTAGTTCTTGACCTGAACGGAGGTGGTCCACGTCACCATGGGAATTTCACTCATGGCTGGCTAGGTGGTTTTCATGGTCGTTTGAGACCAAGCAACAAAAAACGGTCAAACATGTGAGATGGAATGCGATTTCAAGGTCAACAATAAGCAGAGAAAGGAGGCCGGCCCAGCAAAATCTGACAGAGATTTGAGACTTGGAGGTGTCCATTTAATGGGGCTACCCCGAAATCATTTACCCTCCGGTAATTTCACAGTTTGCGACATTGAAAATGGCCCAGTCGAAATAGTTGATTTCCATTGATTTCCCTATTAATAGCATGGTGATTTTCCAGTTCGTTATGTAAACGTTTACCAGGCCGGGTAAGTAGATCGTGACTCAGTATTCAAACCTATGTCGTGACTTGGGGGATCCCCTCGCAAGACATCTGAGGCAAGCTGCAGTGCGTGCGCATGAGACCTTTGCCTTGGCGACCAAAGTCGCAGAGGGACATAGTTTACCAACAAAAAAGGGGAATTCAAAGTTCAACAGATGTCATTGTTTTAGCCACATTAATCATTATTGTAATAACCATCAACTAGCCATTAACCACCATCAATAACCATTAGCCATTATTAATAACCATATATAACCATTAATAACGATCTGGTTGGTGGTTGACCTATCCCTCTGAAAAATGATGGAGTTCGTCAGTTGGGGGGATTATTCCCAATATGATGGAAAGTCATAAAATTTATGTTCCAAACCACCAACCAGTAGAAAAGGACAGATGGGCTTTCCATAGATGGGGGTACCCCCATTTCAGGATGGTTTATGATGGAACATCCATCTATAAATGGATGATGACTGGGGGTACCCCCAATCCAGCAACATCATTTCTTTCCACTGTGGGTAGGCTCCAATCATCCAAGTCACGGATGATCATTTTAGTATTAAAAAATATTAAAAGCCATGATATCCATGATGACTTGGGGATATCGCATTTTCAGAAACCATCAAGTACAAAAATCATGACAATGAACAATCAATACATAGAAAACGATAACAAATTCAAATAATTACCACCCCGGGAACGAAAGATGGCAATCGAAAATACTACATGTTTGGATGCATTTCCCATTGAACAACTCTATCTATGTGATTTCATAGCTAGTCATGTTTGATTGCCAGAGGGCAACCCAATTTTTGTTAGGGGGATTCAAACTTGTAAAAAGATCAGAAGTTAGTGAAACCAAACCAATTACTGTAAGCATCGAAACAGCGGTATTCAACCAACCGAAAATGATGAAACATAGGGATATCATTCGGATATACTGAGGATATAGTGCAGAAAAAAATCCGGAGTAATACAGTACATGAACAAACTGGTTGGTGGTATACCTACCCCTCTGAAAAATGATGGAGTGAAAGTCAGTTGGGATGAAAATTTTCCCAATATGATGGGAAAGTCATTTCTAATTCCATGGTTCCAAACCACCAACCAGTGTTTGTTGGTTTATAAACCATTATAATCCCCATTAACTATAGTTATATCTACCATAAACCATAGTTAATCAATATTTCCAAACCACCAATCAGACAAAAAGACGGCGGACTACAAACATTGCTTCCTTTGCAACGTCAGTTTTTTCACAAAGAGTTGTTCGATTGGAAATCCCCAGATCCAATGCTCCGTGACATCTTCATGATTTTGACCTACCATGACTGGGGATGTTGTTGAAAGCCATTTTATGTGATTTTTACATGGTTTATGGTAGATATAACTATAGTTAATGGGGATTATAATGGTTTAACTATGATTGGGATGACTGGGGATAAAAACAAAAAGGGTGATTTTATGTGATTTTTAGTTTGGGTCATGCTATTCCCAACAAATACTGGTCCTGCAATCCTGCAACTCAACTGGACAGTTTTCCAAACCAAGGCTGGACACATCATGTCACTCCCCCTGACAGATGTTTTCTGAAACAGCCATACCAGGCCTAGTATCCATTGTCAGAGCCGGATTTCGAGCGTTTTTCTGGGTACCGTGGGTACCAAATAATACTGTGGATGGGCCAGCAAAATCCTGCACCTTGGATGGTTGAAACCCTATAAATAATGGGATGTTTACCACCTATCAACTGGTTTTCCGGATTTCGCTGGCCCATCCACCGTATCATGAATTTGTCCAGATTCTCTCATTTTTTGTCAGGACTTCCATCAACCATGTGGTCGATGGTTTCAAACTCAATGAACACAACGATGCTGGGGATATCCTCTGGTAATTTAACATAGCTACTGAAAATGGCCGTACCACCTGGTACCCTCTGGTGTCATCCCATAGCTGGGATTTCTGGATGTTCATCCCCAACAAACTGTATTTCCAGCTATTGATCCATAGCCTGAAATATCTATTGGTCACCAAGGGAATCATTAGTCAGGACGCGTCCTGAAAATGGAAACGAACCATATCCGAAACCACAAGGGCGTTTTGTTGCTTATATTCAGTGATATCCCTATCATCTATCCTTATATTTGGTTCGTACAACTCCTCATTTATGGTAGGTGAACCACCAATACATGAAACCACCAATCTGTAGCTAAGACAACCCACTACTATCCTTTAGACTAACACTTTGCTATTGATTCCATGGCCCAGACAACAGTTGATTTACCTCTTAAAAATGCTGATTTTCCATAAACATTTTAGTTTTACCAGAGTCTCAGAGGCTAAATCTTCATTAAATCACCATGATGTGACCATTTTCCTCCATAATATCACCATTTTCCTACATAAAATCACAATTTTCCTACATAAAATTTCCATTTTCCTACATAAAATCACCATTTTCCTACATAAAATCACAATTTTCCTACATAAAATCACCATTTTCCTCACCATGTTGGCTTCCCCTTCCCGGTGAACGGCTCGGTGAACGCTGGCTAACCATCGATGCTTGGAATCCCCACAAACCGCAGCAGCTGTTTGTTGACATCGAGACTCCCTGCGTCGTTTGAACCGCAGGGAGAGGGCTGAAGAATAGAACATATGTACACATATTTATACCTGGTTGGTGGTTTGAACATGTTTTAACCATCTTAACAAAAGTTTAATGACTAGGTGGATTAATTCCATTAGTATTTATAATATGGGGACAATACATCCCAGCATTTCTAATATTAACTACTAGGGAGAGGTAGCAATGTGTATATTTGGATCTGGGTCAAAATGGAAGACCTAGGGGACCACAAATGTTAGTCTAGTTTAGTATTAACCATCCAGAACATATGGGGACAATACATCCCAGCATTTCACCATCTTGAAAAATATGAGTTCGTCAATGGGAAGGATTATCCCATATATTATGGAAAAAATGTTCCAAACCACCAACCAGATACACTATATATATAATATGTGTGTATACAGTAAAATGAATATATAACATAATATGATATAATATGGATCATATGGATACGTGTATATGTTTTTGTACACATTATGATACATGATTAGGTGTATACATAGGTGCAACATTTCGGACGCACCCGCCGGGAAAGTGCGTTTGCTGAAACATACCCAGACCAAGCCACTGCGCAAATGAAAATCCAAATCTTACATTCAAACCTCATCGAAAAAGGTCTATTCTTCGTTGGAATGATAGTTGGGACATGTTGGGACTATAGTGACTATAGACCTTTTTCACTAACGATACTGTTTTTGTGATGTTTACCAGCGTTCTATTAGTCCAAAAAAGTAATCGTTGGGATGCTTAAATACATGAAGAAGTCTGGCGCCAAGTCATCGAGGTGCTGAGTGGACCGAGGTGTGCCGACTTGGGGTTGAAACTCTCTCGGTGGGGTATGCCGCCACCAATTCTACTGGGAAACATGGGAAACATATGATCAATGGGTATTTCAGGATCCAACAGATGGAGGTACGTAAACGTACCATATGTTTGGCCATGAACTGTGGGGATATTCCCTGAAATTTAGGCCTCAAAGATAGGCCTTATATATGGTAGGTACCTCCAATTTAGGTTCCTGCAATGGCCATTGATATGAATATGATGACACTCCGTATCACAGGAGTAGCCCATGTTCAAACAAACTCATGTGTTTTTGTACCCATCAATTTACAGTACCCAGAAAGACTTTGTTGGTTTGAGATTACATCTCCACCAATACCCTCAATAAGTGTTGGTGATACCAACATGAATAAATGTGAATGTGATTTCTATATTCTATACTGTAGATATACTGATATACTTTGTTGTGACAAATATGTGTATATTATCTGTATATGCATGAATCAGTATCTATAAATATACACTATCTAGCCATATATTGATACTATATGAACTATATATATATATATGTATCAAACATACTGTATATATATATTCATGCTAAATATCTTAATGTTATATTAAAACATGCCTACATGGTATATATATATGATAAATACATATATATGATATATATATATATATATATATATATATATCACTATTAATATCTAAATTAGTATCATTTAATATCATCATAACATAGTCGCATGATACACATCATATCAGGTGTAATTATATATACACACATATCAGATCATCATGAAACATCATTACAAACTATCTAGCCACACATGTATATATATATATAATATCATTTATGATATATACTATATATCTAGCCTCTAGCCATATGGCAGTGGGCGAAAAGCTTTTACCCCACAAGTGAACATCAGCTGACAGCTGGTGTTTCTGGATGTTCATCTATCCATAGCCATCTAGCCATAGCTATCTGGCTATATGTATATATTTATCTGGCCTCCAGAATATGAACTATATATCTCTATGATATATGTGAATATATATATATACATATACATACACTGGTTGGTGGTTGAGCCTACCCCTCTGTAAAATATGAGTTCGTCAGTTGGGATGATTCTTCCCAATATGATGGGAAAGTCATGTCTAATTCCATGGTTCCAAACCACCAACCAGTAGTTTGTTGATGTATAAACCATTATAATCCCCATTAACTAGTTCGTTATATCTACCATGAACCATAGAATTCATCCACAAAAATTTTCTTCGAAACACATCCCTTGGCCGCAGAAACGCACGGCCGCCGGGCTTTGTGGCGTAGATCTTCATATCGTGACGCAGGGTGGCGTGGAGTTCATCGATGACCTCCGAAGGGTACCTGGTGGGCTGGTTTTCGGATGTGCGGATGGTGATGAAACAACGGGCTGTTATCAATGGTATACGTATATAATATCTATATGATATGTAATGTGATTATATAATATCTATATGATATCTGTAATATCTATATATATATAAGTATACTAATATCTAGATATTATATATATGTATGCATATTATCTCAGCCACTATAATATCTATATTTAGTCAATGTAATATCAACATGTCAATAAGGTTTATACCAGAAACATCAAGTCCATAAAATATCAAGATTTGTTGTGTGGTATAAAATCTGTAGATTTTGCTTCTATGAATAGGACTAGAATCTATTGTACTGGATGCCAAACAATAGACCATGTGGATATATGTGGATGTTCTAGTTTTGCCAAATAAACTAGATTTGCCAAATAATGGAACTAGTGTCTTTATGCAAAATGTACAAAGTGCTAAGCATATGGACAACAACAGTGGGATACATGTTATTTCGGATTCAACAATGAACACTCAACAACCCATGATTGTAGCAACCATTTTTTTTTTAGAAAACATACCAACTATAGAAACAACCAGTGGATAATACAGTATTAAAATTTTTACATTCAACTTCATCCAACATAAACTATCCCAATCAAACGTATTGCTGCGCCGGATGTTTCAGGCCAAAACCCGATAAACAAATGAGACCCTTGAAGTTGGGAAACAACTAGCTGTATATGATGTATATGGTAACCCCCAAATAGAAAAGGTGAAAAAATCACCACTCATTTATAGTAGGATATTGCAATTTTACTGTATCTTTTCGGTCGTTTCTATGGACCCAAAACCACAAAAACATCTGAGCAAGCCGGCGTTTCACTTCTGAAGTTCCTTCCAAACTCCTGCGGCCGACTGCCCTCAATCAGCCAGACCCAGCTGAATTGCCAGAGGAAAAAAGGAAAAAAATCATCAGGGAAACTTCAACATACTTCGTGAGCATTCTCTGGAGGTTGGATTGAAATCTGCTGCATTTTGGAGATACCCTCTGGTTATTTAACAGTTCGCCATGGAAAATGGCCCATTTATAGATGATTTTCCCAGCTAGAAACCTCCATTTATGGTTGGGATTTTCCATGGCTATGTTAGTCATAACCAGATGGTAATTGGGTCTTAGATGAAGCGAACCTGTAAACACCATCTCCAAAATTAAGCCTGGCCTCTGCATCATTGATTCCCGCTTCGGTCAGTTCGCCACCCCACTTCAAACCTCGGGTACGTCATTGGCAGGGCCTGAAACCATTGGTGACACAATTCGAGTTGCCCCATGAATCGATAGTCTGTAATGATTTGATAGTGACATCATTTGACATAATTTGGTAAATTGTAACTTGCTAATTGTACAATGATATAGAGCTAGCAGATATATTGAAATCAGTAAGTACATGTCATGCACATGTGGTAAACATTCAATAATTTCAATATGAAGCCATATATCAAAGCCATATAAAGCGACTATTTTCCGATGATTGTCACGAGCCATTGATGGCAATATTGGGGACGGTTGTTGGGCTTACCACATGAATGCGTCTGTGGGGGAATCAAACTCGAACAGCTTCAATATGGCACTGGTTCAAGTGTTGGTTTCGTGGGAATCAGGAAGCCCTGGGAATCAGGATGAGGCACAGCAATATTTCGGCCCATCCTCAGCCGCGGTGCACAGACGACTTGGACGACCGGAGTCACTGGGATTTCCGGCCAACCACCAGCCGTCCATCATCGCAACCCACTTTCGCATGGCACGTGGCACCTGGCGACACAGTCGCAACTTGAGTCCTCGAGTCGTAACAAAGCGAGACCAGTGAAATGGTGATTTGTTCCGGGCCATTTTTTTTGATTTAGTAGGAAAATGCAAACTTAATGATGATTTAATGAGGATTTATCAATGATTTATCCTCTGGTAATGACTCAGAGTTTGCGAACTGGAACATCACCATTACAATGGGATTGTACCACGGTAAACCACATGGGCCAATGCTTCCATAGCAGGCTATTAAATAACCAAAGTATCTAAAAGCTATTAAATATCTGATACTTTGGTTATATCCCATATATCCCATTGTCCAAATAAACACTATCCAATAACAGGCTATTAAATAATGGGATTCTTTCTGATCCAAAAAAATATCTCAACCGAAAACCAACAAATCAAAGTCAGCTGAGTTTCCCATCAAACCGCCATCAAACTATGCCCCTCCACAACTTCCGGAAGGCACTTCCCAGCTTCACCAAAAATGGCGAACTGTAACTAGGATACCGAGCCAAAACCCTAAAATAAAATGGTGAATCATCATGATGTTTCCCCAATGTCCATATTTTTGGCATTTGTTTTTTTCTATCTCCATGACCGGCCTTCCTTGCTGATGCAGTTCAGGGCATCGGATAATGTGCCAACTTCATGGCCATGCTTGAGCAACTCCCTGGATGCGCCACAGGATGGGGGCCCCGTGAAAAAGCGATCGCGTGAACCGAAACGCCTTACATAAGTGGCTGAATTCTATGGTTTATGGTAGATACAACGAACTAGTTCATGGGGATTATTTCATGGTTTATAAACCAACTTATGGTTGAATTCTATATGGTTTATGGTAGATATTGGTAGATATTGGTAGATATAACGAACTAGGAGTAGTTTTCATGGGCTTTATAAACCAACTTCATTACCATTGGGGGGCACCATCCTGTATGTATACGTATGTGCATATGCAGAATATAATATAGATATCACGTAGATATACTGTAGATATATTGTAGATATAATATAGATATTAGGTATCTATTTGCAGAAGTGTATTCACAGTTGTGTTGAAAGATTCTCGCTTCAAGTTGTTTCATGGTCCATTTCTGGCGGAGAAATGAACGCCTTCAGCATTGATATTGGCTAATATTCCCAGACCTGCTGGTTGAGTCCCGTATTGTCCTAGGTCCTATTTCTATGTATAAACTATATATATAATCAATCTTATGCATGGTTGACCCCCATTCTATATATATATGTTATACATACATACATCACTAATTATATCTAATTTGTTTGTATTTTTATATCTTCCAATTTCATGGCTATTACAAACTATATATCATACATACCATATATCTATTCCTATACCCTCTGGTAAACTAACATAACTATGGAAAAACACAATTTTTAATGGGAACTCTCACTATAAATTGCCATTTTCAATAGCTATGTTAGTTTACCAGAGGGTATACTTCTATATTAAAATGGAAGATCCCCAGGCGTCACCATGGTTGTTTTGATACTAAGTCATGGTCATGACGACTGGATGATGACTGGGGTATCCCCCTGACAAAACGGAAACCTCCATATGGTGTTGTCCTAAAATAGGGGCACTCCTAAATCATCCATTTTAGATTGGGATTTTCCATTGTAAACCATCCAGCTATTGGTCACCCATGGAAACCCCCATATGTTTCACCATATCTTCCAACTTTCCCCAGCGTCCCTGCTGGTGTTTTCTCGCCTGGCAGCATCTGCTAAGCGCAGCAACTGATCCTTTGCACGAAGCTCCAAGGTGCGAGGGGTCACCTGGAGCGACCAACGGATGCGTCCAACCAGGGAGACCAGGGTGAATTTGGCGAAGAACTTGGCGAAGAAAATGATGATTAGATTAGACTCTAATTGTCTGGTTGGTGGTTGAGCCTACCCCTCTGAAAAATGATGGAGTTCGTCAATTGGGATTATGAAATTCCCGATATATGGAAAGTCATAAAATTCATGTTCCAAACCACCAACCAGTTGTGGATGGTTGCGAAATGCACCTGGGATAGTGGAAAGTCTATAAATAATGGGATGTTTACCACCGTTTTCAACTGGTGCAGGATTTTGCTGGCCCATCCACGGTATGATTTAGGGAATTTCATTGGGAAAACTGTCCGCGGAAACCTGCAGGTTTTTGCCATGAAACAAGAGCTAGATATATACTGAAAGGGTGGAAATGATGGATTTTTTTACACCTATCCATTTGTGCAGGATTTCTTCCAGAGTAGGGAAGTGATGACGAGTGAGCAACCTGTTTTAGGACAAACCCATATGGTGGTACGCACTGTAAGCAGCCGCAAAAATATGTCTGATACTTGGGAGATCGATGAGCTGGTAGGTGGGATTTCCTCAATTGTTTGGGGGTAGGTGGGGTATTAGAAATCAGAATTAATGCCCAACATTCGCTAGTTCATGAAACGACAAACATCGAAAAAAATAGTGAAATTCATCAGTTGTTCTTTCATGTTTTTTTTTACAGATCAGATTGTTTTCGGGGTCCAACAAAACAAGGGATGTTTTTTTTGGGTCTCTTTTTGGTGGGGATTCGTATCCTACTGCTTTTTGGGTCTCATCCGATTCAAATCTTTAGGTCGGTAGGACTCCTGCTGGTATTCCGAGCCGAGAAATGTGAGATTTTCGTTCCATGATGTTCCATGGATCGCATGGATCGAGTTGTGAAATCTACCAAAAAAAACGCCAATGCCCTGGGTATGGATATGTATGGATATATGGATCAATTTATTCGTGAATCAGCGCTACCTCTTGAATGATGGAACAGATGTTGGTCCCAGGGCTGACTGGAAGACAGGCAGTCCCCAATGTGGAAACATATACTACTGTAGTTGACGACAGCGGGGATTTTACAACTAATGGGTATTCTCATGTGAAACTCTACATTGTTCATGACTGTATCTTCATTTGTTGATTTGAATATATACAAGCCTCATCTCCATTCACCCTCTGGTTATTTAACATAGCCATGGAAAATGGCCCATGGAATTAGATGGTTTACCTATTAAAAATGGTGATTTTCTATAGCTATGTCAAATAACCAGAGGGTATATCATTTATTGGTTCTTGATGGATGTTATCCATCAAGACTCCACATCGATGGAGTTCACCGACCCCAACGAATCATTCTTGGTTTCACCCATATTTCACACCGCCCCAAAGAAATCCAGGTTTTGCATTATCTATCCATTCCAGGCTTCCTTATCTTGACGTTTTTCATACTAGGAGGACCCCCCAAAATGCTGGATTTTACAGTGATCGAGTGGGAATAAATCAAGGGGAATTGATGCACCCACCATGAAAAATGTCGGTTTATACGCCCCATGAAAACTAGCTCGTTATATACGTTATATCTACCATAAACCATATAGATTTCAACCATAAGTTGGTTTATAAACCATGAAATAACCCCCATGAACTATAGTTAATTATATCTACCATAAACCCAATCGAATTCAGCCACAGCCATATCAATGGGAATTTCAGGATCCTAAAATGGAGGTACCTACCATATATAAGGCCTATATAAGGGCTATGTAAGGGGATATCCCCCTAAAATATTGCCTTATATGGTACAGTACCTCCATTTTAGG
>Ga0126342_10015881_pt1 | contig 13158 bp, 12 predicted proteins | sample Cyp1metagenome_FD_92528 | JGI IMG/M metagenome (GOLD analysis project Ga0126342, IMG submission 92528) | Coral microbial communities from Lord Howe Island, Old Settlement Bay, Australia - Cyphastrea 1 metagenome | ecosystem: Host-associated > Invertebrates > Cnidaria > Coral ... | reverse complement strand
TTTTCGTGCATCATTTCACGCTGCACAAGACACCGTATCATGCAGTCATGCTCTGGATAAAATCATCTTAGACTGCGCAAAAACGTTTTTGGTGTATCATCTTAGGGGCGCAGCATTTTGACATCACTCCTCTCCCACTACACTACCTTTCGTCCGCCTCCGCCTGCTCTCAAGTTTAACTAAATGAAAGGTTTGCCAAGTATGCAGTCTATGCAGTCTTGATTTTTTTCCCCTCACTTCCAGGCCCAAATCGGACCGCGACAGACGAAGGGAGCTGGGAAGCCCGGAGGGGATCAACTGGACAGTGCTTAAGTCGCTTCAATATGGGGGCACTTTGAACTGACATGCCCGACATACCCGACATACCCGACATACAGTCAAGACCTTATCGGCCAAGAAAGTCACAATTCTTCACACATGTGGCAGAAATTATCTACTGACTCTCGCTAGCACATGTTTTATGATGAGAAAAGGTCCAACCAGAAATGCTTGGCTGTGGGCAGAGTGCTCCCATAGGGGAAAACTAAAACATCCTGCCTCTCATAAATTGTCGAAACCACAAGGGCAAGAAGAAAGTTACAACTTGTTGAATGAACAACGGCCCAAGATGCATATTGCTGGTCATCATCATGCGAAATCATGAGCATGATTGCATGAATCCCGATGCAGGAGTGCAGATGATAGCGATAGCAGTGGAACTGGTTCCGCCGCGGGCATCAGCATGTCGCAAGAGGCTGGCAATGCGCAGTTTTCTCCGGCTTTGTACAATGTGGAGAAGCAATTTTGAAACCATCGGTAAACTTGGTTTGGCTCAGGAGAAAGATCGTAAAGATACAGAGCCTGTCTTTAAACTCAGATGTGGATCATGTGGATGTCCTTTCCCTCCCCTTTTCGTGAAGGTGGAGTTCCTCTACTCACGGCACGAGCGGGTCTTTATGCTTCTTCTTTTCATACAATTTCTGCTTGAGGTGTCCTGGGGTGACGTGTAGCTGCCCGGGTTGAAATAAATCAGGCAGGTCTAAACATCTGCAGAAGAACAATCGCTTCACAAATTGATAATGTGCTGTTGTTAGCTGTTTCAGGTTCAATCATTTAGTGTAACCTTTGGTGAATTGAAATGAAGCAGAACAACAAACGAATTCATCATGTGTACAGATTCAGGCTCACCAAGTTGTTTTTGATGTGACCTTCAATTTGATGGCACCAAAATGTTCCGTGGAGTCATGCGTTTGCTTTGAGGAGGATCTGCTCAAAGCTGTTTCATTTTCGGAAGTGCCTGGACTACTAGCGGACATTCGTCCCAGACTTCCAATTGTCCATTATGTAGTACCAGCATGTAGCCACTGATGATTCGAGATTACCATGTCGTCCATTGCTGACCTTTTCATCCATTTCCAGCTGGATGACCTGCGACTGGCCCCGAACTATCCGAACCCACCCGCGCTGTCAGTCGCTTTACGCTGCGGTCTTCATAGTGCGCATGCGCCCGCATGAAGCTCAAATTGGATATCACGTACTTCCGAAGCCAAGGGTGACATAAGGTTGGCTTTATGCCATCTACAATGACCTGCTCGTGCCCAGCTGCCTTTTGCTGCCTTTTCCTGCCTGCGAGGTCAATGTTCGAATTAGAGGCTATGTACAACTGGGAGATTTCGCAGAAGAGTGCAGAGGTCGATACTGCAGGGGAGCAATCAATGAAAGGGAGATAGATGAACGGAATTGGGAGAAATTGAAAAATTAGATCATCAGAATCTGAACTATTGGGAATTCACAACCAATCTATGGTTGACAAGTAAAGTCCACTGACAGAGTGTTTGGCCCACAGGTTGTCATTTGAGGAAGGTTGGACCTGAAGAATTGTAGGCAGTGGTAATTTCAAGTGTTGACGGACATAGCCAACATGGCCAAATCGTTCACGAAAATCTGGCCCCGGAATTCCTGGAATGTGATGATAAGCTTGGCGTGCTTATATTCAGAAGTTGTTGTAGTTGTGGCTGTGATTCGGCAGTGTTTGACTTGGCCAGGTCATACTTTGGACCACACTGATTATTCAGGTGCCTCATGTGGTCAAGGGGATCCAGAATGGCATCTGCTAGAAAGCACTTTGTTCAAAACCAAGTGCCATTCTGTGTTTAAAGCCTGCCTTGCTGGCTGTGGAGGCAATGGCAAGCCACTGTTAATACACTTGCTATTTTGTTTGCCTAGAATCTACCAGTTTGGATAAATGACTATTTTCACTTTCACACCAGGTTTAATTTCATGGGAACTTGGCAGGGGGGCCAGAGGTGACCCACAACAAAAGTTTCAACATTCTCGACGGCTCTTTGCATACAGGTTGTATATGGTTTTATGCTGATTTTTGAATATGTTTGAATATATTCAAGACATGGTGGTTATCCAAACCAAAACTGCCATCAATTCCTGGGCGGAGTCTGAGAAGCAGTTGGGCATATCCAAATTCGGCTGATCATGTTGATCAACCCCTAGGCCATAGGAGAAGTCACCGCTTTTCGTCAGATCGTCTTCGGAATGGTCTACTACACCATGGCAGCGTTGGCCATTTGCACCAAGAGGCAGCGAATTCACCAAGTTCTGAATCAAGCCAAGCAAGACATTTGTCCAAACGGTATCTCATCTTCCACAAGAGTGTCTTGTTGTAGTTTTTTTTTGGCTGGAACAAGGCCTTGATGAAGACATTGCAAAAGCTGTGAGGTTGCATGGGAAACTGATTTTTCAAAGGAAATTCTCTATTTTGATTTCAGCATTTTCAGCATATAGCATGAATTCATTTGAGCCAACTTTTGCTCGTTAAGCTAGACATGGATAGTTAGCCCTCAGGCCGAAGCATTTCCAAATGTTTGCGAAAACCTGCCTTTGTGGCGTGCGGAACTCGGTACACGGTCAATTCGGAGGGACTCCGGAGGGACTCCATTGGACTCCGGAGGTATCTTATGGATTCTTATGGGTCTTATGGATCCGTAGGTCGTGAGCATGTCGATAATGGAAACTCCTCGGGTGTGTTTTGGGGAAACAGTGGGAGGGGAGGAGTTTGAATCACACCTCAAAAATTAGGCCTTCCTCTTCATTCGGCAATTGAACATCCGGAGGCTGTCAGATTTCAATGTTTGAAAGTGGCAAGAAGTGGATTTTCACCAGAAGTCGACATGAACTGGTCAGTAGTCAGCATTGGCAAAGCCCCCTGAAGCTGGGCTGAAGAGCTGAAGAGAGTTAAGATGTTGTGTGTCTGTATTAATAAGTCATTTAATAAGTGTTAAAATATGTTGGAGATTGATCCTCCAACTTTTCAAAACCTGGACCCATCGCCAAGGTAGTTGGTCTGGTGCTTTTGGCCTATGCCGACAAGTTCAATCTCCCGATTTTCTTTTTGCGTTTGTTGGCCTACATCTACGCCAGGCATGGGAACGCCAGGGAAGATGCGGTGTCTCGTTGACGCTGGATATAAGTGTCTAGGGCATGTGTGGGGTAAGGCTGAAAACCTGTACGGGTAAAATTTGTGGGGCAAAATGGGGAAAAGAAAACTGAAACATGCGAGCCAGCAGTTCACAAAAGTGATTTGCAGAAACTTGGCATCCTTTTTTACTGCCAAGCTCATATATGTAGAGGTGTGCAAACACAAACACTTATAGAACGTGTTGCCAGGACTGGAACTGCAAAGGTTCTAGCGGCTCATAGGGATGTCCAAAGCAAAAAACATAGGCAAACTGTGCACAAAAAAGCTTCCACTTTAGGATACTTTAGGTTTGTATGCTACGAAGGAAATAACGAGAATATGAACCTGATCGCCTAAGCTGTCCGCACTGTTGCTTTGGCTCCTCTGCCAGAGCAAGTGTCTTTGTTGATTGTTTTGCCTGCTAAGAACTGTAGGCCCGTAGGCCTGCAGCTAATCTGCGATTGCACATGGTTTTGTCCTGGGTACACAAGCAACCTCAAAATCTCTGATGCTTCGAAGCGATGCCTCCGAAACATGCACCTTCCATTTGCACTCACAAGTTGAGAAGTCTTGCCAGGATCACCATCTCAGGTCCTGTTTTCTTCTCAAGACATTATTTTCGTCGAGAAGCATTCACCAGACTTTACAGATTCTTCATGGTATCTTAGTATCTCAAGTATTTATAGCTCAATGACTCTCCGACACTCTTGATTTCAAAGAAAATCCTTCAAGAAATAGTTTGGATTAGCTCCGATTTGCTCCACTTGTCTAGGACGGTCAGCTCGAAAAGAGAACTCCTTCGCAGGTTCTTGCAGGGCCTTACTGCAAGCATCCTCCTCTTGTCCGGGAAACCTGGGGAAACCCGGGAACCCGGTGCAGATTTTTGAAGACTTTGCCATGTTTGGCAAGGCAGTGGTGAGTTCCCATGGCCACAGTTTCACTACCTTCTGTGCTCCTACTGTGAGGTGTTTAAGGTTGTGAGTTCCATTCCCATCCTCTCACTTTCAGGATTTTATTATTTTGATTGCAAGGTTTCCAAAGCTTTCTAGTAGCCTACTTTAAAGTCACCTTGTACCTCAACTTACCCTTGAGGCCACCTGCCAGGGAGCGCAACAACTTATAACAGCAGGGGAACCTGGGGCTCGCTGCGGAATTTCAATGGGCCCTCCCCAAGTTTGTTTTCTCCGAACAATAAAGATCTGGAAGCACAGCTGAAGAAGAGTAGTTAGTTTCTCATCCTGAACCTGATTCAAATTGTTGAACTCTGCAAGTGTGTACAATTGATGACACAAGTGTGTTGGCTTTGAATGTTCATCAAGTGGGCAGCTAATCATTCGCCAGAGACTTGGTACCCTGGGATCCCCCTGCGAATGCATCAACTTGGCGCTCCGAGTTGAGTAAGTGAGGGACTACAGTCTCACCCCCTGTGCAGAGTTTGGTGCAAGAAAAAAGTGTAAGCTAGGCAGGACGGGAAAAGTTTGGCATCACTATGACTCATGTTGGTTGAGTCAACCCGCCAAGGAATAGACACCAGTTGGCAGATACGAGGAGTCCGCACCAGCTTAAACAGTGCTGAAGTTTACAATGTGTAAATGGATCAGGCTGGTGAGCTGCTCTGGCAGTGTCACGCCAGACCCTGTCCTTGCCACATCATCCCCCCACCCTGCTCCGGGCGGATTTCGGTTCAAACAGGCGTTATTGCGGACAAAGCATCGAATCCGCGGGCCTGAAAGAGGTGTTAAAGAAGAGCTTTAGAGCTTTGGAGTTGCCAAAAAGAGATCAAAAGAGAAATGCAACTTTGATAACAAGAGATCAGAAGACTTTGCCCTCGAACCCCTGCATTCGTGTGCATGCTTAATCGGGAAGTCTTTGGAAACTGGTGATCTCGCATATGGTACAAGCTAGTACAACCCAGTACAACGTAGTACAACCTGGTAGGGCCTGGTACAGCCTTCAAAGCGGACTTTCAATTTGAGCAGTATTTGTTTGTCTCGTTTTGTGGGATTTGAATCCAAAGATCACAGGTAGACCTGTCAAGGCAAGTACGGTAAGCCCGGTGTACATTTGCTAGCTGTGCCAGCCTTGCCATGTCGACATCTGACCACTTGGTAGGCACAATGCTGACCTCTTTATACAATTTAAATACTCTATATGTATATATATATATATACATATATGTACATATATTGTATATTATATATACAAAAAATATAAAAACAAAAATATGAAAATAAGAATACTGCATATATGTACATACATACATACATACATACATACCTCTTTAAGGTTTCCCAGGAAAAGGTTTGGAGTGAATCTGATGGCTCCAAGTATTTTCAAACCATTGATACAATTTCCTTCTTTTCAAGTCAAGCCCGGATAATTTGATAGCAGGGGTGCTCCAATTTGTGACCATCATAGTCTTCTGCAACCTCGGCGATATTAGCACCTATACTCAGTGGTGCGACTGAATCATCACTTCACTGATGACTAAGCTTTTGAGATGCTCAAAAGTGCAGTTGCAGCTGCAACCGACCAAAGAACTCAGTGTCCACAATGTCCTCGGTGTCAGGTTGGGCACGAAATGGCCGCCCCAGACTTGACTCAGAGCCACAGGCAGGAACCTGTGGCCTGTGGCCTTTTGTGGCCTAGTGATTGGTTTCTGGTGAACATTTGTTGGCTCGGAATGATGTGATGAATCCACTACACTTGATCCAAGAGAACAGGTTTCTTGGAGGCAGGCTCGTTGCCTTCATTGCCAGTGGATAATTTTTGAACCAATATGATATTCATGCAATATTCATGGATATTCAACAGGACAGTTTCCAGAGCGTTGAGCGTTTCGTTTTGCTTCCAGGTATCACGTACCGTCAGCCATTCTTCTCAAGTTGTCTACAGCGAGTCTTGGTGAAGTCATGGAGAAGCCCCAAAGGGCTCAAAAGGTCTCAAAAGCGTTTGGATAAAGTTTTGAAGGTCTTGCAGGTCTTGAAGGTCTTGAAACACTTTTGCGAAGCACCAAGCGAAGCACCTCTTTGCAGCCGAAGTTTTGATCAACTTTTGAAATCGAATCTGGAAATCCTCACAAAAGATCAGTTCCAATACCCCTTCCAGAGGCTGCGATTGGCCGCTGAAACAGCCTGCGCCTAAAATCCTAAAACCAACCAAGGACAACACGGCTTTGTGGGACCTCCTCACAAAGTCCGCTTTGATTCTGGATGGCGTGGATGATGCCAGAGCGTTGATGGAGTATCGACATAGGAGAGCTACGGCAGTTACGGCAGTTACGGTGGTGCGTTGCATGTCATCAGCAGCTTTTAAGGGTCCTCCAGGTCCCCCATCCCCAGCTCTGTGGTCCAGGTCCCCCATCCCCTGCGGTCCCTCCAGATTCGTGATTCAACGCAATCAACGCAATCCCTACGACCACGGGAGGGCTGTAAGGCAACTTCACCGCTGTGCACAGCAGGAATCTGCAATGGCGGACGGGCCTGGCCAGCGGAGCACAGGGCGAGGCCCTGCAACAGAGAGCCGAAATGGTGAAGTCCCGGATTTTTTCCGGTTGGTTTTAAGATGTTTTAAGCCATGGCCATGGCACTCGGGTTGATGTCTGTTCCTTTGGACCTTTTCGGCGATTCTGAAAGCTTGTCAAGAACAATACGGCCTGCCATCGAAATGTGGTGATGACCTTTCAAAATGGAACTATGATGTGGATCTCGGGCATTGAAACAACCACGGGAGCAAAGGTGTCAGGGTGAAGATTGGGAAGGGTGACTGATTAGTAGTGGAATTAGTTGAATAGTTCGGAATAGTTCGGAATAGTAGTGGATTCCGAACTGGAGCTTCAGCCAGGTGACCATGGCGGACCAACCGCCCAAAGGTTTCGTCCGCTGCTCCTCATGGCCCACCATCAAAGCCCCTGAACCAGACAGGTGCCGTAGCACCGTAGCGCCATAACTTCTGTTGGGGTCGAATGGGGAGAGGGGATGGCGACTCTGGTCATCTCTGTGTTGTTTCCACTGACTACTTTTTGATTGTTGAGATTTCAGGATTTTGATGAGTTTTCAAAAATCTAAGTGCTGGGCATGAAGCAAGGATCGGGTTTGGTGACAAGACATAATAAGATAATAGCATATAATTTATATTAATAGCTCTTTTCCGCACAGCCTCGAAGCTCGAACCCTGATCCCGGTCCTCTCAGGAGGATATGGATGTTGAGCGTGGAGGTGGAAAAAGACCTGAAGGTGCCTTGGCTCAGTTGGGACGTAGATGCTGCAGATACGCAGATATTTCCACCCTTTTTCTTTGCTTGCTAATGTAAGAAGAGCGCATAGGATGCCGCAACTTGGGACGACGATAAGAGGTCAACCATCCCAGAAGTGGATCATGGAATCATATCGTTAATGAGGCCACTGGAGAAGGCAATTCCTTGTAATACCCAGCCATTTTGACGCATGGTTTGAATCAACGCCTTCGCTGGTGATGAGAAAGAACACGTGGAGGTTTCCCACAGGTTGGAAGGTTTGTTCATCGCAAAGATTTGTTTATAGATTGAAGTGCCCCCGTATCCAGTTGAGGACAGCGTTCATGACCCCAGTTCAAATATGTTCAGATTCAGCTAGACACACTGTCTTTATCAATTGGTGTATGGCAGCTGCTACTCCAAAGATGTTTCAAAGATGGGAAACTTGGAAAGTCGCTCCTAGCGCAGGCAAAAGCGCCCAAGATTTGGAATCGATTGCAAACGCATCTTGGTCAAGCCATCCAATATTTGGTGCTGATGTTGGTGGTTCCCTGGCCGCAGTGAAGGTCGGATCCCAGGCCGGAACAAGCAGATGTTTTACGATCATTTTCGTCTTTATTGGTCCTTTGAATTGAATTCTGTCCGTGAAACCGTGAAATTGTTTGGACATGTTCACACTGTGATTTCGCGAGACGATTCTCTCAACCCAGGTGGCCACCTACGCAGCTTGTCCATTGACTGTGTCCTGGGCAAAGGTGGTCGGTCATGGCGAGGAGCTGCCACCATTGTGACATCGTTCAATCTTGATTAATTGATTAATCTTGATTTCAAAAGAGACAGCAAGAGACAGCCCCATGCCAGATGAATCCATATGAATCTAGGGATGCATGCGTCTTTTGAGATGCTTTGGGACAATTTAGGACATCGTGATATCGTCCATCAGTTCACCACACAAGTGACCCACTTGTCTTGTCCGAAGGATGGCTTGCCCATCAAAGGCCGGCCGTTCAAGGAAGGCTCTGTCATTGTTGTGCCCTGGTTGCCAGTCGTTATGTCACAGGTTGAAGTTTCGAAAATTAGATTTCCAAGGCAATCGTTCCTGGGTCGAATGGCCACGTGCAAACAAGCAAAAGCTGACGCTCTGCAATCAGTTTGGAGACCGTTGCGATTTTAGGCCTGGTGACACTGTGGCCTGTGGCCCACACTTTGACGATCTGAAATCTTTGGTTTCCAAGTTAACCACTGAAAGTGGAGGCAATGATAGAAACTCCTTTGATTTTCTGATGAAAATTCAGAAGTGCATCTCTGCTTCTACCCGTCAGTAACCGGTATAACTACGGTATACAGTATAACCGTATAGTTCGGCACTTGACAACTTCATCCGCAGTTAATTCATCCTGATCGCTCCTGATCCCCTCACCTGCCTCACCTGCACCTGGCCAAGGCCTCTTGGCTCCTCATTTGTTGTGTGGGCCTCTCCCTCTCTTTTGCTTCGGGCGGATTGAAACATGTGAGGCCCGGTGTTTTGATTTCAACGTGGAAAAGAGAAGAAACATGTGTTGACAACTTTTCTAAAGTGTTTGATTCACTGTTTGAGTCTGTTTGGGTCACTTTGTTTCAATATTTATTCTGGGAAATAACGCAACACGTGCGGCAGGCAGTGCTTCGACCTGAAGCACATCATCGTCTTCGCTCCTGCGGGCATTGGTTGGGCCATGGCAGATGTGTGCGAGGTCTTGGCTGTGGCCAGGATCGACCCGGCGACCTACGGCGTGTTGTCACAGGCGCAGGGCGCGCAGGGCATATGGCGGCGCAGGGTGCTTAAATGATTGCAAATGTGCCCAGAGAAATGGAACTGAAATGGAACTGAATTGGATGTTGAATGATGTTGATAGTCTGGTAAGAAAATGTAAGAAAGAAAAAGAACGGACCCAGGATCCGTGATTCTGGAGTGAAGAATCTTGAAGTGATGTGGTGGACAGGTGCGGAAAGGATGAATGACAACAAGTGACTGTTGGTAAGACATGATGGACGGTGATCGACGATGAGTTATGGGACAAGTTTTGTGCCCACTGTAGTCCTATTACTTTCTAGGTTTGCAAATCAAAGTGGAAAGCCAAATCTATGAGTTCCCATTGAGCAGACAGAACTGGACACAATCTGGCTCCAATTGTGCAGAGATCATGGTTTGAAATCAGTCTTGTGGAAGTTCAAAGACATCAGAGCCAGATATCCAAAGGGATCCAAAGTGATTCACAGTCCACAAAGAGACATGCAAATTGTGTGACACTGATATATGGATGCATCTCCCAGGGGCGTTTGCTCTCCAGTGCAGCCGCCGGATGGATGATTTGTGGCGCTTGGCAGACGGGCTTGCAGTGGGGAAACTTGTCTCAACTTGGAATGACTTGAGGAACTGAAGCAGAGGTCGCACGGTCGCATGGTCGCACGGCCTAAAATGACTGAAGTGAAGTCGTTGGTTTGTGGGACTTCAGTTCTTGCATTCCGGGACGAGTGATTTGTGTTGTCTTTTCGGTCCAGTGTAGCTTGCTGGAGCTTTCTATGTGGGGTCAAGAGTCAAGATCATGGCTTGGAACCGCTGCAAGAGCTGAAAGTCGCAAAGTAGAAATGTTTGAATCTCCGGCTGAAATGGCTGAGGAATCTTGGCGTGTTTATCTTTGATTTGCATGGCATACTGATTCTCGGCTGAAGATGTGACCTGACCATACGTGACCAATGCATCGCCTGATCGTCTCTACAGTATTGTATGCAGTATTGTAAAATATTGTATAATATTGTATACATATAGATTAGCACAGATGCGTACTCACAGTCAAAAGTATTCAAAGAAGTACCAACGCTCTCAAAAGTTCCATTGGGACCTGACATTTTGCTTGGAGGAAATAGGCCAAGGGCATCAATTCTACGCGGATTGCTTAGCGCGCTGCCCCGAGGCATGGTACCGGATGATTCGCGACCCAACTCAGAGCGTCTGTTTGAGTGGCGCTTGCGGCAGGCCAGAAGGGCCTTAACATGCCTTAAGCCGCAAAACTAGCATAAAAACCATCACAGATCCTTCAAAAGGAAAGTGGTGTGGGTTCTTTTGATAAAAGATTGTTTGTTTGAAGACGGGCAGCAAGATGCGGTTGGTACAGAATCTGCACATTGGCAAATGGTAGCATGCAAAGAATTGGATCTAGTTCTTTGGCTGCAGCAGGCTTGAAATCAGGTCTTCAACGCAGATTGGTGACCAACAAGCCTTCACTTGTTGCAACTGGGAAGTGCTACAGTGCCACAGAGTGCCACGTCTCTGTTTTGTAATAAACGGCGCAGGATACGTGGCTGACCGTGGATCGCTTTCATACACCGGAACCAGAGGAGCCGTTGGAACAAATCGGGAGCTCCGCCGGGGCCGAAGAGATGCGTCATCTACGTCAAGCATCGAATGAAATGCGGACGCTTCCCTGTCCGATGTAGCGTCATGTAGCGTCACAACATCTCGGTTTGATGAACCAGTCTTCGACTCACAGTGATCCCATAAGTTTGCCAAAGAGCTTCTCTCAAACGAATCTCAGGTGAAGAGTCATGGTGTGTATGGTGTATATGTGGCGTATATGGTGCAGTGACTGTGTAGTGTCATCTCGTGTCTCAAGAAACCACGAAATGACGGGAAAACGGGATTTCTTTGGAGGAGCACCTCCTAGGAGGCATTTTTGCGTTGACGAAGGTGGGGATAGCCAGATCGCGCCCAATGAGACAAATTGCACCAATCTGTAAAGAATCTATCAAATCATCAGGATGGGTCACCATTTCATTGAATCCATCAGCCCATCATGTGAGCTCATGTCAACTACCTGAATCATTTTTGTATTTCCTGTTGATATTTTTCTGGTAAGCCATGTCGAAGACAACGAGGATGATTTCACGGGGTCGCCACAGGTGACACTGTCAGTGCTTTGTAGCGCCGCTGGGCTGTTGACAGAGTGGGTGATTGGGATGTGATTGGATGTGATTGGGATGGCAATATGGCAATATGGTAATATGGTAATATGTGTGATTGGTGTTCTGCTGTTCTGCATATGTTCCTTTTTGGTGCCATGAACCCATGTCCTGTGGGATGATGCGAACTACGAGGCAAAGGAATGATGACAATCAGGTCGATTCTAGAATGGACAATAGTCCACGCGAAATCTCAGCACAGAAGGCCAAGGAAAAACAATTTGAGACTTTGAAGTTCACTTATGTAGACTTATATGTTCCCTTGTACGATTACATGTTCACTTATATGTTCACTTAAATATTCACTTGGAGTTAAAGCTGTTGAACTGTTGACACAGGCAGATTGCCCGACTGCCCGAGGTCTATGTTGAGACCTGCTTCAAATCCAGTGGAGCTCAGCCTATGAGATTGCACGTGCAGATGACGCAGGCGGCACAAGGGGTCGCATGAGTACCATTTTTGGGTCATATGGCCAACCCAAAGTCTGAACGATTCAGAGAGGAGAACACGGATGTTTTTTTCATGCAAATCAGGCAAGCTGCTACATGCTGCTTTGAAGAAAACATGGATATCGCACAGAAGAGAATTTGGAGAGCCACAGGGTACATTTTGCAGAAGCCAAAGAGTTTACAAAGTCGCAGGACACTTGTTACAGAGCCCACTATTGGGATGTGTTAGTTGAAGTTTGGATATTGGACAGCTTCGAATCATGCTCCCACAGACACTGTACAAAGCAGCGCTTGCAGGTGTCCTTCAGCAGCATTATCGCAGCATCGACAGGATATCTCCTGATTTGCCTCTTGCGGCACGAAGATCCAACCCATTTCTTTAGCTCCTCGGTCTGAGAAAAGTTCTGCGAATGCGACGCTTCAATCAGCACAACGCATCATTATTTGGAGGATAAACCTTGGGGGCAAGGGGAACAACGGAACAAACTGATCCTGCATTTTAAACAAGTAAGTGACTGTAAGTGGACTAATTAATCACTTAGGAGCAAGGAGCCATGATCAGCAGTGGATATGTAGTGACAAGCCGCACTTGTGAACACGATGCAGAAGCTGTTTCCAAACGCTCGTTCTTATCAGCAAGACTCATCATTCCTAGGTAAGTTTCGTTACAATTCCGGAGTTTAAGAGCATCATGTCAAGTTTGGTGAAACGTTGAAACATAAACCGTATGCCGCATGCCCATCATCCAAGTCTGCAAAGTAGATCTTGGCTTTCAGTTTTACAGGCTCAAGGAAGTGGATTTTTGCATATTAAAGTTTGCATTGTGGAGACACATTGATCATCATTGATCATCATTGATGATCATTGATAATCATTGATGATCATTGATGATCATTGATGCACATTGGCACTTTTTCCCGAATGCGTAGCGAAGGGTTCCCGTTTATAGTTGGGGGTCTGGGGGTTGGACCTTTGTTCGCTGCCAGTTGGTCGGCGCGTCGTTTTCGCGTCGTTTTTCGCGTCGT
>Ga0126342_10015880_pt1 | contig 13158 bp, 9 predicted proteins | sample Cyp1metagenome_FD_92528 | JGI IMG/M metagenome (GOLD analysis project Ga0126342, IMG submission 92528) | Coral microbial communities from Lord Howe Island, Old Settlement Bay, Australia - Cyphastrea 1 metagenome | ecosystem: Host-associated > Invertebrates > Cnidaria > Coral ... | reverse complement strand
ATATATATATATATATATATATACATATATATATATATATATATATATATACATATATATATATATATATACATATATGTATATATATATATTTAAACCTAAACATGACTGTATAAATTATAACCCTATGGCTATCAAGAACATTATTATAGTACTTATTCTTAATGACCATGGGGATCATTGGTCTATAGCATATTACCAACCATAATATATATATATATAAATAATATTTCAACAACATATGGTTGTTAAGCATTCATAATTTGACCCTACCACAGCTATATGGTGGTTAATATTTACAACCCATCACAGTTATCTATAATTCTGAGGCTTTAGCAATATTAAAACCCAGTTACATGGGATTTTCCCCATAGGTTTTCATCTTGGGCCATGGGCCATGGGGTGTTTCAAGCTGAGCTTGGCTAGCAACCTGGGTGAGCTAGTCACCAGTAGGTTATCCCATGGGTATTTCATGGTGCTTACTAAGCAGGAAAAACACCGTTGGGGATCCTGCAAGTAGGCTTCGGCTTGGGGCTTCCAGCTGGTGATTTTCATGGCGAAGATGGTGTCCTGATCCATTGGAATTTGAGATACATGATAATGTTGACGAACCTTTACGATAATGAATGAATATCATCGGATATTGGCATATATATATATAAGGCAGTAGTGGAAAATCTGATGCGGTATTTTTAAGCCGCAATATGATATTTTGGTTTCAATGGTACTTAGTGGCAAAAAAGGGACACCAAGGGCGCATTTTTCATGGATGAAATCACTCGATTTCATAGGACATTTCACAGGACATTTCATTGGTCAAGTGTTCACAGCATCTTTTTTTGTATGGAGGAACGACGATGATTGAATATGAATGAAGGATAATACATTGAATCATTATATGATTGAAGGATAATACATTATACTTGCAATAATATCTCTAATATGTCCTTTTGTATGGAATATGAATCTATAATTGCATATCTTTATTATCTTGTATTCATGAGGACAAGAATAGCATCACGCCCACTCTTGACATATGTACATATTCTAATCTGATGTGGCTAGAATCCCAACAAATCATATAGCCCGATGTGGGCTCCTTCATGAGCACTACATGTCATCACAGTTGAGGACCTGAACCAGTGGTGCACATACCAAAGGACTTGGAACTTGGAAGTTCCACCTTTTTTGGGGGGAAATCTCCCAAGTGAACTAAGGTCCCAACAACTGCTACAGTCGGAACTTCAAGGCTTGAGACAGCGGCTGACAGGTGTGTTTGGATGTGTTCTCCACGTTTTTTTTTTCTGGTTGGGAACTACCCTCCTGTAGATTTGCATTGCAGGAAATCCATGAAAATTTATAGATCACTCAATCACTCTCGGGGAAACCATATATGCCTTCCTTATCTATGTGAGTTTGTCGGAGGGTGCAGTCCTTAAAACCAACATTTTGCCCCCGGGCTCTTTGTCCCAACAAATTCTACGCACCTGAAAATGGCGCTGGATGAGGTTTTGGATGTCATGATTCGGAATAATGTGGGAAAAACAATGTCAGAAACCATCCCCCAGTCATCACCATTTTTATAGGTGGTATGTTTACCATTCCCAGTCATGGGTGGTTTATGGCATTGTTTTACCCACATTAGTCTTCATTCTTGGCAACACGCTTTGGTTTTCATATCCACGAGATGTCTGGGGCTTATAAGGGGCTTATGCACCCATCTTCGATCAGAAAGATGGGACTTCATATACAAAGCAGCTTTGAATCGACACATCAGAACCCCGGAAGTCACAATTTTGTTGTGTCATTCAAGCTTTAAATCATTCCACTGATTGCAAGGTTTGAACATGTTTGACGTACATGTTCCATCCTACACTGTACCTGGCATGATGCAATGATGAACCCCATTCACTCACATTTGTTCAGCTTTTTTTGAATATTTATTTGGAGAATCATCCCACTGAATAACTACAATGTGAGGTCCCCGTTCGATATCTAAGTTGGTGATCATAACTCCAACAACTATGGTGTATGTTACTGATAGCTATAGTTACTAGGGCTTATAAACACACTTATAACTACCATCTGTTAAACGTTTACATAGCGAACTGGAAAATCACCATGTTTAAGTTGGGTAAATCCACTATTTCCATGGGCCATGGCTTCTATGGAACCGTGACCCGTGGGATAACCCTGGGATTATTTGTTGGGAATTTCATCCTCCCAAATGACTTTCAGTCCATCATTTTTCAGAGGGGTAGGTACCACCAACCAGATAAAAATACATGAGGTTCTTATAGTTATTTTTGAGGTTTATATATATATACATGAATTTACATTTTTATACATAAGTATACAGGTTGTAAAACTTGTGGTTAACTAATAAACATGTATAATTAAGCCTCATATCTTCTTACCTGGGCGTGTAATATGGTTATTACGTCTTTTCGTTAAAAAACGCACTTACAGCATCCCATTTCTGAGGGTATACCCAAGATTTTAACCTTTGGGATACAACTAAATACTATAGTTTATTGGTATTTAAAGGGTTTATCTATGGTTAATAGTGGTTAATAGTGGTTAATCTATGGTTAATCTATGGTTTATCTATCCCATAGGATCCATGGTGCTGGTATATATATATATATATGCTAACATGACTGGGGTATACTGATGGGATCCATGTTACCATATATAGCATACATGATCCGTCATGGGTTATAGTTATCCCATGATTATCCATGATGATTAATCCCACTATCCTCCTATTTTAATCCATATATTTTTCCAAGCAGGATATTTTGTTCATGGCTCACTCGCCACCTTTGGTGTGTTGCTGCCGCCATGGCAGTTCTATTTGACTGGCATCTTGATCCTCTGCAGCGTCTCCCTCCACGCAATGTACAAGTCTCGCGGCTCGCGAATTGTTGTGCTGTTGGCGCAGGCACAGAAATGGTAACAGATCAGGTACATGTATATACTCAATTCTATATATATAAATATATATATATATATATTGTATGTCTGAATCATCTATATAAATCTATGTCTACATTGTACAACTGACATATACTGTACAATATAGCATATATATAATCATATTTATGATATATATATAAAATTATATATTTAATTATATATATAATTATATATATATATATATAATTATATATATATAATTATATATATGTGCACAAAATTAGCATAAACCCCTGGCTGAAATTGTCATTCTCTTTCATTGGCTTTGTCAAAAATCCTTCTGGTTTTGAGAGCCCTGCCCTGGGTGCCCTGGGTCGTTGAAGAAACCAGCTGTGCCAACAAAAATACGGCGAGTTTTTTCTCCAAGAAACCCATGGGGTCAACATGGGTTCACCAACAGAATTGGGGATTCAAAGAAGAAACATGTGGAGAGAACTATCAGAAATGGTGATGTAACCATGGATTTCACCATCAGATGAACCATCAACGATTCTTGCACATATTCGTGACTGGTAGGTTTGTATGGGTTAGGGTTGTCGCCGTTACCAGACACCGCTACAATAAACATTTCTTTTTTTTTGCCAGGTATGTCAGATCGAACATGTATGTGTTGTGTTTCCCGCATTTATTAGGATTGTCTCAAAGTTAGCTGACAAAGCCAGTACTGCTGGACAGTTGGATACTAACATCACCCAAACTTAGGGGAATGGATTATCATGGATAACTATAATAAACTGTGGTCATTAACCAATATAACCAAACTCATTCACCAAAACTATTGGTAGACTAACCAAGAGTGTCCAGGCGTAGGCCAATAGACCGACGACCGGGATGCCCCGAAGCGAACTGCTAAGCGAAATCGGACGTGCAAATGTGTGCTGCACTGCCAATACTCTGCCAATATGGTTTTTCAACATTTGGCATTAAGCTGATGGATAATGCAATAAAACTATGTCAATATGGTTATAAAGTTATAATCTATGGTTGAAACTATTGCTTAAATACTGGTTGGTGGTTTGGAACGTTATATTTTCCCATATATTGGGTATGTCATCAGCCCAACTGACGAACTCCATCATTTTTCAGAGGGGTAGATCAACCACCAACCAGCTATGGTTGAAACTAGATATTGAGACCTATATATTTATATATAACTACTATACATATCAACTATTGGTTTATGTGTTGATCCAGCTATGGTTGAAACTATTGGTTAAATTAACCATAGATTAACCATAGATTAACCATTATTAACCATTATTAACCACTATTAACCATAGATAAACCCTTTAAATACCAATAAACTCTGTAGGATCAACACATCACAATGAATCGCTCCGATTCATTCAGGACGAGTCGAGCAGCAGGATAATCTGAAAATTTTCCAAGACTAGTGGTTAATATTGGTTCATATTGGTTAATATTGGTTAAGAATTGTTAATACTTGTTAAGAATTGTTAATAATGGTTAATATTGGTTAATAGTGGTTAATAGTGTTTTATAGTGGTTAAGAATTGTTAATAATTGTTAATAATGGTTAAGAATTGTTAATAATGGTTAACAATTGGAACAATGTGGGTAAAACATTGTCATCTGCACCATTTTCCAGTCATCACCATTTTGATAGGTGGTATAGTATGTTTAGACATGCTTACCATTCCCAGGAAAATGGGTGCATTTTCATAGGTGCTATAGTATGCTTAGACATGTTTACCATTCCCAGGAAAATGGTTGGTAAAAATGGCATTCTTTTGCCCAGATTAATGGCTCACCTGTCCTAGCCGCCATAGCCTGGGTCCATCTCCCAGGTTGGGCATCTTGGGCCTCGAGTGAGAGGCGGCAGTGCCATCGAGTCGTCGGCAAAAAATGGAGAGCCTGGGCAGCGGTATGGAGAGCCTGGTGTGTTTCCAACTGCTGGTTTCTTTACCCTCTGGTGAACTAACATAGCTATTGAAAATGGCCATTTATAGTGGATTTTCCCATTAAGAATGGTGATTTTCCATTGCTATGTTAAATTACCAGAGGGTATCTTCCGGAAGGGCGGCATCCAGTTGCCGCTTGCGCTGTGGTTTCAAGGGATGTACACCACCAGTGATTGAGCGTACCCTTTGCGAATCAACCATGCTTTGCTGGAGAGTCATCAGCCCGCTTCCGATTTACACAGATTAACCTATATACATTTAAGCCACCTACCAGTCATGTTAGGATTTTTCCAGGTAACATGATGTAACTTACGTATTTGCGCGTGCACCAATCGAATTTGGGCCGAGGCCCAATAAAATTGGAGATGGGTAAGGTAAATCTCACAAAGCAGAAATGGGGGGTGCAGCCACCCATAATTGGGGATGCTTCTTTATTATAAAGTTTGATCAACCAGCAACAATGTTGTTTGTTCACAGCCTGACGTTGCCGATTGCATAATCCGTCTTGAAAATAGAACCGCTGGGCGGTAATCTAGATGAAGTATAGCTTCGAAATTGTAATTGCATGAAACAAGGAAAAACGGGTGATATGCTTTCTATTTAGGGATATTTGTGTGTGTGTGTGTGTCAGGTTTGGGTTTCATGTCCCAATTCTTGCCGGATAATACGTATATAATTACATATGTATATATATATATACACGTGTATATATCATTATATGTATATACACATGTTGTACCACAATCCACACTTCGCCTAGGGCCTCGTTATAAATCAACTTAGCTACAAAGTGGGGCACCACTTTGTTCAAAGCCTGGCGTCGGTTGATGATCACCCGTGAACTGGGCATGTTCCAACAACACTTCCAGGTTTTCATGGGGAGTCCCAGTTCAACAAAAAATATGGGAAAACCTGGGGAATATCATGAGTTAAATCTTCTTGAATTCCCCAGGTTTACCCAGATCAGTTCATTCTTTGGGTGGATCTTGCCATGATTTTGGTGATAAAATCCATGATTCTATGTGTTGAATCAGTGATCCTGAAGCTGCAAGACCCGGCCCTCATGTGGCAGCTTTGGCTTAACATCTCAAGCACAGGTTGCAACAGAAACAGGGCCAAAATGCAAACGAAAGGCCTTTGGTGTAATGTCATGATGTGAACAATGACACATGAAAGATCATGAGAGTCCATGAAAATAACATGAACATAATTTACTTACCTCAAACAGGGCATTTTCCAGCCACCAAAACCTACCAGAAAGGGAGTTAATTCACACGGAGTGGCGCGGTGAAGTGAACGGCCCGTCAAACTGCGCACGTCGATGTTAAACTTTACCATGATCAAAATGCTGGAATATAAATAAATAAATATATATATATATGTATGCATACATACAGTACATACATAATAACTATACTTTACCATCATAAAGATTACATGCTCTACTATTATATATAATTATATATATATACATAAGTTGTAAAAAACTCCTGCAGTAAACCCTACGTTCCATGTACATCATCTGACTCTTCCATAGCGTTGGTTCAAAAGTGCCAAGAGCTTACCGGTTGTTTAGGTCACCCCATTGTGATATTGTTGGCTGACCTGTTAAAATACAGGTTATCAGCCGTAGTCTCACCACTAAGCCATGGGGACCCCAGCCGACCTCTCACTCGCTATCCCAGGGTCAGGTCCACCCGTCACTGTACCAGACCCAGCCGGGAGTGATCCCGTGCCGATGGATGATGACACAATCTATCAGCCAGTGGTAGCTTACTTCACTTTCATACAAAACAGCATTGCACAGATCACCAGTGGTAACACGCTACAGGTAATGAGGGAAGCTGAACTAAGGCACCTTCAGATCATGCAAGGAGTTGTAGAGACTATCAAAAACATGTGGTCCACCAAGCTTGTCCAAAAGGAACAAGAGTATGAACAGAAGCTGCAAGAAGTAGAGTCAAAAGCTCTAGATGCGCTAGCTGAGGCGCGTAAGCGAGGTGACAAATTCGAGGTCAGGTTGAATCAGGCTCAGGCAGCACATGATGCCAAGGTTGAGGAAATTAAAGCAGAGGCAAATGCCAAGCACGACCTCAAAATTGAGGAAGAGCGGCAACCTATCACCAGAGACGTTGAAGCCTCGTGAGCACAGACTGTTGAATGTGCAAAGAATGCTGTAGCTTCGGCAAAGATACAGTATTACAGTATGATGATCAGATTGCTGTAGAGCAAGCCCTTTATGTTCAGTTTAAAGTGAATTTGAAAACTACACACGGGAAATTGAAACGTCAGACAGACTGAATGAAGCAGCAGCTCAGAATCTTAAACTTCAGGATCAAATAGATGATTTGCAAGAGCAGCTGAGTCACGTCGCCTAAGCGCGATCAGCCGCACCGGCAAGTGCATCCGTCCCGATTGCTAATCCAGCCACCAATACTGGTGTGCCAGTGTTCAACATTAGTATTCCAAGAGCGCACGAAGCATCCGCTAGTAAGGTCGATGGCGAGCCAATCGTCGAGATCAAGACGCCCGTAGTGTTGGCACAAGAGGCAAAGGCAAAGCTCGATGAGTTGCTTAAAGGAAGCACAGAAGCCGAGCCAGCTGTCGGTAACGACACACCTCAGCTGCCAATGCAACAATCCGGGTTCTATACTCCAACCGGGCCAATTAGAACACCCCCAATGATTCCCCGAAACGTGTTGGTAAGCAACAACAGATGATGGGAGCTTCAGATCTTATAGAGTTGGTGAAAGCCTTAACTCAAAGGGATGAAAAGGATAAGCCAAAGACTAAAGAAGCTGAAGTCATCAAGTTGAATAACATGCCAGCACCGGAGTCGTATCGAAACTGAAAAAACCATGTATAAGGGATGAAGTCAAGAGCTGTTCAGATCGTTCAGATGAAGCTTGGGCATGGTTGAACGAGGTGTACGACCAGTCTTGCACCCGTGACAAGCTCGAGGAAAATTCTCAAGATCCAGGTAAGTTTCTCACGCTGGACACAAAGCTATCAGCAGCGCTCACGCGCTCAGCCGGCGGAGATCTTGCTACTAGGATACTGAACTACAAAGAGCAGCAATCCTAAAAAGGTATCCAGGTTAGGGGTAGATATGTTTTGTTCATGTTTGAGGACCACTTCAAAACATCAGGAGCTCTAGAGAGTTGAAGATCTGTTGGGTGTCGCCAAAGTAGGTGACACTGTCCAGGACTTGAGAAGATTTGTCAACAAGCGGGATGCCAGGTTAGCAGGTATGATATGGCAACTACCCCCGAGGATGCTGTACTTAGAGACATCCTTTTAAGGCAGATCCGTCCAAGTCAGTTGCTGAAATATGACATTGAGGTTTTTGATCGTGCTAGCGAAAAGCCCTATGAGAAGTCATACGGTTTTCTCCATCAGTCCATGAAAAACCTGATTGGCAGGGAACGGCTCAGGGAAAACCGCAATCGCATTGCCGAGAAGAACAAGGCCAGTGTTCCGACGGAGACGAAAGCTGAGCCCGCCAAAGGTGATGGCCGTGGCAATCCCAATAGAAAGGGTTCCCTAGGTCGCGGGTAGGTCCCAAGACCGGAGCAAGGGTGACAAAGCTTGCTACAAGTTCCAAAAGGGTCAGTGTGACAAGGGGAAGAAGTGTCCATTCAAGCGTGTGAAAGCTGTGAAAGATGACAAAGCACGTACTCAATCACCCAACAAGAGGAACAGAACTCGCTCACCCTCAAAAGGTAAAAGTATGATAAGGGAAAAAGCATGTCAAACGAAGAAATGGCAAAGACCCCATGCATTTATCATGCCCAAGGCAAATGCAGACGTGGTGACAAGTGCTTTTACAAGCATGATGACAAAGCTAGCAGCCGCCACGAAGGATACAAAAAGGACAAGCTCCCCAGCTCCAAAGAAGAAGGGGAAGGACTCGAATGCCGCACCACGTCTGATCGGTCCCAATCCAAGTTTGCATGCATTGCGAAGAAACAGTCGAGGGCAACCTCGAGCCCTGAAGGGTCCAGTGTTAGCATGAAGCGTGTCCGATTCCGTAAGAATCCTCAGGTGTTCGAAGTGACTGCAGTCGGTCGTCAAGTCCCCGTAGACATCGCCCAAGAGAGTTCACAACTGTGTACAGAACATCCGATGACGTTTCTGTCTCGTCCAAGGTTGAACAGCATGAAGCGCAGGTGAGAGCTCGTCAGCCCCAGGAGACCGTGAAGCTTCATGATTCCGACATTGCACCAAGTTGTGGGTTTTGTTGTTGGAATGACCACACTGGTGACATCACGTGTCAAGAATGCAGATTTAATCAGCGGTCCCCAAGCACTTAGAGAAATTGGCCGGTTTCCCTCGATTGCCACAGCCGCGCCAAAGGCCGGTGTTAGCTGGTCGGTCGACTCAGGATAGTGAATCCGATCTCGTCTTCAAAGCCATGTTGAGCAATATCAACGCCCAGAACTGCAGAGCTGCCCAGCATCCGATCTCGCTGATAACAGCGAATGGCTGAACTGAAGCCAATGAGGTGGCAGATGTCAAGTTGTCTGCGCTTCCGGATCCTGTACAGCCATACGTGTTGAATCAGACCCCGGCTGTGCTTTCCGTCGGAACTATGTGTGTAGATCAGGGCTATAGCTTCGTGTGGCGGCAAGTGGTAAACCCATTCTTGTTCGTCCTGACGGAAAAGTCGTCCAACTCAAGGTTGAAGGTCATGTCCCAGTTTTGGATGACTCATGCAAAGTCTTCACAAAGGAACGGTTTCAGAAGGACGAGCATCTCAAGAAATTGTTCGCAATGCGCGGATGAAGACCAGCTGGACGAGCTCGTCTCAGATGATGCCTGCCATGAGTACCTCCGGAGAAGGAAGACGGAGGATCTCATTAGCGAAGCAGCCAGTGCTCAGCATCAGTTCACGCACTTTACAAAGTATCCTTCCTGCAGAACTTGCCAGCGTGCAAGGATGATGGCTCCACATGCTCGTCAGAAGCGCATCGAAACTGAGGTGTTTGACCGTTTGGCGACCACATCATCAGCGACCATGTCATCATCAAGAAATGTGGAAGAGGGTTTTGTATATACGGGAAATAAGCAGACTTTAAACCATATAAATAAACACAAACCGGCCACCTGCAAGGGTGAGCGCAATATATGCACAGTCTCGCCGTGGCCCAGCTCGCCTGAGGGGGGTGTAAAAACTCCTGCAGTAACAGTCAGACCCTATGTTCCATTTACACCATCTGACTCTTCCATAGGGTTGGTTCAAAAAGTGTCAAGAGCTTACCGGTTGTTTAGGTCACCCCATTGTGATATTGTTGGCTGACCTGATAAGATACATAAATTAAATATGAATTATATTTTAAACACATACATATATGATTGCTGTAAAATTGATGAAGTTCCGGACTGCCATGATCTTGCGCTGACGAATGGAGGAGGCAGTTCGCTTCCGAAGCGCTAGTGCAGTTCTTCATAGATTTCGGTACGGGCAAGTCCAAAAAATCAGGATACGGATATAGAATGGTATGCTCTTCCCATTTATATAATATACAAGCATTCTATCATATTCTTTCTATTAATTATATGCATCTATATTTTTTTAGAAGACAAAACTGACATGAAACATGGCGCCATTTATTTTACTGCTGCTTTTGGTTTCACCCAAGGGGACGAATTAAGTTGGCGACTTAATCCTTTCATCAATCACCCGGTTTTTACACCCACTCCATTTCGGAGCGAGTAAATTTCTCCCTTTTTTGTACTCTAGTGCCAGTTTTTTTTCCTTACCAAAGCCAGTTGACAACTATTTGGATATTATTCCTATAGGAGATGTGTACGTGGACACCACTGTATGTCTGGGTTAACAAATGTGACCCCAGTCGCTGAACAACCCCCAAAAGAAATCGAATGGGATGAGGGGGACGTATCCCCAAAATGGTTTGTATTTTGCTTGTGAAATGTAATAGCTTGCTGGTAGACCGTGCCATACCGTGCCATTCATGCTCGCATGGTGTGTTTGCTTGTTCAGTTGTAACCCAAAATGAAAAAGGACAACACTAAGTCTAAGTGTGGTTGTTTCCAGTAAACATTCATTGATTTGGCCCAGAATTGTGGTGATGCCATTGTGTCGTTTCAAATTTTTCACCAGTAAGTAGTTGCTGAACCAACGTTTTCTGCTTAAGTGCCAATTTTTTTTGATTTGTTTTTGGCAAGTGGTTACGTCCCAGATTTTTAGTGTTTGATTGTTTGGGTGAAACCCTTGAGATTTGTTTGCCAATCTTTACACGTCCCTCATTATTTGGTTGGTGGTTTGGAACATTTGTTATTTTCCATTTCATATATGGGATGTCATCCTTCCCATTGACGAACTCCCTCATTTTTCAAGATGGTTATTGAACCACCAACCAGATATATATAGAGGGAATGATCCATAATCACTATCAATAATCATCCCATTCCCCCATTCCCATCCATTCCCTACTAAGCACCAGTAAGTGAAACACCTGAAACAGCCTTTTTTGATCCTTTTTTATCACCCACTGGTGGACCCCGATTTTGAAGGTCCAAGGTCTTCCAGGTTAAGGTGCCAGCATTCCCGATGTATACCCTCTGGTAAACGTTTACATAACTATGAAAATCACCATTTTTATTCGGAAAACTCACTATTTTTATGGCTATTTTCAATAGTTTTTTGTATGTTTACCAGAGGGTAATTGTATGGAATGTCGAGATATTTTGCTTGGGGCGCAATATCTTCTCAATTTAAAGGGGTACCGTAAACTGATAAACCTTGAAACTTAAACTGATAAACTAATACCCATAGGATCCATGGTGCTGCTATATATGGTGACATGGATCCCATCAAAATAGCCCATTCATGTTAGCATTAATATACCAATATATACCAGCACCATGGATCCTATGGGATAAGATTTTGCCTTGTTCAGGTCACCCTTGAAAGAAACCTGGCAAAAAAAGGCATGTTCCAACAGTAAGTCCAAAAAATCAGGATAGGAGTCAGAGGCATGGTGTGTATATATATACACTATATATATATATACATTTTCTATGTATATATATTTATATGTGTGTACATCTATGTTTGTTATATATATATATCATATCTATAAGAAAGTGAAACAAACTCATAGTGCCGTCGCCATAAATTAAATTGTGGCTGGCAGGGAGAATTCTCCCCCGACCCGCCTTCTCTCAGATTTGGGAAAGATTATCTTTTATCTTTTGCCCAAAGATCAGATTCTGCATGTATAATTAGTACATATATATATATACATGTGTAATAATTGGACAATTATATATCTTTTCTACCCCCCAGACCTATGTGTCTTCATGTTATATGGAGATTTGCAGTGCAAGATCCGCCGATCCGCAGAGAATGGCCCGCATCATCGAACTGAAAAATGGGCGAAGTAACCCCACAGTGCCACCAGGTATTGGTTTACAACCTCCATTAAGTATAGCTATATATAGGTATATATCTATTATAGACTCTAGACTCATATATATATATATAAACTCAAGTTATAAACTTATAGGTATATAAACTCTAGACTTTACATGTATATAAATAAATAAATATATATATACATTTATAGTTTATATACATATTGATATTGGTATAGTTCCTCAAATCACTCGCCAGGACAGTGACGATGATGTTCCCCCCGGGGATCCGAGCAGCTTCTTCGAAACCAAGGCGCCGGCAGTTCCCGTGGGGTCCATGGTTCCCATGGTTCCCCGCGGCGGTGAACATGGGCGGATTTCATGGGTTACCCTCTGGTAATTTGTCAAAAAAGCTATTGAAAATGGCCATAGGTAGAGTGGATTTACCCAGCTGTAAATGGTGAAATAGGGGATTTACCCAGCTGTAAAATGGTGGATCTTTCCATAGTTATGTAAACGTTTACCAGAGGGTAATATGATGATTTTATGATGATTTCATGGTGATTTAATGATATTTTTCATGCTGATGGGAGACTTACTGGGGATATAAATATGATAAATATTTGATGTTGGATTGTTCATGGAGATGTTTTTTCCCCACCTGCCAGGTGAGGGTTGTTAGATTTTATGTCAGTTGCCTCCTCCTGCCTCCTGCCTCCTGCCTCGTCCTCCTCCTCCTCCTCCTCTCCTCCTTGTCCTCCTCGTCCTCCTTGTCATCCTTGTCGTCCTTGTCGTCTCGTCCTTGCTCAACTGCGACCCGCGATCCACAGTGTTCTCTGCCGGACCTCAACCACGACCAGCCACGCCAGTGTTCTCT
>Ga0126342_10015879_pt1 | contig 13159 bp, 11 predicted proteins | sample Cyp1metagenome_FD_92528 | JGI IMG/M metagenome (GOLD analysis project Ga0126342, IMG submission 92528) | Coral microbial communities from Lord Howe Island, Old Settlement Bay, Australia - Cyphastrea 1 metagenome | ecosystem: Host-associated > Invertebrates > Cnidaria > Coral ... | reverse complement strand
GGGACAGTACCACACCCCCACCACACCACAGGGGGGGAGGGGGGGACAGTACCACACCCCCACCACACCACAGGGGGGGAGGGGGGGGGTGGCAGGGCCTGGTGCATATATACGTATATATATATATATATGTACATGAAGTAGGCATGAAAATTTGCTTATATTCTCTTATACACTGATTTACTTGTCTTGTCGCCACCAAACAGTGCCAACAACCACTGACCAACGAGAACCGGCCATCTTGACCTCAGGCAAACTGTTTCCTGTTTTTCGTCTCGTAGAAATGATTTTCGCAAACCGCAGCCTCTGGAAATCAAAGGAAAACTACTGTATGGAAAACTGTGAACAACTCCCTCGAAAACAATCATTTCGAGACAATTTTCTCATTGAAACCTCCATTGAATCACTTTCAGGGATTTCCCATTGCCACGTTTCATCACCGGAGGGTGTCGGAAATGGTGATCAACAGATCGGGCCAGCCCAATCCAGGGGCTCTGAGGCTCGAGAGCCCGGAGAATGTGAACCAGCACGAAGCTTTGCTGGAACGACGACGAATGCTCTATTTCAAAAAGCCGAACTGGGGATAGAATGACAGGAATCTTCTTTGGGATAGAATGACAGAATTTAAACAAAAAACTGATTCATTTAATTGAATGTTAATGGATATTCCATCTAGAACCAGGGCTGCTCCAAGCCATCTACGTAGGTGAATCATAGCCAGGTCTTTTTTTTTTGGGATCGTTACTTTTCCCAAAAGAATTCGTTACGTTTATTATGTGCGGCTCTGATGAATACCTCCAAAAAAAGTAAAGCAACTTGACCCCCAAAATAACGACTTGGACTGACTGGTGGACCCCCATACCAATGGAATGCATGTAAATGTTTTTGAGGCCGAATAGGCGGTGGAACTGTTTTTTGACCACTTCCGAAGTGGCACTTTGTTTTTGGCTTAGTGGTGGAATTCAATTCTGGTTGGTGGTTTGGAACATGTTTTTTTATTTTATTTTTCCATTCAGTTGGGAATGTCATCATCCCAACTGACTTTCACTCCATCATTTTTCAGAGGGGTAGGTCAACCACCAACCAGATATATATATAATTATATATATAGATATAGATACACATAAATTAATGGAGGTTTTCATGGGAAAGTCAGCTATACACTGGGGCTTTTCCATTCTTTATCCACAACCACCAATCAGATCCTGCATCAAACTTGGATTTGAAGGGAGCGGAGCTTCCTACCGGAGCTTCCAGCGTTGGATGGTTGGACGGAAAGAATCCGACTTGGGGTCGTTTGAGGTCAATTGATGATCATTGATGTAAATCTTATGATGATGTAGATTTGAACATCCCTTGAATCCCTTTCGAAATTCGTGACGACCTTTGAATTTGACAGTTGCCACCATTAAAGCCTTCAAAAATCGGGCTTCGAGACCATGAGAAGGACCAGATCTGACGCCAAAGAACGGCCAGAGGGAGAGGCCACTCAGCCGTGCCCGATGTACCCCGCGGTACTTTAAGAGAAAGTACATAAATTTAGCACTGAAAACCGATGATTTTCCGTAAGCCGGTTTTGCTCCCACCTCCTGAACAAACTCCTGCATGGCCAGCACCCATCATATGTGCTTCACCGCTTCGTTTTACTACTTAGCGTGTGATTTCCACGACTAAAGGGGCACAGCTGGGACGTAACAAATTATCTACTGATATCTGCCTATTGAATATTCAGAATATTCAAGATTTTTTTGTGTCAAAATTTCTGTGAAACATCTTTTCGATCTTTCAGTGTGAAAAACAGTGGATTTCTTGATGGAACATTTTTGGATTCTGGGGGGCCTGAGGGCGGCGCCGTGCCTGATCTTGGTCACTTGGTACAGAGTGGTACTGGAGATTTTCGGGAAAAAAAGTCGAAACATATACGGGAAACATGGTATTTTTGATGGGAACACCTGAGAAAATGTAGGTTTATGTTGATATAACATGATATAACTCTATTATTAACCATTGATATAACTATTCATGTGAGGTTTTAAGCATGGTTTTAACCGTCCAACGTCCGCGGTTTTAAGCATGGTTTTAAGCCTCCTGATTTTCACCTTGGTGGCGATTTGGGGTCGATGCTGGTGTCATGTTGCATCTTCCATGACAAGAACTGGCAGTCGGGTGGCTCTACGGACGCCTTGGTATATGGAGGTTTCCATAGTCATGTACCCCAAATGGATGGTTTATAATGCAACATCCTATTAGAATGGGTGATTTGGGGTAACCTCCCATTTTAGGAACATTTTAGGAAACATTCATATCATCCAATATGATCCAAAATATCTATGTTCTATTGGCAACATTTATCCCTGAAAACCTCGGGGGGCTGGGTTTTGATGTTTTTGTCATCCGTTTTTTGATGGCTGCAAACCCCCCAATTTTGTGCTGCTTCTTGACGTCGTTGTGAAGCCTCGGTGAATTTGCTGTCCAAAACTGGCTCCACTTTTTACAAAATCCTACAAAAACCCTAAAGAAACCCTAAATGAACTATCCAAACATGTACTACTCCACTATGAACTATGAAAGTGTATATAGTGGAGTACATGTCGAGCGTGGCGCATGGCGCATGGTGGTAATGATGGTGATGTCTTCAACTGAGGATCCGACGGCAATGGCGAGAAGAACTACAGCAACGTGGTGGCGAGATGACCATAGTCTATTGATCCATTGGTAAGTTTCTTATATCCCGATAATATCCCAGGATATCCACATATTATATAGTTGAATCTGCTTGATGATATCATATCCCCGTCATGAAATCCCGTCATGAAATACCATATTAGGTGATGCATATTGATTGTATACCCTATGAAAATCTATGAAATCCCATATTTGTTTTTTGTTTTTTCAAAGATACCCGCGCAGCAAGCCATGGGGCTTTCCCAAGCCAAGGTGAGTTTCTGTTCCTGAGCTGAGTTATCGATGCTGCACCAAGCCTGGCTGTGTTCTTTTTCTGGTGATGGGATGCACATGTCTTTGGTGTCGATGTCAAATATTGTCAAATGGGTTCTCATTCGCATTGAATTAATTGAATTATATAATTGAATTAATGAAATCAATTGAAAGCCATGCCATTTTTGAGCGATTTTTGCACACGCTTATTCAGGTAAAACATCCCCCTTGAATGGAATATACCTGCACCCAACCATTAAAGCAGATTTGTATGGAATGGTGACTTAAGGGTACCTACCCTTGAATCAAGCGGGATGGTAAAACCAACCAAGCGAAGATTCGAATTTTGGGAAACTGCTTCGACCGCTGTAGCAAAACCTAAGGTAACATAAGATAACTTAAGACAAGCTAAGACGAATTTGACCCGGACTTGGGACTATCGTAGAAGTCATTGTCTGTTTTTTTTCATTATTTATGTCTTTTCACCTGGTTTTTAAGCACGCCAAGGGCTTACGTTCGCCGTGGTGGACAGCGGCACCACGATATGAACTACTGGCTACAGAGAATTCCGGTGAATCAGCATGGACACTGGGATCCAGGGGGATGTTCGTGACGTTCACTGCGGATGGGCCAGCGAAATCCGGTTATCACCTGAGGACGGTGGTAAACATCCCACTATTTTGTTTGGGTTTCAACCATCCTGAAATGGTGGTGCAGGATTTCTCAACCATCCACAGTATGTTTCAATAAGATATCCATTGTCAACTCCAATCCATGAGAAGAAGCTACAAGATACGCGTTCTTCCAACATGACGACCCAATCCCCATTTTTCTTGGGGATTGGACACATAAACTTTCCACTAAAAAAAGTCGCAGAACTTGGGTTTTTTGGCCCATGATATTGGGTGATGGTCATCAATCCATGAGGCGATTGGATTCCTAGAATCCAAAGGGTTTTTGTGATGGTGAGATGACCATTTGTAAGTTTCTGGGATATCCCGATCATATCCCATGATATCTATATTTCTTCGTTGAATCTGGTTGATTATATCATATCCCCGTTAAAAAAAACCGTCATGAAATCTCATATTAGTTGATGAATATTGATTGTATACCCTATGAAATCCCACATCCCAAGTGGATTCCTCGCTGGGTTGCAGGACAGCCTTCCTCAATTGGTTCCATTGCGCACACGCGGCCAGAGGCGCCCCTGGGCTCTCACCTTGCAGCCTGCAACACCTTGGGCTTCACCTTGGGATTTTGATTGGGATCAGTGGAAACCTGATTCATCAGGGGTTCATCAGAGGACCATGTTGGATTTCGGACGCCCAGGCGTCAAAATGTAAGCCATGCATTTTCCTGCACACAGCTGCTGGATGTGCTCAAGGAGACACCTGGAATCTGGAAACGATGGACTGGGATGGAGCGAAAACGAAGAATGTCCATTGAAAACTCGCCGTTTCTGACCCCTTCATCCCCTTCCTTCCGACATTTTGTACATATTTGTACAATGATAGGCATAATTTTGGAACCAAGTTCAGATGCAGCATGATTATAGGAACCAATCTAGGATTCTAACATTGGATTATAGGATTATAATTGTTATAGTTAGATTTGGAATCCTATATATTATTAACAAGTTATAATTGGTTCAGATCCTATTATAGGATTGCCAATCCAACATCGTGGAAATGATTGGAATGATTGCCGGCAGGACCCGAGTGTGCTTTCTGCCACCTCACGCACAGATTCCGCATGTGCAAAGCAAAGTCGCTTAGCGGTCGAGTTAGATTTTTCAATGGATTTAACATGATTTAGCTTAACTCCAAAGTAGCTAATCTGGTTGGTGGTTTGTCACATGAATTTTATTTTCCCATATATTGGGAATAATCATCCCAACTGCCGAACTCCATCATTTTTCAGAGGGGTAGGTATACCACCAACCAGTAATTATTGGGTAAAACCACGGGATTCTTATGGATTCTTGACACTGGGATCGAACATGGCCATGTTTGTACTGATAATGCAAGAGAATCCCCAAGACTAAATGACTGATTTTACCCTGCTATGTGCTGTGTACAAATGGAGTTCAGTGTGATTGAACCCATCAGTTGTCATTTAAGAGCAATACTGGTTGGTGGTTTGCAACATGAATTTTATGGATTTCCATTCAGTTGGGAATGTCATGTCATCCCAACTGACGAAGTCATATTTTTCAGAGGGGTACCACCAACCAGAATATGCGATTTTTCGTAGGATCCTGTGTAATTTCACCCGACACAGTTGGACTGACCCGTTCATCATGGGTGCCTTCCCTGGTCCTTCCAGCATCTTTGTGGAGAGAAAATCGGCACCCCAAATCAGGGTAAAATGATGAGCAATTTGGACCAGGATGATGTAGGGTTCATGGTAAAAGATGTCTTTAAGACGCCCCAATTTCACCAGTCAAATGGGTGAAAACGCACAAAAAACCTAGAGGTTTCCCATGATTTTTAGACTTTTCTCTTGGCGAACTCTTTAGGCGCGAAAGGACTCATCGCCTGCTGGAGCGATATGAGCAATATGCGTCTCGGCACTGCTGTTTTGGCGGTTTCAGAGTTTGAGGTTGGAAATGATAAACATATAATACAAAAAGGGACGTAGCTCAGTGGGATTTTGGTTGCTGCAATCATGGCATATACAGATACAACCAGTAATAATGAGGTATCAACCCCCTTAACCCATCATAAAATTGCAGCAGCCTGGCAATCATAGTCCAACTACAAGCGACGACGTTCGAAGCAAGCGTTTCATGCAGGAGATGTGGGGACGAAGATCATCAGCAATAGCCTCCGGCCATCCAACATGGCAATGGTCATAGGTCCTATAGGTGAAGGTATGTCGTATCTGTTTTTTTTTTTTTCGAACGCGCCGGTGATTTCTCTGAGTTTTTGTCCTCCACAACGTTGCTTTTGTTTCATGGAAAAACCGTCCATTTTTCTGGGCTTTTGGCACTGTGAAACCCCCAACATTTCAATGGGCATTCCAACAGCAGCAGGTGCTGCACATTGAAAAACAGCAAGTGTGGGATGCAGAAAAAGTCCTCTGTCTGAAGATGGGTTGTAGTGCCTATGTCTGGTAATACTAATAGGTTTGTCTGAAAATGGGTTGTACCCTAAATCCATTGGATTATCAGGAATTTTTTCCCGTTAAACGCATTTTCAGACACAGCCATATCTTAGTGATGGTGAATTGGCTTTAACTGTACCACATTCAACTTCTATTTTAAGGACCAGTGTCATAGGCCCTGATAAGATCTGATCAGCAGAACATTGACGACTTAGCCACTTAGCCATGCTTAGTCTGCAGTGAGAAATGGTCTTTGCAGTTAGAGGAATTGAATAGACCATTTCTTTACCTGGTTGGTGGTTTGGAACATTTTTTATTTTCCCCAATAGTTGGGATGATGATCCAATCTGACTAATATTTTTCAGGGGGTTGAAACCACCAACCAGTTACTATTCCTCTATAATCTACTTGTAGAATAGACCCCGAGGGCTTCCCCCCTGAAAGTCTGATAGCCATCCTGTGGCAGCTGCCAATTGCTCAATATCTTCAGAGGGAAAATGATGTTCTCGAGCAGAGCTGGATTTTGGATTGTTATTTTTCCCACGCGATCTTTAACATAGCCTAAATCCACCAATCAATCATTGTGCCGTGTGTTGTAAATCCCTCAACTTTTGGTCCGAACTCATGCATCGCTGTGGCACAGAGGCTGACAATGGATGACTTCAGCCGTTCAGCGTCGCAGAACGTCTGAGCATCGAAGCGGTGCGTTTTTTGAAGCCGTGCACTTTTGAAGCTGTGCGTTGACTTAGGGTTCCAAACTGCCAAACGTGGTTTTCAATCATTCTCAGTAGTCACCAGCACAGATAGAACCGTGATGTACATTCTTTTGGTATTTACCCTCTGGTAAACTAACAGTTTGCTATTGAAGGTGGCCATAGAAATAAATAGTATATTTTTCCATTAAAAAATAGTGATTTTACATCGTTTTTTGTATGTTTACCAGAGGGTATCATGGTATTTCTATTGTTCTATCCGTTTTGGCGCTGCTACTCTGTCCACTTTTCCATCCCTGCACAGGTGAGAGAAATGTTTTTATTTGGGTGAGCGAAAACTGCAGCTATACATACACATCTACACGCATATATGCCGCATATATATATATACATACATACATATGCGTATACTATACATATATATATATACACACCACACCGCTGTATATTATTTATGTATGTATTCTGCATCTTTGTCATGCCAGCAGCCCAGAAGTCGTCCGCGATATTTATGTATGTATTATGCACCTTTCTTGTTGGACATGGGTGTGAAAATGGGGTATTTCTCCCTCAAATTCAGGCATTTTCGAAGGGAATATATGGGAACCATTTCGATGTTAAGCCTCTGCATTTCGGGGTTTTCCCATACTTTTCAGACACAACCAGTAGCCTGTTGGTTTGGAGCAGATGCTTGGTGTGCGTATGCGCTCCCAGATCATTGGAACCCATACTTTGGCATTTTTTTAAGTCAGTTTCACCTGCACATTCTGCTGCACATTCTGGATCATTCTATATGACTATGGTGTTTTTCATACGAGAGACAGTCCATGCACCAAATGGACGTAAATCCAGCAGAGCTTTTCCTGATCAACGCAGTTTAGGGCTTTAGAGGATCCAGAATGTAGGTGGATTTGCTATCTTCGGACGTACCTTTTTCCCCATTGAGTAAAAATACTATTTGCAACACTGTTTTCCAAACAATGACCAATGATTTGCCATCTTTCAATCGGTACAGGCTTTTGCCCAGCAGAAATTCAAAGCCACTATATCCAGGATGGCTGCGGCTGCTGGCCTCCGAGAGCGTGGCCGGAAAAGGAATTGAAACATGGCGACTACGGGGTAGTGGGCAAAATCGTTGAGTGTTTTGGGGGCCAATATGTTGAGTGTTTTGGACTGAAAAAACGTGGCACTGCTTCTGAACGGCAACTGGCTGGCTTCGTCAAGGCATGACTTCGTCATACTTCGTCCAGGCTTTTTCGCTTTCATCTTGCATGACCGTCCGTGGAATTTGGTGGCTTTCACGAGTCAAGGTCAAGGTATAAACATGAAGAACCAGGTGTTTTTTGACATGCACAGCAGAATATCAGAGTTTTGATCGGATCTTTTTGTGCCCTGACATAGCTGATACACTTCAAAACTTGCAGAAGTCAGTCCGGAAAACCGACTGAGAATTGATCCTTTTTTAAACAAATCTTTGGGAACGCAATTCTTTGTTTTTATAGATATTTTCAAGTATATAGATGTATATAGTGAACATGAGTGCATTATACCGAAACCCGCTTACGGTGATGTCTTAAAACCAATACGTCTCCGCTCCGCTGTGAGAACTTGGCGATGGACAAGACACTCTTCCAAGTCGAGTCGCCCTGCTGCAGGGCGATGTGAGGGTTCCTTAAAATGGGGGTACCCCTAAATCATCCATTTTAATAGGATTTTCCATTATAAACCATCTATTTTGGGATATCCCTATTTATGGAAACCTTCATAAGGAATATCTCCACTTACATATGGGTTACATAGGAACTTATATGAGTTATATATACACATATACATATATATATACATTAATTATACATGGGTTACCATCACTGGACCCCTGTTGGACGATTCCCCCAAGTTTGGTGCAGGGCTTCAGGGTTTCTTTGGGGCTGGTCTAAGGTTTATTTTGGGTTTTGCTTACGGTTCATTTATGGTGGATTTAGGGTCGATTCAATGTTTATGTGGGGTCTACTCAATGTTGGGAGATTTTAGTGTTTTTTTCTTAAGTTGATGGTTTGTTAAGGGCTTGAGTTTATGGCTACAAACATTGTCAACTACGAAACATATGCTTAAGATATAGTCCAAACAGTGATTTTGGCACCGCATTAGGCAATTTTTTTTGTATACATGGGGTACCATCACTACTTGTGAACTTGGGAGTCTCCCCCATCCAGGAGATGTTTGAAACTGCCAATTAATCGCAAGCTCTGTTGAGGACAGCTTCAGTACAGGGCTTCTTGCTGGGAAACCCTTTTCGGTCAGAGGAGATCAAAATTGGTGGCGCGGGGTAGCGGGCCCCCCCCTTTGTTTGCCATTTCGCATCATTCCAGAATGGGAAAACCAATGAAAAAATCTTGGGATGGCCTATATTCAGATAAACCAAGATGGTTGGACATGGACTTTCAGGTCAGTTGTTTGTCAGTTTTTAGGCTTTCGGAAACAAACATCGGATCCGAAGTTTACACTTTACACATTTTCTGATGGCAAAACCAATCCACTTTAGACTTTTCCGTGGTGGGAAGCAGCTCGGGGCTTCGCATGACAACAACAATCCGACATATTTCAGCCACAGGACGCGCATTGGGTTGAGGCCGGAGATGACGGAGCGTGCAAACACGCCATTTTTCTGCGTTTTTCCACATCTTTTTCTGGGGAAAATGGTGTGAAAAGCCATGGAAAACACAGCTTTTTCCGGTGAAGTATCATCCTAGCTGGGCCAGGCAGCTACCAGTTCGGAAGAGGACTGTGGATGGGAAACAAAAAAGGCAACTGAAAACTGGGGTTAGCCAGCAATTTTGGTTGTGAATCCTTAGGACAAGCGGTAGAATTGGTGCCGAAATTGATCAGAACTTAAGGTCATTTCCGTGTCGGATTCAAAAAATGAAGCTGTCTGGCCGAGCAGAGACTGTCTGCCACTGCTATTGTCTGGAATTCTATGGAATTGGTGTTTCTCAATGTTTCTTAGCATCATTAGCCATAATTGGAAAGCAGCTAAGACCCAAAATGTCACCAAAATCATCCAAGATCCACGTCTATTTTTCAGGGCCAGCAGGGGCTTCAGAAGTCCTCAGAAAACAAACAAACAACATGCCTTGAACAATTATATATATATATACAGTATATACATATTATATGTCTTTTGGAAACCTGCGACCCCTCGCACGTTTCATCGGATTTGAAGATATATGATGTGGCAAAGCCAAAGCTAAAAGGTGGTAGAAGCTTTTTACCCCAGCCGCGAGCAAGACCAGAGTGTCACCCTCTCTGACAAATTTGGGTTTGTCTGAAAATAAGGTACCCCATTCCATCCATTGGTTAATCATTGTTGTCCCTATTAAAATTGCCATTTGGGAGTATGCCCAATTCTTACCCATTTTTATCAAAGGATAAATCGAGATGTTCAATTTCTAAGGCTATTTCTCATCCTTTGTGTTTCATTTACACGCAGTATCGTGATGTCAGGACAAGTCATAGGGGTTTCCTCAGTGTCATTAGGGGTACCCCTAGTTCTCATCCATTGATTCGTATGATTTTCCCTCAACAAAAACCATCCATCGAGCTTGGGTACCCCACCCCCCAGCAACATGGACTCCGCAACCTCCATCCAGGATTCGTCCAGCAGCTTTAAATCTGCAGGCATCCTGCCAGATGCCTATGCCGGCTGCTGTGAGGCTCGTGGCTCGAGAGCGAAACGATTGGTTGATGGATGGCTAAAAGAAAACGATTTTGACGAAGTGCGTTGCTGACGGTTTCACATGAACTTTGGAAGACCTTGGACTGAAACCGGCATGATTTGAAGGGATGTGTATGATGGTATACATTGATAATACCATTGCTGTACGACGAAAACCCCGTAGCTGACTGCCATTGACATACTCTCTAACAGAAAGAACCTGAAGTATAAGTAGCTTTAGGATCTTTAGGCTTCATCATGAGTATGACTCCTACAGTATTTTGATGTATCTTAGAATGTTCCTGCCATTGTGAACAATCCTTGCCTTTGGATCTCTTAGGGTTTTCTGGAGAAGCTTTACGGGAAAAGGCCTATATTTTAGACGAACCATGACGAACTGGCGAAGCATCCTTTGATGATCACCCAAGATGGTGGATTTCGAGCGACTGATAGCCGCGATGAGTTGCAAGAAGTTGCTATTGTGTCCCATCTTAATCCATATGTGTGTTTGTTGTTTTTCAAACTTGGGTACCCTCTGGTCATCAAAGAGGGCTTGCTAGAAAATGCCTCATTTTAGTCGATCATTTTCCCATTGATATGCCCATTCAGTACGGCTCGGTTTTCCGAGCCGTGCCGTGAATGCCATGAATTGGGGCGATGAACATCACCCTGCCAGGCTTGGCAGGTTCGTTCCCCTCGGGTTCAGTCCCTGAGACTCTGTGGAGTTTTTGAGGGCTTACAGTTCTATAAACAAACATAGATGTGGAAAAGCTACCATTTTTATCGATCTCATGGGCTAAACATGGTTAAACATGGCTAAAGATCATTTTCCTACAAAAAACAATGGGCTAAACATGTTTTTTTTTCCAACCTCCACGTTGCCCCTGCGCCGGTCAAAAACAGCGTCGCCCGCAGGGGCAACACTATGTCTGGGCCGGCAAGTCGTCCTCAGCACGCTCTCAGTGTGAGTGCCCTGGATTGATCATCCCACGATAAAATGGGGTATAGCCCCAGTTATAGGTGGGTTATATATATGAGATACATGAGATTATATATGGCTTAGATTAATGGAGCATAAACAACTTACTAAGTGTTAAATGGAATATTCTATACGGGATGAAATATGGGTTGGATTAATTAATTCCAAAGCACGGATCCGATTTCTGGGATGCACATCCGCAGGGCTGCGGAGAAACCTCCGGGTAGTTTCCCATTAATTCCCGTGATCTCATACTTCTGAACTTTACTCATTCACAAGATGCTGGAAGAGCAACTTTGAGCTGTTGAAGGCTGTTCATTGCAAGTGCTTCATAAGGGAACTCTGGTAACATCTTCAGGCCGTCTGTCATCCGAAAGATTTGGTTTATATCAACCGAAAGATTTGGTTCGGGGTTAGCACATCCTAGCATGGCAATGCAGCACATCTATTTGTTTTATTACACTATGTCATAGAACATAAGATTGCGGGTCATGAAATATCTGTATCTCTATGATCATATATCATATAATATGTATATATATATATATATGTCATAATGCATTCACATAGAGATACAGATATGATGACCCGCCCGCAATTTGTAGATCCTTTTCCTCGGAAAAAAAATCCATGGGATTTCCTGAAACAACGGTAAGGTCACCTCTTCAGTATGTGCCTTGGCGGAAGCAGTTCGGGGGATGACATTCCATTGGTTTGGAGAAGAACCATCCATAAACCAGCTATTTTTGAGGGCTCAACAACCATAGAAACACTCGTGGCTTGAGAAACATCAGGTGGTTTTTATGTGGATAAAGCAGTAGGATCCACAGGATCCACCATCCCCAATTTTCCCAAGACTTTCTGGGTGGGATTCCAGGCATCAATCCATATGGGAGGTAGTGAAACTGAACGCACAGTTTAGGAACTTTGGAAGCATCAAACCAGGATGCGACTGTTTCATAGAATGTTTCATACATCAACAAAAGTCCTCATGAAATTTCAGAAACTGCGACTGGAAAAATCTAGCAGTAAGAAGTTTCGACTGGCAAATGCCACCATAGTTTTTAGGGGAAGACAGAAAGGGAACATTGGCACAGAAGAAAGGGAAGATGTCAAGGCTTGACTTACAATAGAATTAAACAGGGAAATTACTTTACTTCGAGTTATCCCCACCATGACATCTATACGTTTTGTTACTGGCAAATCTTCTGGCAATCTATCTGACATATCTTCTGGCATTTTATCTGGCATATCTTCTGGCATTCTATCTGGCAAACATTCTGGCACTTTATCTGGCATATCTTCTGCAATATGTTCTGGCAAACATTCTGGCACTTTATCTGGCATATCTTGTGGCATTCTTTCTGACATGCTATCTGGCGTTCTATCTGGCATATCTTCTGGCATTCTATCTGGCCGTTGAGGTCCAGCCGTGCTCACTGAGCTCGGAGGGTCCCAGGTTGAGGTCCAGCAGTGCTCACTGAGCTCGGGTCCCAGGTTGAGGTCCAGCGGTGCCCACTGAGCTAGGTTGAGGTCCAGCCGTGCCCACTGAGCTCGGCGGGTCCCAGGTTGCGGTCCAGCGGTGCCCACTGAGCTCGGAAGGTCCCAGGTTGAGGTCCAGCGGTGCCCAGTGCGCTCAGACCCTTGCAGTTGAGGTCCAGCAGTGGCCACTGCGTGCGGAAGTTGGCGAAGAGCTTGGCGAAGAGTTGG
>Ga0126342_10015878_pt1 | contig 13159 bp, 18 predicted proteins | sample Cyp1metagenome_FD_92528 | JGI IMG/M metagenome (GOLD analysis project Ga0126342, IMG submission 92528) | Coral microbial communities from Lord Howe Island, Old Settlement Bay, Australia - Cyphastrea 1 metagenome | ecosystem: Host-associated > Invertebrates > Cnidaria > Coral ... | reverse complement strand
TGATCTGATCAACGAAGAACAAACCCTTCCGCGATTGCTCACTGTGGTACCGCGGTTGCTACGCGATTGGCTGAGCGATTGAGGGCTGTCCGGGAAAAGGTATTTTGGACAACCCCCATATACTATCTTGATCTATCTTGAACCAAGTTGGTGCCTTTTGGTGGCACGCTCACACAAATGCATGAAAATGATGTGGTGAGTGAATTGAACATCGTTTTTTCTTCTCGGTTGTTCTTCATGCAGAATATTGACATATGTAAAAAATAAATAAACACATAGATTAATATATATATAGTATAGTATAGTATAGTATAGTATAGTATAGTATAGTATAGTATAGTATAGTATAGTCATTCATTCTTTTGACGTCCCATGTGCCAAAAGAATTGAACTCGGATGGATGGCTTGCACTTTTGCCACGGTATGCCACGTTATGCCACGTTAAAAGGAGACTCCAGTATTGGATGCCTTCGCTGGCGCAGGGGTGATCTTGACCCTTGGCATGGCTGGGCTTTGGCAGCTCTCACAAAGTTAGTGCAGCTTATACAAGTTCAGCATTCGCTAAGGGGTGAAGAAGATTAGCAGCACAACTATGCCAAACCAAGCAAATCCAAGCAACATGACTTGCAAGTCAAGCATTCTATATAAGTCCGGGATTCAGCCAAGACCCCCTATTCAGCTACATCATGCGTTGATTATATATATTATATATTATATATACACAATAGCATAGTCTAGCATATTCTAGCTTTATGGAGTGTCCTTTCCATTTTTCCGCCGCTCAGATGCGGCCTTTGAGTCAGGAATGCACTGCTGATTGCCTTCGAGCTGGAGTGTGAGGGGGCACGTGCCAGTATCTCCATTGGGCTCGTTGATGGGATGCAATGTGAAGATGCCAGGCCTCTCTTTCTTGCACGCGCCTCAGGCGTCCCCGGGGAGAAACATGGAGAAACTGCATCTTCAAGCTTCCTCTGTCGCTGAAGGTTCTACTATGTTCTATTGTAATTGAAACCTTTGCTCATGCAACTGCGTTTTCAGCAGGGAAATTTCTGCTTTCGGCTCAGAACTCGAAGATGAGGTGACAGAACATTTCTTCACAGCCTTTTTTGCTTTGGAGCTTTGCTGGCGGATTTCGAGGGCAAGGCCTGCGCTGTGAACCTTCCAATGGTTGCAGAACAATGAAAAACAAGGCCGAAAACAACCTTAAACCCTGCCGTGAAGAATTTTTCTGGTAGACACAAGCTTTTCTGGCAGCATGCGCTACGGCTCAGTGGTATTTCCGTAGTATTATGAGTATGGTATTGTATTGTTTCGATTCCAAGGCGCGAAGCATGACTGCACTTCAAACCTTGGTTTCGCATTCAGGTTGGCTTATTTTATGGACTGGTTCAATGTTTTCGATGCCTTTTTAGTACCTCGGCTTGAAAAAACTGCAGTCACTGCTGCCCACTGAAAACTTAAACTGGCGCTGCCATGAGCCTCAGCATTAGCAACATAAATGTCCTATGAGCACAGAACTGTCATAGCACCCACCCCGTATCCCACCACAGAATACCACCTTGTACAGTACCTTCCCAGGTGCTTGCGGGCTGTCTCGACCTGTATGTGCTCCAGGCCGTGATGCAATCGCAGTCCTATCTCCGAATGCTTCGATTGTTCAAACTGGCCAGGATACCCAGCTTCAGTGTCAGACTCTGGAAAACCATGGAAAACCCATTCGCAAGATATTTGCGTGAATGATGAGGCACATGGTAATACATGGTATGTGAGTTTGACTCCAATGATTGTTTATCGAAGACCAAGCGTGAGAATGGGAGAGAGAGAGATACGACTGAAACTAGTTCAATCAAGCAGAGTGCACGCAACGCACCGACCAAGGCGCGTGTGGTGCGTTTGGTCCGTGTTACCCAGATGTTTCGAGGCCTGCCACAGCAATATTGCCTGGAGAGATGGTTGGCAAATGTTGGCGAATAGTATTGTCATGTATTGTCTATAAAGTGTCTAGAGTCTAGATTGGTAGGCGTCTAAACAGCAAAACGTAGTGGAACAGACAAGAGCTCAAAGTATCCTCTGGCCTTCGGACTTGTGATTCACATACCCTCTCATAGGGCAACATGAGAAACACTGATGCTATTTGATACTATCTGATACTATCCGATACTATTTGATACTAGCTATGTTCTGCCGTGTCTGGATAATATGTTTGGTTCTTGCTTTAGAACTCTTTAGAGGCCTGCGCTTGCTGGTCTCAGCTTGCGGGAGCTTTCTTCCAGCTCTGGGATGGGCGATGGCACTGCTTTCCTTGTGCATGTTGCTTGGACCGCTTGGAGCGGAAGGCAAGTTGCCCAAGGCCAAAGGCAGCAGACTTCATCAGCCTTGACAATTCATTGAAAGATATTGAAAGTATTGATGCTGCGGGGCAAGTGCTGGAGCTGAGATGTTTGTGAATGTAGGGGGGCTGCAAGAAAACTCCCCACGATGGATTCCCGAATGAGCCTGCGCGCATGCAGTTGGACCAACTGTGCTTCCAAACATGCATTTGAGATTTTCATAGATTTTCCTGATGGCATCGCTGCCTCACTGTGTCAGCATTTCTCGGACAATAGGTCAGTAGAGGATAGGGTCACACCTGTCACAATCGTTTTCCATCAAGCATCCGCACCGGTGGAATCTGACTTGATAAAATCTATATACCAACCACACTGCTGGTGCGTGCAGAAGCTCATCGAAAGTCTCCAACGTGCCATTCTAAGGATCATGGGTGGCGTCACTATCGGCTTTCTGCATCTTATCGCAAAATAATGCTCAATTGAAGGGCACGTGCTTGTTGAAACCGCCAAGGTGTGCCAACTCCTTCTTGAGGACATACACACCCACACACTCACCTTGCATTGGTGCAAAGACTTTCAGTAGGTAGGCAGGCAAGTAAACAAACCAGAGAGAAGCCCCAGTGACATTTCACTCATTTCTAGTGATCCAGAACTAAGGCTCCAAGGATATATCGAGGATGAGAACCATCCATTTGAAAGTCGCAAATGGATTTGGCTCCACTACGGCACTGCCTATAGGGCGACCTATACCCTGCAACTTGGACATTGGAAGATTTGGAAGTGTAAAGCCTGATGGTGCTTGTGGGCATCCCTCTCAACGGTTACCTTTGAAATTCACGAAATGGCAGGTCTTTTGCTTGCCTTTCCCTGCCTTTCCATTCTCCTGCACAACATGCCAAACGAAAGAGGTCGTCCGCATAGTCGTTGCATGCTTTTGCATATGTCCAGAGTAGGGTAGGAGCAGGTTGACCGACCAGAGCTTTGCACCGGGTCTTTGCTTTGGATAAATTGATTTGTCGAACCGTCCGAACCTGTAGTATTTGGATAAACATCTTATTCTTTCTTTGCCAGTGCTTCCTTCAGTACCCAGTCTGCGTGCTTACAAGTGCCGTGAGTCCACTGCCATCGGTGAAACATGGTGAAGCATTCACACCAATCGAACAAGCTGGCATGCTCACACAGCTCCGGTGGGTACCTGCACATCTTGATCATCTTGGGCTTCTTCTGTTCTCTTACTACGGAAACTGCTTCGTTTGACTTGAAAATCAGGCTGCTGACACCAGCGGGAGGAAGAGAGAGAGAGAGAGAGAGAAGACAACATTCGCGACTCGCAAAGAATGGAACAGCAGCACACCAACTGGAGCAGTCCTTTGATTTCATCTTCGCCTGATAGTTGGCTCCACCTGATGTGTTTTTTTGGTACTAGTAGAGATTTCTCGTACGTACCAGATCGAACAAAGACTGTCTTCAATGCTGCATGTACATGCATTTACAGCATTTCGCGAGCACCTAGTGTTTTGTGGATGGGTACACTCGCTATCTTCACTATCACTCACTGGCGTGGCTTTGGGTGCAGTTTTAAACACGTCAAGCCGCAATTCAGGTACGAAATCACCATGGCGGGAAATTGGCCGACGAACGTTCGACCAGCTTCTTGCGCTGCAAGACCCTGTAATATCTGTAAGGGTGGACCAGTGGCACCGGCATGCACTTGTCACTGGTCTTATTGTGTTTTCTGCACTGAGATACTTGGAGGATTGAGGATATCGAGGTTAATATCAGACTATTTGGAGGGCATGTTGTGGCAAGTCACCGTTTTGACGCTTGCGGCTTTGTGACTGACTTAGGTGTTGGAAAACGTAAGCCATGCTTATGTCTTTTTCTTCGTGGGCTACATCACCGTGGTTGTTTTTGCGGCAGGAAACTGAGTTTGTTTCAAGTAGCCGTTTGATATGTTCAGCTGCCTGGGGCTTGGATGTGTAAGTCATGCAGCACATGCTCACAAGATCTCACAAGTAACTGCAATGTATTCAGATTCGGGTGGATCCAACCCTGGATGCAAAGCTTGACTCACAACGTGAACACGGGAAGAGCTGAATTGATCGCCGCTTATCGCTGCATTCTGCTGCTTAGATCATCCGTGTGATCACGGCGATTTTTTTGTCCCAAACTTTAGAAGCGGCGAACAACGATGTGGAGGTCATGATCCAAGAGCGAATGCGAAAAAAATCAATGTTCGTAGAACAACTTGAAGGCGGCACCGCCCCGATTTACAGTTGATACACGTTTCTTTTCTCTTTCGCACTAGTTGCCGTTCTAGCTGAAGACATGATGAGGATGCTCCATGATGCTCCCTGGCTTGGAGCTATCCTCTTCGATGCCTTTTGTCACCCGTTGACATGCCACAGGCATTTTTGAGGCGATCGATGAAAGTGGGGACGGATTGCTTTCAGAAGAGGAGATGCTCCTTGACTGTCTTGCTCAAGTGCGAACCTGCAGTGTTCCTCCAATCAAAGTCCTGTTTCAAAATTTTGAGGAATTTGGAAGCCTCTGTGCTTGCCTTTCTCCTTCGATTGTAGACATTGCCAGGCAAACTCACGCCAGATTAGCTTGGTTCGGTTGTTGCACAAAAGTCAGTTTCAAATCGGGCATGCCAGCAAAGGGTAAGGGAGAGGGGTTTAGTTAGCCCAAGGTTATGCACCGTATTGCACCGTTTTGCGATGCTTTTGTGTTTCTAGATTTAGATTCAGATGTCCGTACGTGAATGAGCGCAGCATGAGCACAGTATACTACACCTCTATCAGTTCTATCTCTGACGAGCTGAGGAAGGAGCTTCTGGCCGATTCAAAGGTGCAGGCCATGCGCTGCCGCAATGAATTCCGTCTCAAAATGCGCAGGAGACCCAATTATTTTGCCATGGAGAGTTCCGAAAAGTCGCGGTATCTTTGGCCCGCAGGCCTATATGGAAAGTCTGGAGGTTGCTTTGCCAGAGAGTGAAGCTTTGTTCCGCTTGCTCCAGAACAGCCACCTAGCGAACAATGTTTTGGCATAGCACGGCACGCGATGGCAAAAGACACAGCAACAATATGTAACAACAATATCAAACAATAATAAGAATTTCATAAGAAGGGGTCTGTCCCGTCAAGCTTTTTGAGCAAGAATCCGAACAAACTTGCGCTGCGAGTGACATAGCTAAGGTGACGGTCAAATTACATATGAGGCGGGGTCGCAGATGGCAGACAATCCCCCACAAGAAAACAAACAGCTGCCGCAGCTGCCCAAATCGGAATTGATACAGCTTCAGTGGAATCGTGTTTAAAGATGGGATGTTTCCGCATAAGATGACAGACTATACAGAATTATACCTACTGTACAGTGTTCGTAGCGCATCCTTGGTTTCAAGCGTACATGAGTCCTCAAAACAATGCACATGAAGCAACCATCAGCAACCTTGAGGATTTTATTGAAGGAATTTTGCGATGCAAAGGGCCTGCCCGAGCCGTGGATCAGACGCTTTGCCGACAAGTATGAACATGTTTCACCAGACTTTCTGGCAACTTCAGGTGGAGTCACATGGAGCAGTCTTCAAATTCCCTGTCGGTTGATGAGTGTCAGGGGTTAATTGTATTATTCATTTTTTTGGGGGTTGTCATCATCCATTATGGGAATCCCTATTTTCAAGCATACACAAGCATACTGTAATGGAATGACGGAGGGGTTTGAACGCTGCTGACATGAGTCACGTGCAGTGCGTCATGATTTCATCATGGCTTGCTGAGGATTGTTTTACATTCAGAAGTAAAAAGCCTGAACACTTTGATTCAGAGCCTTGGTGTGGCTCATGTGGCTCAGGGCCAACAGTTTGGGGATGTTTGACTATTTGAGGAGTAGCCATTGGTGCACAATCATGAGATGATACATGTAGGAGTGTGTGTGTGTGTGAAACCTGCTGGGTGTCATGCGGGAAAGAACAGTGGCAGTCCAACGAAGATGCTGTTACAAGTCACTGACGTGTATTCTGGACGCAGATTCCACATAATTATATACCTTCAAAAATCAGATATGATCACCCTTTGACCTGTTGTTATGTGAGGCAGTTTCAGGTTTTCACCAGGTCTGATTGTCAGGACGTTATTGCCCAGGAAATCTGAAGGCGATAACAACCTCACCATTATAAAGTTCCATTTCAGAGTACTACTCTACCAGTAGTGCCGCACAAGGCGGTGGCGGAAGTTTCATATTCATGCATTGAGCTTGGCAGGCTTTGGGTGTGCATGTGTCAAGTGAGCCAATGAATGCCACCATTTTGGCTCAAGTTGCAGTTAAACCAAAATAGCATTCATTGCATTCTTTCTAGGTCTTGGGAGGGGTGACCTTTCTAGACCTAGGTACTTCCAGGGGTGACCTGGTGGGTACCGAGGGGTGACCTCGTATGCTGTGAAAACACCCGGGCATTGACGTCCCTGTTGCCACTGAGGCCAACATCCTCCGCGCAGCAGCGTTCAAGCAGCATGTGAAGAGGCTGGCAAGGGAGGGCCATAACCTGGCTGCATACACGTGTGTCATTCCCACCACCACTGAATTGGGACTGTTTCCCCCCTTGGTCAAGATGCCCTGCCAGCGTTGCGCAGCTCACCTTGGAGCGTTCAAGTTCCCCTGGTTGGGGCTGTGGAGCAGCCGTGGCGTTCATTCCGCCCGATGTGCACCTTGGGGATGCTTGGACGTACTAGTACGAGCACCAGGAGATGGACCTCCTTCTTTTGGCAGCCTATGGGGCTCCGGTGCTGGCCTCTGACTTGGTCCCTCAAGAGATGTATTGAGGCCTGGCGAATTTGGACCACGGCCTTCCAGGACTATGGATTCCTGGTCTCAATGTTCCAAGGCATGGGCTCGTACAAGCCAGCAGGCATCTTGACTGATGATCCCTACCCTCTTAAAAATAGAATTTGAGGGGGGGGGAGTCATATTGAAATTTCATTTTAAAATTTCATTTTTGCAATCATGCTTTCTCAATGATCAATACTCCGCATCATTCCATGTCATTGGCAAGCAGATGAAAATTAAATACTTGCGCTTAGCTCCGGAGGAGCTAAGCACATGTCAGACTGAAGCAGCACATATGTATATAGGGATTGCATCCCTCCAAAAATTGCGCCGCCGTCATCGTACTTGCGCTTAGCGCTTAGCTCTCCTCCGGAGCTAAGCGCAAGTATTTTCTAACCAGTGCCCAAGGCTTGTTAAGAAATGCCACTTTACAATTCCATTTGAGGGGTTGGATCACTGTCCGAAGGTTTCCAAGCAAAAAAAAAATGGAATTCGACAGCTTGGTTTTGCCCCCCCCCCCGCCCTCCCCCTCTATAGGGGTAGGGATGACTGATGCATTGCGTTCCATGGAAGCAGACATGCAGGAGGATCGCTGAGAAAAAGGTCCAAGATGCCGAGAAAGCCACTATCGACAGGATGGTGAACACGTGGCTGGAGTTGAGCTCCTTGTTGGAGAGTCGGGGGCGGCCAGCACCTCCGGAAGTGGTGGACTTGGATCAGTTCTTGCACACCAACGCTCCAGCTCGGGCATTCCCAGCTTTCAAGTGGTGAACAAGAATGCCAACCAGGAGATGGACCTGAGCAATTTACAGGTGCCGACCAAACCCAGGGCGACTGACATCGTTCCCAGGCTCCGGTAGTGGAGCCTCCCCTCATCAAAGCTTGGGGGACCGGCCCATGCAGTCGGAGGTGAGCGCTGGACAGTGTTGTTAGCCTCCTGGATGATGGCCTTCGGGTGCTTGCGCTACACGCGCATCACTCGATCGGAGCCGAGGAGGTTGATGGCAGCCTTCTTGCATTGCCGCTGCCAGGAAGGGAAGCATGCACGCCAGAGATGGCTTTGACTATGCCGTCCCGCTTGCTTTTCAGGAGGCTCCTCTCGGGCCAAAGAGGTCATTGAAGCCCATCGGACATCAGCCCCGGCTAGGCAGCGGGTGTCTGGCTGTGCTTCTCCGACGAAGGTCGTCCTTGAACCATCTTGGAAGTGCAGGGGACAATGCAGAGCGAGATGGCCGTCCTCCTTGACAATCCAGAAGAAGTGACGACATATTCCTGGAGGAGAATGGTACCTACGCTGGCACAGCTTTTGGAAAGCAGGCCAGAGGAGCTAGCGGCCCTTGGCGACTGGCAGAACAAAGGAGGCCAGCCAGATGTGGGTCACTCCATTACAAAATTACTCTTCAGCGAAGTACGCAGCCTCCATCAACATTAAGTCTGTGGTGTGGGAGCCGCTTCGATGCTGACAGACCAGCTCTCGTGCGAGGCGATCCCATAGGAAGAGTTGGACAACCCAAAGGCCCTTGCTTGCGACTGTCCCATGAAGCACATGCAGCACATATCCGAGGCGGACCTCCTCATCGGCCTCTACTTTGATGCCACGCCCAAAAGCCCAACCAGAGCGAAGAGGCAGCGACGGCAAGTGGTCTCGCTCAGTGGCGCTATTGCAAGGGATCCAAGCCATCCCTTGGGGCATGTCCCTGTGATGAGCCAAGAGGCATTGGTGCTGGCGTTCTGAAAACTTTCCCTTGCAACCTGGTTCAGTAATTTCAAGTTCGTCATGGTGGAAGACTTCATCAACAGCCCCCCATTCAGCTCTTACCCAGCCTGGTTGGCTGAGAAAGGCGAAGCTTGGGATGGGCCGCTTGTCACCCCTGAAGAGCTAGCAGGCAAATGGCTCGACAGGTAGGAGCCATGACCCACCGTGCAGCCGCCGGGTTCATTGCAGTTCTCCTCATCTTGACGTCATGGGCTGATACTGGCTTCCCCTATAACTTAGTGAAAGGATTCCCTGCAGTGGGGTTTGCCCCACCTTATGGCATTTTCCCGCAGCAACCAGCAAACGCATCACACTGCCCGAAGCACTAGACGGTTGGGAAGAACACAACCAGAAGATTCTCAACCGTCAACCAACTGAAACCACGCAAGGACGATGCCTTCTTGCTGCAGCAATCCTTTGAGGAGGCCGCCAGCGGGTTTTGCACGTACTCACTATGCCATGCAGACTTCCTGTCCTACATCACGGGACAAGCTCATAGGCTGATTCCAAAGGCGTGTGATCACCCAGAGCTCTGGCAAACAGCGTGTGATTGATAACGGCGACACTGGCGGACAGTCAGGGCGATCGTCCGATACCGATAAACTGACGTCATGCAGTCCGCAAAGACCAGCACAACACATCAGCCTATAGTGATGCACCAGTGGTCCAACGACGAGATCCAGGAATTCTGCCAGCACGACGCCTGGTAGACAGGCCAAGAAGACTTATCTACTGCCCGACGGCCCTCCATGCAAGAGAGCTTAGGCTGTGTGGTGGATTGGTTTCATGGTGAGTGGCAAGAGCCAGCATACCAAGTATACTCGGGCATGCTTTTTGGATTACCCCTTTCGGTGACTTCCTTTCACCGATTTTCTAGATTGGCGGAAGCACTATCCAGAAGGCAATGCCGGGTATTGGTCTCGCTCTATTTCGACGATGCCACCATCACTGACTTCAAATCACCCAGAGGTTCTGGGCAGTGGGCCGTGAATCAACTGTGCGCTATGATTGGATCCCCGTTTGCGGCCGACAAGAAACAAATGATGCAGGACTCAGGGACGTTCCTGTGCCTTAACCACAACCTGGCTGACATCAATCGCACTGGCCATGTCAAATTTTGGGCTCGAGCTAGGTTCCATGACAAGGTCAAAGAGATCATCTACAACGCCCTTGCACCTGGCAAGTTCACTCGCGGTAGCTTCCAAATTCTACGGCATTGCCAACTTCCTCGAACAAGGTATTTACGGCCGAGTGGGCTACGGTGGCCTCATGGCCATTAAAGCTCGACAAGACGAGAAGACGACGGCTATGGCACCAGAGATCGAAGAATGCTTCGAGGTGATCGAAGCAGTCATGCGCTTTGAGCCCAAAAGTGAATTTGCAGTTTTCCCATTGCAGCAGACTCGATCTTTGGCAGCATCTGATGCTGCTGTCGAAGCTGACAATCCTGGCTCAGGTGGTTTCAACCTTATCTTTTTCCAACCTGACGGGTCGCAGATTCGTCTCAGTTTGGTTGCTACAATGCTACAAATTGTTCTGAACTTCAAGCCCGCTGGCAACCGGCGAAGATCCACATTGCCCAGCTCGAACTTTCGATGGTATTGTATGCCCTGCATTGAGCGACCTGACCTTTTTCGCAGTCCTCAAAGTCTTTGGTTTCTGGACAACTTGGCAGCAGCGATAGCGTTAGTGAGGGGGCGTTCCAGCAATCCCGGCCTAGCAAAGCTCGGTCATCTGATTCATCCAGCCCTGTGTGCCTTCCGCGCTCGCGCCCAGGGTTATTGGGAATGCGTTTAGAGCAAGAGCAATTGGGCCGACGATATCGGTAGATTAGGTTTTGATGACCCATGATGACCCATGTGGCGCTGCCATGGATTCAGCTTTCATTCCTCGTACCTCCCCACCATCTTTTTCCATCTGCCTTTCGCTGCAGTCATCCCCACCTTTGAATTCCTCTAGTGCCTTGGGTATGGTGCGTTGGGTGATACCTGCAAAAGCAGGTTCCAGCCTGGGGTGACTAGGCAGCCCTGACCAGAAGTGGACACTGGTCTGGGGCTATGCGCATGTCACACTGTGACCGATCCAAGGCAAACCCGAGGATAGCAGGTGAACAGAGAGACTGTTAGGCGGAAGGTGAAAAAGAGTGCAGCGTGAGGAGTGCTACGAAGTCAGTTGTCACTTTGAGATGTATTCATGCATTGATCTTGGCAGGCTTTGGGTGTGCATGTGTCATCCTTAAGTGAACCAATGAATGCTATCATTTTGGCGCAAGTTGGAGTTGAATCAAAATAGCATTAATAGCCATAGCATTCATTGCTTTCTTTCCCCTCCCACCCAACCCTAAGAGCCGGCCTCCCGTGGAGAAGCCTGCCTAGGAGAGGGTGCCTGCTAGGCAGGCGAGCGCATAGCCTCTTTTAGGGGATACTCTCCTGGGGCGACCAGAACGGTACACATCCTTCCTTAATGGGTGATGTGTGATACCTGCAAAAGCAGGTTCCAGCCTGGGGTGACCAGGCACACCTGGTCTGGGGCTGTGCGCATGTCACACTGTGACCGATCGAAGGCAAACCTGAGGATAGCAGGTGAACAGAGAGACTGTGAGGCGGAAGGTGAAAAAGAGTGCAGCGTGAGGAGTGCCATGACGTCAGTTGTCACTTTGAGATGAAGATAGGAAACCTATAGGAGAGTTTGAGAAGAGAAGAGAAGAGAAGAGACGAGACGAGAAGAGAAGAGAAGAGAAGAGAAGAGAAGAAAGAAGATCAGAGAAGAGAAAGAGTCTGAAGAAAGAAGATGCAGGTGCGCGAAAAGGTAAAAACATCGCGAAACACTCTTTTTTTTCCAATGTTTTGGGGCTCCGGAGGGTCGAAAAGTAGGCTCGCTAAAGCGGTGGGTGCGGAGCCATCTGGGGAGATGAGAGATGAACAATTGCATGCCGTTGTGGCGCAAAGCAGATTTCGAAGTCAAAATGTACAAAAACACCCCATGCTCGGAGCACTTTTGGAAGTTGAGATGTTCAAAAAGTTGGCTGCGTCGATGTTCAAAACGCCTCAGCTCGGAGGCAAGCACTTTCGAAAGTTGAGATGTTAAAAAGTGCACGGTGCTGTGGCACGAAGCACATGTCGAAGTGAGGCTAAAACACCACATGCTCGGACCATTCTCACACGTTCAAGCGTCGTTTTGTACGGCAGGCGCAAACGTGAGGCAGTTTCAAAAACGTTGATAATGTCAACTTCGAACATGAAGGAAGGCAAAATTGCGTCGTCGTCAAGTTCAAAAATAGAGGAAATCTCGCAAATGGCTTCGTTATTGATGCTGTCAATTTCGAAAATGAAGGAAGTCTCGCAGAATGGCTTCGTTTTAGATAGATAGATAGACAGACAGACAGATAGATAGATAGAAAGAAAGATAGATAGATAGGTAGACAGATAGATAGATAGATAGATAGGCCGATAGATAGATAGGTAGAAAGTTAGACAGATAGATCGATAGATAGATAGATAGATCTATCTATCTATCTATTTATCTATCTATCTATCTATCTAATCTAATCTAATCTATTCTAATCTAATCTAATCTAATCTATCTATATCTATATCTATATCTATATCTATATCTATATCTATATCTATATCTATCTATCTATCTATCTATCTATCTCTCTCCCTCTCTCTATCTATCTTTCTCTCTTTCTATCTATCTATCTATCTATCTTTCTTATCTTTCTTATCTATCCTATCTATCCTATCTATCCTATCTATCCTATCTATCCTATCGATCTATCTATCGATCTATCTATCGATCTGTCTATTGATCGTTCTATCGATCTATCGATCGATCGATCTATCGATCGATCGATCTATCTATCTACCTATCTATCTATCCATCTATTTATCTATCTATCTATCTATCTATCCTATCTATCCTATCTATCCTATCTATCCTATCTATCCTATCTATCCTATCTATCGATCTATCCTATCTATCCTATCTATCCTATCTATCCTATCTATCCTATCTATCCTATCTATCCTATCTATCCTATCTATCCTATCTATCCTATCTATCCTATCTATCTATCTATCTACCTGTCTATCTGTCTATCTGTCTATCTATCTATCTATCGATAGATCTATCTATCTATCTATCTATCCTATCTATCCTATCTATCCTATCTATCCTATCTATCCTATCTATCCTATCTATCCTATCTATCCTATCTATCCTATCTATCCTATCTATCCTATCTATC
>Ga0126342_10015877_pt1 | contig 13160 bp, 10 predicted proteins | sample Cyp1metagenome_FD_92528 | JGI IMG/M metagenome (GOLD analysis project Ga0126342, IMG submission 92528) | Coral microbial communities from Lord Howe Island, Old Settlement Bay, Australia - Cyphastrea 1 metagenome | ecosystem: Host-associated > Invertebrates > Cnidaria > Coral ... | reverse complement strand
GTTTTGTACATTTTGACTTCGAAATGTGCTTCGCGCCACAACGGCGTGCAATTTTTCATCTCTCATCTGGCCAGATGGCTCCGCACCCGCCGCTTTAGGGAGCCTACTTTTCGACCCTCCGGAGCCACAAATCATTCGATAAACACAGTGTCTTGCGACTTTCCTACCTTTTCGCGCATCTGCATTTTCTTTCTTCTGACTCTTTCTCTTCTCTGACCTTCTCTCTTCTACTCTTCTCTTCTCTCTGACTCTTCCCATCTCTGCCCTTGGTCCTTGATTGTTCAAGCAAGCCGGGTAGTATCATGATTTCTTCCTTGATCAACGTGAATTTATCCCTTGAGAAACAAAGAACTGTTTCATATTTAGCATCCATCCATCACTTACTTTACCCATATCCACTCTCATGGAAATCCAGTTTCACCTTGGATCTCGAACATCTTCAAATACGTTTCCCATCTTCCCATTGGAAACCGCGATGAGTGAGGGTCAACAAAAAGGTTCGTCCCCTTCACTGCAGTTTAACCTGGAACTTAAGCCATGATCATCTTTGAGCAGTAGCCACCATGATCCACCATGGAACTGGGTTAGCTGTGGGCTGTGGGTAAACAGTAAACAGTTGTAGCTTTCGCAGCGTCTACTATTCCACTGTTTGCTTTCGCGGCGCTTTTGCGGACAAATGCCAAGAACGTGTGATATTCAGCCATCTTATGCATGAAAAATGCAAGGTTCCATATCCAATATGAGCTTTTGCGGAGCTTTCATGCAAGTACTTTAATTAGTGTTGAAGCTTCGCGTGAGCTTTCGCGAAAACGGTTTGTAGTTTTGCGGAGGTAAGTTAGCACAGCGTTCATATAAATCCTTTTCATGGAGGTTTTGAGCGCTGCTTAGCTATGCTTTGCTTCACAAGCCGTGGTGAAGGCTTGTGTGCTGCAGCATCTTTCAAGAAGATTCGTGCCCTTGAGATCTTCTTGAGATTCATGCCAGCTGTTTCTCTTCCCTTGGGACTTTCTCTTGGGGCAAACACCTCATGATCTAAACAAACACCAGCTGAATCCCGCCTCGTCCCTGCGCTGGACGGAGGACAAAAGTGCCGTGAGGGGCGGCAGCTGCGGCATCTCCGCGCTGAGGACCCACAGATCTCGAGTCTTCGGCTTCTCACTTTCAAAGCCCAGCACTGCCAGCATGAGCAAGGCCAAGAAGAAGAGGCAGCAGCTCATGCCACGCTTGGAAGTTGGCCACAACTTCATGGCTGAGATTTAAGGTCGTGATTTAAGGGGTTTTAAAGACTCACCAGGAAGTTCGCAGATCACAGTAGCTAAGGAGACTACAAACTAACGACATCAGCTACAGTTTTGCTCATCTAACTGGCGTGAGGATGAACCTCCTTGGGTTGTAGGAATCTTGCCAGCAAAGAAGGAACTCAAGGGTTTGTATCTATAATTGGGCTGATTCCTAGGGTTTCGATGGGGACATATCTGAAGAAACCCAGTTGTTGATAGCCACAGCCTTGTCCTGTTGGATGGCGTTGAGTTCCAAGTAAGTACCAAACAGGTTTCTATGAGAAGATGGAAACCCCTCCAACAGCAGGGTCTATCAAAGGAATAAAGTCTCGCTGACTCTGAGTGGCTTGCAATCACTGCAATGCAATCACATGCCAATCATACAGCTATGGGCGCTTCTGAGCCGGCAAGAAAACCCTGCTTTCAATATATGTTTCAATATTGTTGAAGTGAATGATGCTGTCGATCTTCAATACATCGCAAGGCCGCTACAGCCCTCATGATCAGGTACTTTTCCCTGCAAATGACCTGTCATCAGTTTTGATCCCAGCAGGTGTCCGCAGGAGGCCATGCCATCAGTCCCGAGTAGAACTGATTTCAATAGATTGGATGTGATCAATGCTGTGCCGGCTGTGTGCCGGCTGTGTGCCGGCTGTGTGCCGGCTGTGTGCCGGCTGTTTGAATGCCTCAGATGTACCCGTCAGCACGTTTGAGCCTGGCCTGCACAAATGTCAAAGCACTTCCCCAACACTGTGGCCAGCAGTTGTTATACATGTAACCGTGCTATTTGGTTGATTGGTTTATCTATTTGCAATTGAAATACAGTATATATCCCAAAAAACAAAGCCCCAGGAACTTCACCATGATTTCACTTTCTCAATTAGTCATCCCTGTGGCCTCCGTTGTCGCACAGATTTCCCCTGACTGAAGATTTCACTGCTTTTGGCCCCTACAACGGACATGGGGTGGAAGCCGCTCCGGCCGAGGGAGGCGCGGATCGGCTCAAATTAACAAGTGTCATTCCCGATACGTTTGAGTGGTGAATCCACACCTGGTCAGGATCGTCAACTTGGTTTGGGGCAATTCAACTGTGGTACCCCAATGAAAACACAAGAAAATCAACAGAGTAGATCATTTTGAATCCAGCACATTCCAGGACCGTTCTCAGGTCAGCATGCCATGTAGGGAACCGGAAACCTATCAGTTCTTACCCAGTCTGCGCCGGACATCGCCGGGAATCAGCACATCACACCTGATCAAATGATTCTTTTTTCAGTGAGCGCACCGTGTCCAGCCACAACCTCGTTTCAGTGGGCCCGGCAGATTGGGTGCCAGCGGGTGCCAGTGCAAGTTTGTGGGGCTTGAAAAATTCTGCAATGCTTAGCATAGTAAGAACAAATTAACCTCAACGAAAACCAAAAAAGTTAAAACTACAAAGGCCAATGGCAAACGTCACTTGTGGGTATTTTTGGGGTCAAAATTACTCCAGCATTAGGGCCCCAATTCCAAGAAACATCTGAGGATAGATCAAGCCATTGAGTGCAACCTAAAGCTGGGCCTTTGCCAACATGGCTTCCCGGGGGGTTGTATGTTTGTTTCTTTTGTGATTTGTTCCTTTCTTCTTTTCTTTGCGCTCACTGGAGTTCTTATTTCTTTCCCTTTGCTGATGGGATGGTCAAAGCACAGCTTGCTCACACCGGACGGTGTTTTATTTTGAGAGAGGTGTGGGTAGGACCCACTCCTTGTTTTGCAGTGAAGGTAAATGCTTGTGGGTTAGAATATATTCGATTTCAGATTCGGGACATTGTTGTTCACAGGTCTCTTGGCCACCATTGTTCGATGTTAGCCCTTTTGGGTTTCTTACAGAACCAAATTTTGTGTGGCCTTCGTTCCATTTTTGCCTCACAGTTCCCCACGTTCCTATGTGCTCACCATGTGACTCCTCACAGGCGTGCAAGAGCTGCGGCTGCTCCGCAAACTGCGCAGCCGCATCCTGGGGATACCACGGTGATATGGCGATGACCCATGGGATAGAATCGGATAGAACGGATCCAGAGGTGACCAAATAACCGGCACAGCAATGTACAGGATGTATAGCCCCAGATAGCCTTCGACGTGTCGGACATGATGTGTCCACTATGCAAAAGATACTGAAAATCAAAGACTTTCGATCCTTTGGGTTGCCCGCTACACGTCCAATGAGATACAGTAAGACTTGCGATAACCCCTAATTTTGGATGGTGAATTCACATGTTCTGGTTGCCACCAGGCAGCGCATGCATGTGACACGGCATCAAAGCAAGGCACCTCGGAAAGCAGAACAACTGGGGTTGGTTTTGGGTCAGGAGTCAGGTTGTGACCAATCAAAAATGATGGAGAAATTAACATAAACACCAGGATATAATCAACAAGGGCGGTGAGGTAGAGCAGCTGATGCAAAGAAACTCGCAAAATTCAGATATCTTCAAGTCATTTCAAGTCTAAATTAGTGGCCATGCTCTCCAGCAACCTGTGGTCATTCCTTCTCTGATTCCGTAGGCTCACCCCTCCAGTGTAGCGGTCAAGCGAACAAAAAGAAAGGGATTTCAGATTGAGAATTGAATCGTAAAGACCTGGATGTCTCAATATGTCTCATCTGGTACAAATGGACCATTTTGAGAAAGGCATGCATTAAAATCGTTAAAACGTGAGGCTCCTGGGATCATCTGTCAACCCAATTTGGGGACATAATTTTCATCAATTTTCCCAGGAATTCCTCCTGGCACCTCCAAACTAACTTTCAAAAGTCACCTTGAAGGACGCGTGTTGTGTCCCGGCCACATCCATGGCCACCCGAGCCATGTCCATCCGCCGCACCAATTCAATGGCCATCCGCCAAGCGCAGCCAGCGCTGCGCAGGCCACGTAGCGACAGCAGAGCACCACTGAAACACAAGATGTTGGGCGTCACCTGTTGCTGTGATTGAAACATGTAGAACCCAAGTAATGCTGGAAAGTCTTGTGATCATAACAATTGTAGGGATGGAAACTGAAACATCGAAACTACCAACATGGTTTGTTCATGGAGATCTTTTTGGATCCATGTAAATCCCCATGATCATTTTGCTGCAAGAATCACATTATTCAGAATCATGATTCTTGTCCAGAAAGGGATCAAAACAGAGTTACATGAGTTACCATCCCCCCAACTAGTCATGTTGGTGAAACAGTGAACCATCCTGAATTCCTCCATGGGTTTGTCAGCCTCCCGCTGAGCCATGGAGGTCAGCAGCTGCAACACCACCTCCCAGCGACCAGCCACGTCGCAGCTGCTGATGGCACTTCCGAAACCTCGGAACGACTCGGAACAGGTGAAATGATGGGATTCTGAGGAGACCCGGCCTGGTAAACCAACACTTTAAGCGAACTTGAAAATGGGAAATAGTGGATTTACCCATGAAAAATGGTGATTTTCCAGAGTTATGTAAACGTTTACCAGAGGATATCCCAATGAGTCCCAAGGCTTATGTTGGATATGGGATTAATATATATTATATACTGTAATGATGGGATATCCCAGGTGTTAGTATGTTGGATCAGTAGTAATATATCATAGTATTGGCATGGATGCATGGGATATTGGGATATTCCATTTGGCTTTTCATAATAAGTGGGATTCTTAATTGTCGTAATATTGGGATACCCGTGGGGGTTTTACATGGCTTTTACCTGTGTTTTACATATTTGACAGAACTGATATTGCCAGAATTTGCCATTTTTTCATGGGATATGTCGGATATGTCATAGATTGTCATAGCATCATCTAGCATCATTTCAAACATCCCATGGGATGGAATTTGGTTTCGGGATCGCTGGAGATGGTTCTGGTTGGGATTGGTTGGGATGGTCTTTCGAAATGGAATATATATATATATTATATATATTATATATATATGGTGTATTGGTTGGGATACACTATATATTATATGTTGTATATGTTGGTCTTTCGAAATTAAGATCATTTAATCACCTTCATCGACAGACCGACAGACTGAGGAAAAATGTGTTTGACCAATTTTGACCATTTGTCCACCATCGTCACCACGCACATCACCCACACCTAAGCCCTGAAGTCGAGCCATGTCAAGCCACTGACCACGTCTGGAGGATGCTGCTGGTCCTCCATCAAAAAAAGTAAAGAGAGTGCCTCAGCCCAACGGCCATCTTCTTTGCAAGCACCAATCACAGCGTTGAAACCTCGGCAGTCACTGGAAGTTCATCCATAAACCCATGGAATCCCATGGATGGTGGGATCCTTTGGGTTTTTCGGGAAGACTTTGTTGGGAATCGATAGTGCCATAGTTGTTGAATTTTTGAACTCTCTGACCATGATTGCTTGGGCCACTTTGGAGTGAGAGTGATTGGTGATTTGGATCACACCTGTGCGCATCCTATGCAGAGAGGGTCGCAGGCAAACTGTCATGATTCCGCCCCAGAAGTGACCAACCCAGGCCACATCATCAACCCGATCGTCACATGTGGATCAGAGTTTAAGAGCCTTGGAACCAAAAAAACACAAGTGTTGGTCATCTTTGGCACTCACATGCATGTCCATCCCATCTTTTAGTTCCAGTTTTACTCCAGTACCCACATCAGCGGGCAGCTTCTTCCAGTTGCAAACATGCTGCTGATGTCATTGGCCGGTATGCGCTTACACGTCATCTCAAACAGCAGCAACAAGGCTTTCTCCCAGAGTCCGCGGTTGGCACACGCACTAATGGCACTGCTATAGCTGATCATGTCAGGAGCCACCTTGACAGGTCATCCCAGCATGTTTTTGGCGGTCTGGCTTTAACCCAACCGGATCAAATAAGGCACCACTGCATACGGGGTGAGTCTTCGGAAGAGTGACATGGAAGGGGAACACCTTTGATCTGAAAAGCATCTAACTACACTAACTGAAACTCCTCAGGTGAAAATTCTGACAAAGAAAACTCTGCTGATCACTACCATCAAGGGTAGCGGTACTGGGAAATTGGGAACGATCACCTGGTTGGATTGACGGATTGACATTGTGCACCTTAAACTGTGAGGATGCCGCGAGGATCCGCACTGCCAGCTCCCAGACGCCACCCTTCTCGCAAGCGGTGATGACCTCAACTCCCAGACACCAACTCCAGAAATGTCCAGATCTTTCAGATCTTTCTTCAATGCCGTCAATGCCCAAAAAAAACAACTGAGTGTCTCACATGTCCACCTTCCCTCCATTTCTTCATTGCTTATCTTCGCTGCCGGGGGGCTCCGTTCACCTCGAACACGCTGGCGGAAGGTCTCAAGAGCTGAAGGGCCTGGGGCCACTGCCCAACGCAGGCATTCAGGACGCTGCTGAAACCTGTGGACTGGATGGTTTAGCATCGATCATCGTCCCAGGGTAGAGTGCAAAACTAAAACATGTTTGAAACATTGTGAAACCACCAACAAATGCCAAACAAATGAGGGTACTTGTTGATACTGGGATGTGAGAGATTGCAGACAAAATCTTCCGGTCTTTAATGCCCTGGTATGATTGGATGATGTCATCGGGGCCAACTCCTAAATGGCTAATGGTTTGATGGTATGGCATGCAACATATCTCCTAAGATCAAAACATCCATCGAATATTCAGCTTGAAAAAATGACGGTGACACCCTCTGTGGATGTGACTGACCGGTTCTTCTATGGGGCTGCCGGGGCTGCTGAATTATTTACCAGCATTCTAATTGACACATCCTTCAAATCCCAGCTGCACCACACTCGAAAGTATTTTTTCCTTGCCAATGGGGTTTCTGCAGTGCTGTATCGGGGTTGGGATCATAACTGGGATAAACGATGATAAACCCAATCCAGCATATTCTTAGAAGGTATTTGCTGAGAATGGTGCCAAAACTTGTCCCAAACTGAGGTGCCAACCAGTTTCGCTGGGCGAAATGCCATCCTGCCTGGCTACCGGTTCTCATAACAAAAACTGTAGTGTAACCAAGAAAAAACTGGGGTGCCTCCCTAGAAACTGACATGAAGCTCTATACAAAATGGCTTTGGAAGACAATTTCCTCCCGGAAATAGTAGGGTTGCAGGGTAGCAGCTCTGCGAAGACTCCACTATCCACGCCAACTGCCTCAAGAGATGCAGCAGCTGCATGGCATAGGCCCAGCGCCGTGCCCCAGCCAGGCCGTGTAGCAAGCTGCCATAGGTGATGAGGTTGACCTGCTCCAAAGAACAAGTGGCTTAGTACGGCTTTATGGGGCACCACCTATGTTGGCAGCTATAACAACTATAGATAACTACAGTTAGTTTGTAAGCTGATGTTTACCTTATTCAGAATATGTTCGAATATGTTGCAATGGTTGAAATTAGTGGATATGGTGCCTTTTGTAACTATTCATGCGGTTGGAAGGTGGAACCCCAATGAACTCCGCTGGACAAAGCGCCATTGATGGATAATCACGGATAATCATTCCTACAACCCCGTTGATACGTGGGATTGGGGTCGGTTGTTTGTGTGGCAGCTCCACTCAAAGATAAGACTGAAAGCAAATGGAACGGAGGATATGGGCATTCACTGGCTGCACACATATCTTGATCATTTCGGATCATTTCGACACATCGAAAAAATCGATTGGGTACCTCAAGTTCTTTCATTTCATGGTTGCCTTTTTCAAATATGCCATATCCAATGTCGCATTCAACATTGCCAACCAAAATGGGATTGCTGAATGGCTAGAAAAATAGATCCTTTCAAGGGCAAAACCAGCGGTATCCCACCAGTTTACTTTGCAGGTTTTCAGCCCCCATCCAAGTCTCCTGTGCACACATCGAGTCGATCACGTGGCAGCCTTGCATCCAACGGCCGCGCAAGGCGCACGCATGCGTCAAGCTGCCAAAACCTCAAATGATGAGCCGGGAAGATCCAATTTTCTGACGCTGCACTTTTTTTGCATCAAATATCTTTAACATTCTTTAACCATCTTTCACCCCTCAAATTTGAGCGGATGTGGCATTCTTCTAAGGTCACTATCTGTCACTATCTCTCACTACCTGTCACTGTCGGTCACTATCTCATCCCCAAAACGGTGTCACCATCGCCAGAGGCATTTCGGGGCCATGGCACTCACAGCATCCAGTGGCAGATCGGCTTCTGCTTGCACGGCAGAGGCCAAAGATAGAGCCCACGCTCCTGCCTCGCACTTGAGGCATTCCACTGGTCAAGAACACAGGTGAAGTGGTCAGAAGTCGTATCCCAATCTTGAGGAATTCATGAATTTCGACACTTGCAAGCATTGATGTTTTAGTCCTCCAAATGCAGAAGTTTTTTGTAAACACCACTCCAACTATGAGAGTTGTACCATCCCACAACTGGCCTTGCTACAAATGTCCAAGACCACGTTCACATGGAAGACATCCTGAGACCAAGGACAGTGATCATTGTGATCCATGTCACAAATTGGCCGCTGCTCATGCTTTGGTTTTGGCATACCTGTAGTTTCCCAGAAGTGTCTCCCAAGTTGGCAGAGATATCACTCTTGGGCCTGGGGTTGCCACAGAGACCATTTTGTTGATTGGTGGGTTTCCCATGTTCCAGACCTCAACTGTTTGCAAAGTGCAGCCATGGCACGATCTCCACCTGCAGACGGCGAAGAAATGGGCTTGGGCCAGTGCAAATGGGTCAAAATTTAAAATGCAATGACAGGTTCCCAAAAAACAATTGACTTTTGTCAGTTTCAGTCGCAAGCATCCAACTTTGGGCAGTCAACCAATTTGGAGAAGGAAAACAACTGCTCCCAAGGGTGGTCCTTGTGTCAACACCGCCCGGGAATCGGGTCATCTTTTTATCCACTATGCATTTATAAGATGGCAGACAGGAAACTCCGAGTCATGAGCATTGCCCATCTTGAATTCTAGGGTCAGTGATTGATGTGCCATGATGTGCCCTCCACTTTGCTTCGTCGATATTATACCTACTGAATAGCTCCAGACAGTGTTCTCTTCGCTTCTGGCCCGAGTCGGTTTAGTTTTGGACCCATACGCTGTTGGCCGCCAAGGCAAATAACCCAGCAGCATCCAGCAATTCCTGTCCTAAAATCCGACAACCGTTTCCAACTGATATTTTTCAATCAAGTGTCCTCCCACATCTAAACTGCCCCTATTCAAAAGCCCAAGAACAACCATCCCTTTCCCAAAAAATGTTTCTCATCGCAAAAAAATCTACAAACATCCGCACCATCCGCACCATCCGCACCATCCGCACCATCCGCACCATCCGCACCATCCGCACCAGGCCTGGTGTAGCCTTAAGGCCTTCAGCAAGATCACCGCCTGCCACGGAAAGCCCTTGAAGCTCTGCAGCAGCGGCAGCGCCGTCTGTGGCGCGCGGCGGAAGCGCTGGAGCTCACGCAGCGCGGCCAGGCCTAGCGACACCAAAGAAAGCAACAGGATGATACATTTCTTTGTGAATTTTGGGTAGTTTATATATATATATAGAGTATATATATAATCTGTATGTGTATATATATATATATGTATCATTATGTATCCATACAATATCCATGGTGCAAAAAGAGGTACAGTATATGACTATTTTGATTGACCAACAATCAACTGGGGATGGAGAGTCAATGAAAAATGACAGTGTGAAGGGAAAAATGACAAACTGACTGCGGGATGTCGCTAGGCAAACAAGGGGGAATCAAAATGTATGAACGATGATAAGCGCGGCAACCACCAATGGGGACATGACAAACTGAAAATGAGGTCATACATCATACCCAGAAAGTGAACAACCAATGGAAAGTTACTATCATCAATCAAAATCTGGATCATCATCGACTAAAGAAGTGAGTCAAATCCATCACGAACAATAAGAATCAAAAGCAACAGGTATTGACATACATAAGAATTTGACATGTAGATGCGAGTCAACGAAATATCAATATGGATTTCACCAAAAATTGAAGAGTTCAATGTGCCAATAAAACGTGTAGAGAACTGAGATAGCCAACAAAGGGCGGATATCAATTGCACTGATGGGTGTGGGTCCAAATCTGACACATACTGTAGGCGGATAGCATCTTCGAACACGGACAGAGTAGGTCTGATGGTATCTCCCTCAACCATCCTGGGTGGTTCAAGATCTTGTTCAGTGGCAGCATATCACGGCACAGTGGTTTACATCCTCAGAACGAACAAGCTGAAATAGACCGTTTGGGGATTTTCCCCATCTGCTCTGATCAGTTGGGGGGTCTGAAGTTTTTTGACCCATGCCCACAGGATTTCACACAGGAACATCTCCCTGCGGTCCCTGCGTATGAAATACATTATGAATTGGATTCATTGGATTCCACATTTACATGGCTCCAAACTACCCCTAACATCCCGTAACTACCCTCAACCAAAACTGGAGTTCCAAAACTCATCACGACCCACGGCCGTCACCATATCTTGGACTCCACAGACCCCACGGCGGACCACGGCGGCCTGCCGAGCTGGGCTTCCGCCCCAGGAGGCGCACTTTCTGCAGCAGCTGCAGATCGCTGCGACGGTAGGCGTCCATCCCATTTCATCCCGGAACAAGGAGGGCATGCTTTGGGTCCCAAAATGTCCCAAAAATCCTTGATTGGAAAGAAAACATCCGTTCAACAAATATTGCAGGGATGGTTTCAAGATTGTTTTAACACTGACAGGTATTGCTGCCACACGGCCCTCCCCACCAGAGATGTGAACCGGCACCATTCTTGGGCCAAACTGACAACATCCCGCAGTCGGGAGCTTCATCCGTCGTTCGTCGCGAGGGTTCCGCCCATCCAGAACGATCCCCGAGGGTGAACAACAAGCACCCTTTTCTTGCAGCTGTTAACAGCAAATTCAGCGCGTAAAATCCAGCAGTTCCAAGCAGCGAGTAGTGTGGGGGTTCCTCCAGGGCAGTTTCTCTATCCGATGATGTTGATGATTCTGGTGCCAACTGATCGCCATCTGTGAAAAACTCTACGGCTCCCCCCTCAGCTTCACACGCCGCATCCTTTTTTGGCAATCCATGGCGCGGCGCTATGGCCACGTGGTGTAAAGCAGCGTCCTCGCTTCCATCGGCCTTTCCAAGTTGGAGATCTTGATCATCCCAGTCAGCGGCAAGAAACCATGGAAGCTCCTTACCACCAGGGGCTAGAGCCATAGGTGATGGCAAATTTTAGAAAATCCCAGAGAAAATTACCCAGAATGTGTACTGTATTTTTTTGCACCTCGAATGTGAAAAATCACACTGCGAAATCGAAGAGTCTATATTCTTACATTTAGTGAGAATTTCAGAAAATCCCACCGGGAGAATTCTCTATAGTTTCCCAGCCAGGTGCTAATTGCAATAACATTCGAGGTCTACAATTGTTGCCATTCTTCCCACCTCCCTTGTGGTCATCTGCATCTGCAGCAACGTGCAATCTATTCAAGACCCGTCCTTTTTTGGGGAGTGTCCCAAGGGTCACAAAAAAAAGGAACCTCGGGCTTTTTAGGCAATTGTAACTGGATCTCTAAACCCAGCTTTGTACCTGGTAAATATGATTCTTGTATGTGTATATATATATATGTATTAATATATATACATACATACATACATACATGTATATATATACATATACATGTATATACTGTTTACTTAAATATCTATACATATACACATGTACAATACACATCTCTTGTCATCTTTGCAGTATGAATTTATTTATATAGTATAGGTACATATTCCACTTACAACTGTCAAGGTCCAGCCTCAAACTTTGGCGAGAGCATCTTCCACTTTTGCCTTGTCGCTGGTGAGTCGAAGGAGGCTGTTGGGCACACCAAGGCCTCGGGCTGCGCAGGCACGGACAGCGCGGGAGTATGGGATCCTTCGAAGGGTTCGGGTCTGCTACAGAGGGCAGTGTTTGGGATGGATCGGATGGATATCTATATTTATATAAATTTATAGATAAATATAGTTAAATATATATATATACACACACGTAATTGTATATATTATTTATTGCGATGATGATCACCAAAGACTTCCTACATGATGCGGTTTGTAGCCAATGTTCGCGGAACCCCTGAGAAGCATTTTCTCTCATGTATCTGAATTACGATACTTCACCAACCTGAAAGAAGACCCCTTGCATGATTTCTGATGTCATCGTTGGCAACTTCGTCGTGAATCACCAGACGTGCTTGACCACTCGTTAAATCCACAAAAAGTTTGATGTGTATGGAAGAAATACCTACAAGAACCCCTACACAAACATGACAAAGCATGACTGTGTCGTTTTCCCAGTCATGGAACCCTTCCTGCACGGGCTTCTGCAAGAAAGCCTTGGTGCTACCAAGACACTGTACAGAGTAGTCGCCACCAGTACACAAAGCGTGCCAAGCACGAAGAGCATGTCTGGTTGGAACTCCTGCAGTGCACCGCAGAAGCTTCAAGATCTTACTTGGGAGAATGGTTCTTCATCACACAAATGTTCATCAAGTTTCACCAAGAGTCCTCAACTTTCATCACCCACCCAGAAAATAAGCTTCGGTGGTATCCCCAACAGCCACAACGGGCCACAACGTTTTATTTTTACAAATCTTTCTGAAGCATGCTGCGAAGCCAAGCGCTGGAAACACCTCAGCTGGGTTTCCGTGAATCAAATGGCCGCAAATCTTGTTAAACCTGACCTGGCTCTGCACCAAAAGCCTCCCGAAACCTCCTCCGGAACCTTCCGGAACCTTCTCCGGAACCTTCTCCGGAACCTTCTCCGCAACCTTCTCCGGAACCTTCTCCGGAACCCTGTTGAACCTGACCTGGCTCTGCACCAAAGCCTCCCAGACCTTCTCCGGAACCTTCGGAACCTTCTCCGGAACC
>Ga0126342_10015876_pt1 | contig 13160 bp, 8 predicted proteins | sample Cyp1metagenome_FD_92528 | JGI IMG/M metagenome (GOLD analysis project Ga0126342, IMG submission 92528) | Coral microbial communities from Lord Howe Island, Old Settlement Bay, Australia - Cyphastrea 1 metagenome | ecosystem: Host-associated > Invertebrates > Cnidaria > Coral ... | reverse complement strand
CTTCAGCCCAAGCTGGTGTCAGATGTGCCGAGATGGTGGTCAAGATCAACCACTATTTAGCCACGATCCGTTTCCGTGAAGCCTCTTTGACAAAGCTGGAGAATCAAGTGGATGATGTGCACCGCTTGGCAGAACAGGTGGGACTTGTGGCAGGCAGTTTGCAGGTAGATCCTTTGCTTATGTCTGGGCGACCAGCGCAGCAATCACGATTGGCAGTCGTTGTTGTTGCTTTGCTTCGGATTAGCACGTTGCTTGCGGCAACGTACCTTGGGGGGCAATACTTTGTGCGGTATAGTCCACCTTTCATCCGTTCCAAGCTTCCACAATTGATCCGAGATGCCTTTGCTCTCAAGCAGACAGTTGAGCCCAGTGATGAGAGGGTGCCGGAGGTTGCCACTTCTGAGTCTGGAGGATGGTTGGAGGAGAGCCTTTTGCAGCTGTTGCCTTCCATTCTTTTCTCTTTGCCATACCTGGCCTTGATGATTGTTCTTCTGAGCGACTTGCGCCGGTGTCGTTCAGCCAATATCAGATTGAAACCCCTGAAAGCAACCCAGCTGCTCTACGAGAAATATTTTGGCATTGAAGGCAGTCTCTACGGCTTCAAAGTTGCAATGCTGCAATTGTTCACCGTGATGCTACAGGCCTTCGGGAAGCTCCAAATCATGGGTGCCCTCGTGTCGTTTGCATTTCATTCAGCTCGAATGCATTCAGATGTGTTCGAAAGATGCTTTTGGTCTTTCGTGGGTTTCCTCTGTCTGAACAGCGTCTATCCAACGATTTTGTTGGCCTTCCCCTCTGTGAAGTGGGTGCGCCGGGGGGCTGCGATCATGGATGCGGTTCTTGATATTGCTTACACCAGCACATACCTCATCATTACCGTGCTGGCCGTCTATGAGCTGGAGCTGGACCAAGCCATTTCAGGAAATTTTGGGGATGAGGCTTCAGTGAACTTCCAAGAAGAATTGGACCCAGCGTTTGCATTCCCACCTGATATTTTGGGTTTCTTTGCTGTCTACTATTCTCTTGCACATGTTTGCACTGTTTGCCGTGCCTTGGAGCGCACGGATCGATTGACTTACTGGAAGAAACTGCAAAACTCTCCAAGCTTTGCTTCCCGATCGTTGCTGAGCCCATCAAGATTTTCTTGCTCGAAGAGATGTGGGACATTTTGCAAAGCATTGCATTTTGCCATGGGTTTTCTCATACTTTTCGTTGTTTTCAATCCATTGTGATTTCGAAGCTGTTGCCAGAGTTTTCCACGTGAGTATCCCAAAGCCCCTGAACATGTTCGTACAGAGGGGGCTATGCGTGTGTTAGCCTTTGTTTAAGGCTTTACTCGCTGCACCCTTTATATCATGTTATATCCCTTTTATGGCATCCTGCCAATTTCTTAACTTGTTGTCTCCCAACACTGTTGAGATTGCATTGAGATCTCAGCTTGAAAATATCAGCGGTTTCATGGTAGGATTTCGAGGTTCCACAAAGCACAGTTGCAAGATACTGGCTGGACATAGTTCCAGGGGTGCGAAGTACATTTGGACACCTGTATTGTATTTCTTCAATGCCAATCCCCTTGAGATTTGGTAAACCCGTTTCATCGGCTTTGACGGATGTGTTTACTCGAGTCCGTTGTTTCTTCGTTGTTTCTGCAACTGCTTCTGAGGTATTCGCCTTGTTTGCTGGTCATGATTGTTGCCTTATTGCTTTCGACGCACTTCTACCCGATTCACTCGACTGAATTTGGATGCTTTCCGTGCCGCTGTCACCAAAAGGATCATGGTGCAAAACACCTTTCGAGTTGCAGCCTTATAGGCATTCTTCGCCTCAAAGATACGAGTTTGAGCCAGCAAAACATTACAAGTGTTGCAGAGGATGCCTTCGTTTCTTCAAGGAGCTTGCAACGACTATCGCTATCTGGCAATCGTTTGTCTTTTTTACCTGCGAAGGTGTTCGCTCCGTTGGACAGCTTGCAACTCTTGGACCTGGGCCGCTTGGGTTTGCAACAGGTGGAGTCAGACACGTTCACGGGCTTGTCAAACTTGAGAATCTTGTCGCTCAGCCAAAATGGTTTGAAGGAGCTGCCAGAAGGCTTGCTGCGCCCTATGCCAGCTCTGGAGCAATTGTTGCTGGGAGGCAAATCTGATGAGAAGGGCTTTCCGATCCTTGTTGGAAACGAGCTGAAAGTACTTCCGCAAGAGCTTTTGAAGCACAGCCCGCAGCTACGAGTTCTTGATCTGAGCGAAAACATGTTGAACTCTCTGCCAAATGGCATCTTTGATAAAACTCCCTTGCTGGGGATGCTGGATTTTGGTTCAAACAAGCTGACCGAGTTGCCAGGTCAAATCTTATCAGGGCTCAGCAACCTCCGGAAGCTCGAGATAAACTCCAACCAGCTCCGCGCATTGCCTGCTGAGGTCTTTTCAGGTCTCAGGAATTTACAGGAGCTCAACCTGGGCTTCAACAAGCTGAATGAGCTGCCTGCTGAAGTTTGGACCGACCTGTTTGCAGGGCTCAGCAGGTTGCAGAAACTTGATCTCAGCAGCAATGATCTCAGTGCATTGCCTCCTAAAGTCTTTGCAGGCCTCTACGACTTGCAGAAGCTGGACCTGTTTTGGAACAAGTTGAATGAGTTGCCTGTCGAAGTCTTGGCCAAGCTGTTTGTAGGGCTGGGCAACTTGAGGGAGCTGGACCTAGGCGATAACTCGCTCAGAGAGTTGCCTTCTGAAATCTTTTCCGGGCTGGGCAACCTTCAGAAAGTGGGGCTGTATAGCAATGCTCTCAGAGTGTTGCCTGCTGAAGTCTTTGCAGGGCTCAGGAACTTGCAAAGTCTCAACTTGTTTACCAACATGCTGAATGACTTGTCTGCCGAAGTCTGGGTCAATCTGTTTGCAGGTCTCAGCAACCTGCGGGAGCTCAACCTGGGTGAGAACGAGCTCAGAGACTTGCCGGCTGAAGTCTTCGCAGGGCTCAGCAACTTACTGAAGCTCACACTTAGTTCCAACAGCCTCACCGAGTTGCCAGGGGACATCTTTTCGGGGCTCAGCAAGTTACAGGAGCTGGACCTGAGGTCAAACTCACTTGGTCATTTGCCTGCTGAGATCTTCGCAGGGCTCTTTTCAGGGCTCAACAGCTTACACGAGCTTGACTTGACCGGAAACAAGCTTAGTGCCTTGCCTGCTGAAGTTTTCGCAGGGCTCAGCAACTTGACGATTCTGGGACTGAGCCACAACAAACTCAGCGAGTTGTCTGCTGAAGTTTTTGCAGGCTGCAGCCGCCTGAAGGAGCTCGACATAGGTTACAACTCAATCAGTAAGTTGTCTGCTGAAACCTTCTCAGGGCTCAGGAACCTGCAGGCGCTCAACCTGATGTTAAACTCCCTCAATGAGTTGCCCGCCAAAGTCTTTGCAAAGCTCAACAACTTGCAGGAGCTCCACCTGGGTTACAACAAACTCGGCGAGTTGCCTGCTGAAGTCTGGGCCAATCTCTTTGAAGGGCTCAGCAGCTTACGTACACTTGACTTGGCTAGGAATGAGCTCAGTCAGTTGCCTGCTGAGGTCTTTTCAGGTCTCAGGAATTTGCAGGAGCTCAACCTGGGCTACAACAAGCTGAATGAGCTGCCTGCTGAAGTTTGGACCGACCTGTTTGCAGGGCTCGGCAACTTACGGGAGCTCTGGCTGCAGGGGAATCATCTCAGGGAGTTGCCTGGTGAAGTATGGACCAACATGGTTTCAGGGCTCGGCAACTTGCAGAATCTTTGGCTGTCAGCTCAAAATCCCAATGCCTTGCCCGCAATTTGTTCAGCTGTACGATGCGTCAACGTTGATGCACTGCCGGAGTCTTGGAACGTGAGCTCTGATGATGAGGGATGACCTGTTCATTTCGGTCAAAATGATGGGGTGCTCTGCGTCTGCGATCGGGCTGTGGTCAGGGCTTTCTGAGGGGGGCCAGGGATCCACCAATGATCACCCAGAGATGACTTGCACTCGGCGATGAGGTACCAGCCTTGTGATTTCGGGGTCAGCTGTGATAGTTTTTCCGAATAAGGCCCAAGTCATGAGGTAATATTATATAACCATATATAACTTAACCCTGATTAAATTATAGGCTATATTGAACCATATTACCCAACTTGTGGGGCTAATGCTACCGAACATTGGGGTATATTACCACCGAAGATTCACTTTTTCCCGATTTTTTTGAGGATTTTTCGTTGTGCCCAGCTTAGGAGCACCTGCTCCTATGGAGGCCGGAACCGGAGGACCTGAAGTCAGTTCAGAAGTGATCAATCATTCAAATTGGAGAAATCATGGGAATATCATGGGAACATGGGTAACTATATATCGTTGTCAAGTTTGTGACATCAAAATCGCTGCGATTGTTGAGCTGTGTATTGCTGGATTACCGAAACTGGCGAGAAGAGCTTAGGATGCACCCAAGCCAGAGCTTCCACATGTAATTCGGAATATTTTTCTCACCAATCACCAAGTACCCTCTGGTAAACATACAAAAAAACTATGGAAAATCACCACTTTAATAGGTAAATCAACTATAAATGGGCCATTTTCAATAGCTTTTTGTGTGTTTACCGGAGGGTAAATTGTGAAGAGCTTTGTTTCACCGTTTTCAACACGACATGTTTTCAACCAACCAGATCGAGGAAGTCTGAGGGGCGAGACTTTGGTGTTGAGGTGCCATGAACGCAATGGATTGTCAGGCTGAATTTTTCCAGAGCTGTGTGTACAAAATATATCAACATATCTGGTTTTTACCTGACCTTTATGATTTATGAATCAGACATTTCTGAGAATGAATGGGGTGAAATCATTTTTGGCTGAGTTTCATCAACTCATGACATTGGCAGGGTACTAACTACGCACAGTTTGGGAAATTCGTTGCTTCACGATGCAAAGGTTGGGTGTTTTAGGATTGTCTCACGGATGTGAAACTGTGGTCCAGAGTTTTGCTGATTACTTTGACCAAAGGATGGTGACACCATATGTGGTGATGATTATTGAATGAGTTGAATAGTTTGTGAAAATATAGAAAATGCCAATGATACATTTTAGGGCTGGAAACGTTTCCTTCCCAAACATTGGGAGATTCACCAAACTCGAGATGATTTGGGATTTTCAACCAATTGAGTTGTGAATCAGCCATCACAAGGGGAGACCTAGCAAAAGTGGTGGTTTGGAACATGGCTTTTATGACTTTCCATTCAGTTGGGAACAATAACCCCAACTGACGAAGCCATATTTTTCAGAGGGGTAGGGCTCAACCACCAATCAGTAGAATAGTGTAAATGCAATTGGCTATATCCGGTGGTTGAGATTTTTCACGGATTGTAATACTGGATTGGAAACTGATCATTCGAATGCTTAGCTGCGGTTAGCTATTGGGTTTTGGTTGTGATTTCGACCACAGAATTTTGACAGACCACAGGGGCCATACTGACCTTGGCTTGCCAACTCCATGGGGTATCCCGAATTTCGATCCAAAGTCCATGTCCATGTCACTTCCATGTTTTCAATTCTTTTTGAAGCTATTGTTGACAAACATGAAAGCCAACTAGGTTTGGAAATCCCTTAGATTTCCCTTCTCGAGGCCTTACGAGATCGCTGGCGTCATTTGACAGATCTTGGACGGTAAAAAAGAGCGAGTAAAATGCGATTTCTGAATCTTCATCCACAGAAATCTCTTCTACAATTAACTACAGTTCGTGATTTTTGTTTTCTCTACATGATGAATCATGGGATTTTCAGGGAACCGATTTTCAGACTAACCCGTGAAAGTGCTAGTCAAATTGTTCAGGCATTCATAGGCATCCAGCATACAAAATTTTGAACCCCCTATTTTTAGGTTGTTTTTTTCAAAGAGTGAAAGAGTGAGAGTGTTTGGGAAACATGGCAACCTATTGTGCATGGACGACAAGCATGACAGGTCTGGTAGTCAATTCAATTCACTGGTGTCCGAATGGTGTCTGAAATGGGGACATGGGTCGCCAGCTGGCGGCCTGGTGAAGCAAAATGGCTGGTAGCTATGGATGTTTATGGCCCCCAGATGACTAACCTAGTAGTGCGAATGGCACCTTGGAAGAGACCAACGTTTTGAAAATTCAGTGCATCTCATCATCTTCTCCAAAGACAAAACGATTTTTTCGGACACTCTCCGCCACTGGGAACAAAGTCTTGAGTGGAAATTACTATAAGAAATCGGACATGGGGGTTTCCATAAATGGGGTACCCAATAGCTGGATGGTTTATAAGGGAAAATCCTACTAAAATGGATGATTTGGGGGTACCCATATTTTAGGAAACCCCTACATGGCCAGAAAAAAACTCGTCCACAGCATCTATGAGTGATCTTTACACTGTGAGAATGATTTCGTCCAAAGCTAGAAAGTATGCAAGTCGTAGGAAAGGGGACTGAAACATGATTCCCTGTTGAATTTTGCTAACATTTTTTATGATTACAGTATATTACAGTATTCAGTTTTCTATCTTGTTTTGGAATCACTATAGTCCAAATTCGTGACTTGTTACTGCAGAGATAGGAATGCTGAATCTCTGGGTTTTTTCGGCCTCAAACAGCTTCAGAAAAAATGCCAAACAGCAGCTGACGGCCGAAGATTTGTAAGCGCAATGGCACATTCAGTCAATGTTCAGCACACATTGTCCAGTTGCATTTTGCCCATTGCTTTTTCAGATTCTTTGGCTAAGCACTTTCTCCTTAAAGCCCATGTTCACATGACCCAAGTCCGGTCATGGCTCCAAATTGCAGCCCTGGAACTAGTCCACCGTTGTCACCACCTTCGTTTTGGGGTCGTCTGTCACCACCCTTCGTCAAGATTAGCCTCAGTTCCACTGCCCGCCGGCGGGACACCAAAAACCGATGCATGGGCTGCGGAGCCAGTTCCGGTCAGAAATATGCGGTGCTGGCCCCCAGGACGGTGTCAAGACGATGGGTGGTCACTGTGAAGAACTGGTGATTCATGGTGGATATATGATATAACTATCTGGGAATATGTGGGCCTTTTTGGAAGGTTTCAACAAACATGGGGAGAAAGACTATCAACAATTGGGACTGGGATTCATGGTGGATATAGGAATTATGATGCTACAAGCAGTAAAATGTGGGGCGGCAGTGGATTTATGATGGAATGTTGCCTAGCCCAGTCCTTCAGAATTGCAAGCCATATTTTGCACCCGAAGCTTTATGAAGCACTCAACAAAAACTGATAAACATTGTACATTGGCCACATTGTGATTTCATGTGAAAATGGAGCTGGTGACAGGTGACTAGGGAGAGGCTACTTGGTCGTGGTCATAGTAACCTCTGGGTTTTACAGATTCATCCGGAAGTTTTCATGGCTTCAGAGCAGTTCCCAAAAGGACCATTAGTTGTCACTATTGAAACAAGGGGATTTCTCATGCGGTGGCTTTCTGATGGTCATCATTTGGTTATTTCCTAAGTCATTGGGGTACCCCTCCCATCATCCAGTCGTCATGGATGACCACTTTAGCATTGACACGAACTCGTGACTTGGGGATGACACATGGATATGGGAAACCACCATCATATGGACTCCTAGAATGGCAATAGTTCCCCATATTGGATTCTAGGAACCATTCTATGTCAATAGTATGCTATCTGTTTGCTGTAACCCATGTTTGTTAGGACGGCCATGTAAAATCGTCGGCCATCTTTGCCCGTCAGAGGTGGATTATAACCGTCTGGAGTGAAGCCTTACTTACCTTCCGGTAATCAAACATGGCTTGCGGGAAAATCCACGAACTAAATAATGGTTTTAATGGGAAATTATGGGAAAATCATCTATAAATATGGGATCAAATATGGGATGCAACATGGGATACACTCATATTTAGTTCGATGATTTTCGCAAACTCGACCTCCATGAGCAGTGGTGGGGATTTTCCAGCCTGCGTGCCATGTTTGGTTTTCCACCAGAGGGTAGATCAGTTGTAACCTTAGTTGATGATGCTCCCGCAGCCGGATCACTCAGCTGTATCAGTTCCCCCGTCCGAAGTGCCAGGCCATTTGCCGCGGATGTAGGAAGATGGTGGAAGAATTGCAAGACTGGGCTTCAAATATGGGTCATTCGTAATGTCATCAATCCTTAAATGTGTTATAAATGAAGCCCATAACAATACTGGATTGATGTTTATTATCGTGTTATAAATGAACATATATTATCAATGGCCATAACCCCACACAGTATTTCAACCACAGTATGTGTTAAATGTGTTATATCCACATTTGGAATCCACACATGTGTTATAACCTCACATATAGTGGGTTCTGCCAATCCAAATGTAATCAATCCAAATGTGTTATAAATGTGTTATAGCAATACTATACTATACTATTGTTATAAATGTGTTAACAATAACAATAGTATAATAAATGATATGTGTTATAAATGTGTTATATCATGTATAGTATGTCATCAAATCCAAATGTGTTATAAATGACTATATTATACTATCATATTGTTCAGATGTCATCAAATCCAATACTATGTGGCCCCTCTGAAACTGGGCTCAAAACCCGCGAGCCAGCACGGCACGAAGCCACTTGGAGGGTCCACTGAGTAACACCGGTTAGAACCATGGTGTTCCGACACTCCATAGCATGTAGCAGTTTTGAAACAACATGTTACATGATAACCAATATGATACATAGCATTATTATAACCAATATGTATATTACATGATTATAGTTGATAATAGTTGATAACCAATATAATACATAGCATGTATAGTTGATAATAGTATATTACATTACATGATTATAACCAATATGGATCAAATGTTGTTATCCATTTATATTCAACATACCATGATTATTACATGATTGGAACCATATTGGATATATAAATGGATAACAATAAGAATATATGGATAATATATGGATAATAACCATAATAATAGTTTTATCAATAATCATCAACATATTGATGATGGTATCCATGATGAGTATATTATGGTATCCATGGTACATCATGGTACCATATTTTGAATAAAAAAAATATTGGATAACTCACAACAGTATGGTATCTATATATTTTGAATCATGGTTTTATCATGACTTTTTTTTTTCCAGAGACCCAACAGTCATTTCTTTTAAGGGTGACCCCAAAAGATGTCAATGCGAGGCCCATGACCGACAACACAATGGATGGATTGCAAGTGAATGCGCGCGTGGTCGCGTTGGGCGAGGACGACAAAGGGTCACTGTTTTGCTTAGCAAAGGCCACTGTTGGGGTGATAATATGAATATAAAGACAAATTTAAGCATAGAAATGGATAAACATATGTCCCTCTCTCTGTCTCTATATGTGATATAGTATGAAATGTTTAATACCAATCATTATATACCGTAATCACAGATATAAATACCATTATACAACCATTTCATGCCATTTTATTCAACCAAATCCCCTAATTCCCAGATATTGCCTATCATATCCCGCGGTTGGTGAGTTTTTGTCCTTTTCATATGATATCTCAGAATAAATACCGCAATTCTGCCAACTGGGTGTAAAACAATTACCCCCTTCTGAGGTAATTACTAGTAGTAATAGTTTTCCGCATGATTTCCGGTCTGGTTGGTGGTTTGGAACATGGCTTTTATGACTTTCCATTCAGTTGGGAATGTCATCATCCCAACTGACGATTCGTCCATCATTTTTCAGAGGGGTAGGGCTCAACCACCAACCAGAAAATGTTATTAACCATCATTAACCATGTATATATATATATTAACCGTTAAATTAACAGTATATTAACCATTAGGGTAGGTGGCTCAACCACCAACCAGGATCGAGCAATGAGTCCAGTAGAGCCAGTGCAGATGCACTGCACAGGCCGGTGGTGGGAGCCATGGTAGTCATTTTTTTGACGACTGAAGCATCAAAAAAGGGACGTTTTAAGTATAGTAAAAATCGTGTGTTTTTAATCAGTAAAACATGGATGACCCACTCAACATGGAGATTCTAACCAGTAAAATGACGAGTTTAAGTTTAATCTCTTTTATTGTTTAAGTTTAATCATTGAAAATGGGCATTGAACCATCAAACATGTGGATCAAACCTTCAAACATTTGGATTTCGCCTCGGCAAAAAAGTGGTGGATTTCCTATCAAAATATGGGAAGTCATGGGAATCTAATGGTACCCGCTGGTATTGAAGCCATGGCCATAGAAATAGTGAGTTTTCCCATTCAAAATGGTGTTAATTTTCCATATAAATCACAATTTTCCCATGGTTTTCCCATTAAAAATGGTGGATCTTTCCATGGTTTTTGGTATGTTTACCAGGTCGGGTATGATGATATCGTGGATTCACCACCCAACATCAATTCTTCCAGGTAGTTACCCGCTGGTAAACGTTGACATAACGGAAAATTACCATTTTTTCATGGGAAAACCATGGGAAAACCTTGGGAAAATGGTGATTTATATGGAAAGATCCACCATTTTGTAGCTGGGTAAATCAACGAACTTTCTATGACCATTTTCCAGTTCGCGAACTGTTAACGGTGGATTTTTCCACAGCCATTGTTAAATTTTTGAGGCTTTAGCAGGCGATCAACGAAGCACCAATTTTGAGCTCCGGATTTTCTCCAGTGGAGGACCCATTTTTTTTCTGTTCAGAGGCGAAAAAGCCATGAAACATGCCCATACCACGACGCGGCGGCTCACGAAGATTGCGGGTCTTACTTTGTCGCTTGGGACCGGGAAGGACTGGGTGGGACCGGCTGGGACCACCATAAGATGGATGTGTCTGAAGATGGAGGATCAATCAATGGCAATCTGACTGGGGAAAATTGATGATGAAGTGGATATTAGTGGATAATTATTAGTGGATTTCGTGAGATACCATATTTGGCAAACCAAGACTTTGGTGTCCCAGAAAATATGCTACAAACGACTATCAACATTAAGCTCCAGTACAGGATTCCCACAATCGGATAGTTTCCAATGAACCAAGCTTCTCAGCTTCACTGAAGTCGAAAATCTTGCGAAGGACAACCAACACACAGCTCAAGTTAGGACATAACCATATTGGACCATATGGAGATGCTGAGAAAAGCCGCTATCAAAGTTTGGGGATAAACACAGTCCTTTCAGCCATAAGGTATACCTCCTGAGACCTCACCTAGCCATAAGGTAATCTACAATGGCAATGGACAACCCCCCCTATGACCTATGAATCTCTGTGAATTCCTGGCCACGGCCTCCATGGCAGTGCCTCCGTGACGCCGAGGTTTGTGACCATCTTCCTCTTCTCCTTCTTTGGCGACCTGGCCGTAATGGAACAGTGGCATTTTTTCCGCTGATCATTTTTCACAGTTCGCGAACTGGAAGCCATGGCCATTTAGGAAAGTTCGTTGATTTACCCAGCTAGAAAATGGTGGATCTTTCCATAGTTAATGCTAAGTACCCCTCTGGTAATGACTAGCCTATATATAGCTATTGAAGCCATGGCCCAGTCGAAATAGTTGATTTACCCAGCTAGAAAATGGTGGATCTTTCCAGTTCGTTATGTAAACGTAGAAACCAGAGGGTATTGTCCAAAGGTCATGAAAAAGATGCATCCAAAAGTAAGCCCACAGAAAGGCCGCTATAGCCGGTCGGTATAGCTTCTTAGCAGGCCATCTCATATCTATCATCAAACTGGGGATATCGGTTTTGCACGGTTTTCCAGCTCACCTGTTGAAGGGAGCTTCAGATCTGTCGGCAGAGCATCGAAAGCGTCTCTTTTATGCCAAAATATACAACGCAAATTCTTTGTTGGGCATATTTTATCTCAACTTAAATTCCATTTTTCAGCATATGACATTTCGGATCCATGGTGCTGCCATATATTAATGCTAACATTTATTGGGGGTTTTTGTTGGGATCCATGGCACACCATTTTTTTGGCAGCACCATGGTCCAGTGAGTTGATGGATCTTCAGGAACTGTTGGTTTGCTAAGAAGCAGTGGGAAAAGGACCATTGACGTATTTGTAGTTAGTAATTAATATTAGTGATATTAATTGATAGTAGATATGTACTAATTAATAGTAGTTAACAATTATACTAACAATCAATTAATATATTATTTGTTAATTATACTTAGATATATTAATTGATTAATTAATGTTCACATCTTCTAAGTGTTGTGTTTTGAATGTATGAAAAAATATCCCCCACCAGCAACCAGCAACCATTCTCCACGGGAGGTCCACACCTTGGAACCATTCTAGCCATGTATGTATGAACATATATAATACATATGTACTTGTCACATCTATCAACCATTGAAAACAACAGACATGATGCTTATCCCACAGCCGTTTTCTATCACTGCAAAGTAGGTTGTATCACTGCAAGGAGCCCAACGTTGGTCGTTCCGTTGGCCTCCCAAGGTTGGCCCAGCAATGTGATTGAGGATGAGACCGTGCATAGACAGACCCTTGGCGTTGATAGGTTGATAGGCCGTTGGGGATGATCATGGGAATTACCCTCCGTTAAACTAACATAGCTATTGAAAATGGCCATTTATAGTGGATTTTCCCATGAAAAATTGTGATTTTCCATAGTTATGTTAAATTACCAGAGGGTAAGCTAAGTGGTTTACTGGGGATTATTAGCCAAACTGCTTGTGATAACTTATTGGGGATTAGAATGATGGGGATTAATCTAGCTGGCTTGTTGGTGATTATTGACCTAACTGGTCATGATAACCACTAAAATTGGGGTTATTCACCTAGCTGATTTATTGCTGATTACGAACTAACCCATAATAGGAATACTTGCCAACCAGCATAGATGGAAAGTGAGCTATGGTGACGTGGGTTGCTGGGTCTTTTGACCTCCAATCGTCGTGCCGTTGATTTCTGTGGGAAAAAATCACAGTTCGTGACGTGGAACATCCACCACTTCTAGAGAACTTACCCGGCCTGGTAATGACTAACATAGCTATGGAAAATCACCATTTTTAAAACCATGGGAAAATCATGGGAAAATGGTGATTTATATGGGAAATCACCATTTTTAATGGGAAAATCCACTATTTCTATGGCCATTTTCAATAGCTATGTTAGTCATTACCAGAGGGTATGGGACTCAATGGTGGATTTTCCAGTTCGCGAACTG
>Ga0126342_10015875_pt1 | contig 13160 bp, 8 predicted proteins | sample Cyp1metagenome_FD_92528 | JGI IMG/M metagenome (GOLD analysis project Ga0126342, IMG submission 92528) | Coral microbial communities from Lord Howe Island, Old Settlement Bay, Australia - Cyphastrea 1 metagenome | ecosystem: Host-associated > Invertebrates > Cnidaria > Coral ... | reverse complement strand
TATAATTAAATTTCCCGACTCCGCGCGGAATCGGAACCCGGAGGAGTACAAAGGTACGGTATTTTACCGTACTTTTGTACTCCTGGCTCCGTTCTATAATTCTGGCACCACCTGTATACATTTTTCTGTTGATATACCAGAGTATACTACAACATGCTGAATCAATAATCCTTATGTATTGCTATGATGAACAACGTATATAACATGTCTTCTGACTGAGTTTTCTTGGGAATCAACTAAATGAATTTAAATGATGGAATTGTCACAGCGGATCAAGTTGCCCAAGCGCCGACGCTTTACCAAAGCCATGGAGCTTTGCTACCACAAGACCTTCATCGATGTGAATGAAGAGGTGTCTGTGGCTTTAGCACAAAGTGCACGAAGTCAAAGCGCTCCGAATCTTCGGTGAGGATTTTTAAGGGAAGGTCTTGGGGTTGGAAAAACAATGGAAAACATGGGGAATCGGTCCAGACTGCCAGCAACAGTTCTTGCATCTGAGATGACGGTGCCAACCAATCGAGGAAGCGAGTTGTCTTAAATGATGCAGTGGATGTCCCCGCTTTGGAGCACCAGTACAAGGACAAGCAGATGGGCAGGCGCGCATTACAGCAAACATAGTAGACCATTAAACCATCCTCCTTGTTTTGCAATGGCTTCCAAAGGTCTCACTGGTTTTCTCTATCAAACTGAAATGGTGCATTTCCTTAACATCAGGTGGCTATGCTACAGCAGAGATCCAAGCTGAGTTCATTGAAATCCCCATCCGGTTTCGAAGCACCCAGCAGCTCTCAGCACAGCGAATTTGAGGTGCAGACCAAGAATCTGATGGAACATCTGACTTGTTGTTGGAGTTACCACCTTCTTTTGTTGATTTAAAGTAAGTTGTGAACAGGATATTTTAAGCAGACGCAGATGTTCTGATTTCAACGTAACCAGATCCACCAGGTTGATTTCTCAAGAGGCAGCTACGGTCATCCGACGATATGTCAACGGCGGTGCATCCTTTTCGTTAAGGGCAACTGCGACGCGCAAATTGCCATTTCTGCCACCTGACTCAGACTCGGCAACGATTCAGCCAGGCAAACCGGAGTTCGAAGGGAAATTTTCCGCACCAAATTAGGGCATGAACGAAGCCTGGCAAATTGTTACTGGGTTTGCTCTTGCGCCATTGCAATGACGCCACATTCATGAAATCATATGAAATCCTTGAGCGATTGCAGTGGCTATCGGATGATATCCCATGTCTACCCAGTTTGCTAAGTTTGCTATACTTCCCAAATCTTCCCAACTCGTTGATTTCCTACATGATATTGGCCATCTAATCAAGATATCTAATTGAGTTGATTGGGGAGGGGCCTTCTAAATTTGATCCACAAGAATTTTGGAGGAACTGACAACACCTTCTCCGTACAAGCACACGCGAGACTACTTGAAGTCGCTCCACCCTGTCAGCTTCATGGAGATGATCCTACCCTATGTCCGCAAACATGTGGAGGACTGGAACCGAGGAACTGCAGTTTTTAGAAGGCACCAGAGTCATCCAGAGTCATCCAGAGTCACTAGTGAAATAGCATCAGTCCGAAGTACTTGAAGTACCAGAGTCACTTGTGACTGCCCGCCTTTTGCAGATCCATTGCCCTCGATGCACAAGGAGAGTGATCTCCCGGGAGCGCAATCTGTGCTTCAAATGCTTCAGAATGAGATTGCTGTCCGATCATTTTCAAACCGTTCAAAGCCTCCTCCACCACCAGGGACTGATTACACAACTAGTACTGTAGGGTGTTGAAACGGATGAGTCTGACCGCACTAGTGAGTTTGCTTTGCTCTGTTCTGTCGGAGACCACCTTTCCAAAGTTTCTAAGTTTTGAACTGAAGAAGTTGCGACAAACTACAAAGACCTTAAAGGTCGGATGAAATTTACGTGAGGCTGGCTGTTTCAAAGCTCTTTATCAGCAGGGTTTACAGAAGAGACAAAGAGACTCTGTTTTAGCAGCAGATACTCTTTGTTTTTTGATTGGTTCAATTGCTTCTCTGATATGGATAGCCTCTCGGTTGGCAAGTTTGTTGTAACTCAAAGGTGGCTCAAACTGAGTTGCTGTGGAAAGCGCTGAAAGCGTGAAAATGACATGACCCCTGGGCTGTCAAATTTAAGCATGAAGTTAGCCTTTGGCCTTCTGTCTTCACGTTGTCATACGTTGTCAAATCATCGGTCGCGATGTGACATGCCGCAGAGCCGAAGATCGAGGCATCATGAGAGAAGAGGGGCATGTTTAATCACATTCATGAAATGCGATCTCTTTGTTGAATGTCCTTCAGCGAGGCTGGAAGCGGCACGTCAGAGGGAACAGCGGGTTTGAAAGATGTTTAAGGTGCATGTCAGAGCGCAGACTTGGCACTGCTGGTTGTCCATGCACATAAGAATGGAAGAGCCAGGTAGTCGGGGAATTGCTTCAGTTCGACTGCCATTTGCTGCAGTCCAACTGAAAATCTGAAGGCCAAGTAGTTTGGTTCCCCCGGACCCCCATCTATCGACGGGATGGCATATCATGGCATCAGCCCGGCATCAGCTATAGTAAAGTCCGAGAGAACATGTGACAACTGGAGGAAGAAATTGAAATCCTCACATATGTCTTCGGAATGAAGTGATCCTATTGCACAATGCCATTTGTCTTCCGAGTTGTTCATGATACAATGGAACTGTATCTTAGGTGTTTCATGGTATTCCTATTGATCTCTCCAATGTCACCTTGGGACCTTTAGAAGCAGCTGCCTGCTTGGCGCCATGGTTCAACAATCTTGAACAGAGAGATTTTGTCAACACCTCAGACTCGCTCCGTGCGTGCAGTGTTAGTGGTCCGCAGCAACCAGTTCCCGCTTCCCTTTGCCTGTTCTGAAACCTGCAGCAGCAGAGGAAATATATTAACATGAGCATATGAGCAGCTATCCGTCTATCCAGCCCCTGCACAGGCTTTCAATAAATGTTCCAATCCAACTTGTTGAATCTCGATAGGAATGGAAACGATCGGCTGGGTAGTCGAGACGGTACCGCTCCGGTTTGACCCATATTTGGAGATTTTGAAGATGCTGGAAGCATTCCTCAACTGTTCCTTGATTTTTCAAAAGTTTACCTTGAGAAGACCCTGCTTCTTGCAGTTTGAATCCTTAGTGGCCCTAGTGATGTAGTTGTTCAATGTTGCAAGGTCAACCAAAGAGGGTGAGAACAAAATTCCACCATATATCATCATATCATATTGTGCCCAATATTCACCTGAAAGAAACACGATATGATATATATGTTTTTTTTGGACACTGCTGAGTTTCTGGTATGTGAAAATCAGCTCTGATGTGTCTGATGTGTCGAATTACGCGTCAAAAACCACCTTGTCTGGAAACCACAGAGCCGTGAAAGAGTGAAAATAGTCAAACTTTGCTTCCGGGAGAGAGCCTGTGGCGGAAGAGTTGAATCATGCGCATGGGCTTGGCTGGCCTCATTGGAGGCCAGATGTTCCTGAAACTTTGGATACCTTCACCCCTACCTCAATCTACCTCATATAATTTAGCTAACTAAAGTCAAATTAATTAGCATAGAAGAAATTATTTGGGGTCCACCTAACCCAAGAAAAAATGGTAGTTCCCCCACTCTTGAATAATTTTGCCTGAAATTAATTTATGTGGGTGGGAAGAGTACCATTTATATCCATCTATTACATTCAGGTGGGGGGAAGTGCTGCCGAGCAAATTAATAGAGGTACCTTGAAGCAGTAAGGACCCTTGGATTAATACTTTTATTAATGTCCCTTTAGGAGAGAGTCATAATAAATCAAACTTGTTGCCAGTGAAATCCCCCCCACTTTTTGAATCCGAAATTCAGTTGGCCCATGTTCGACCCCCCCGTCGCTGTTCCAAGGCCCTGAGTGCCTGTGAGAGCCTTTGGCTTGTGTTCATCCAGTTGTTCAACATCCCCAGGGTCTTTGTTCATCATATTCCCATAAAAAGTTGCCCAGTTGCCATCTGAAAAAAGATGGGTGTTGTGCTCCATTGAAAAATATTGAAAAGCCCAACTCATTGTTTTGAGGGCCTGTGAATTGCAGATGTTTCTGCGGATGTGCCATGTTTTCAGCAAAGATCCAGACATATCCAGACTTACTTGTTGAATCTTGGATGTCATTTTGGCCGCACAATTAGAAAACATGTTTTTCCGGTGCCAGGAAGGGCAGTCTTTGGGAATGGGCCCTTGAGCTTGTCTCCCAGGACTCCCAAGAAGGGATGCTGAAAGTTCGGCTGGGAAACTATGGAAAGATCTGAGATATATGGGAAACTGATAAAAAGTGATGATCAACTATTGATCAATCTTATTTAAAGATGCATGTTCAGAGTGTTTTTGCAGTGAAAGGGTGGGATCCATTTTGTTTCAGGAGATGCTCCAGCAAGATGTTCGCTGTGACGAGATCAGTTTCAACGTGCGGGAGAGACAGTTCCACGTGGCACCGTATTTCGGGGTCAACGCATCACAGGTCATCAGGAGTCCCCTACAGTAGTTCATTTTCACATTTTTCACATGAGACAAATATCCGACTATCCTCAGAAAGTGAACTTTTGGCATCAATAATTGGAAGGGTATGATGCCTTCGATCCACACAGAAGAATTAAGGGGGTCGCCAGGCAGCTATTGGTGCTTGCCGAGAGAACTGGTGCGCTGCCGGACTCTGTTTAGAGGTGCGTCTCCACCAGGATTTTTTTTTTTGAATGCTTGAGGTAGGCTGGTCATGACAATGAGGATTTGATTTGCACAAAGACGGTGACATCTCGAATTGCTGGAATTGGTGTATTCTTTCTGTTGTGCAAAGTCGAGGAAGATTTTGGAATATGGAAATTGTCGGTCCCACAGTCGTGCTCCCCAAATGCTTGGATTGATAGGCAATGCAGTCACAGAGACTGACACCTGATGTGGTAACTTGTGGACTTCTCATTCGCTCAGAGGCACAGACCGCTACGATGCAATGCAGCATGGTTGATGAATGTGGAGCCATGAAACGAACATTGTGGTGACAGAGAAAACATACAGCCGATCTATGTCATGAGCATAGCCAGGCACAGCAGGTTGCATGGACCCCGGTACTCAGAGCCCACTTGAGTCAATCACCAGACGCTCCGGCTCCGCGCCGTCAAGCAGCTTGGTGACACCAGCAGCCCCCGGGCCCAAATTTCCAATATCTTGCTGTCTGTTCTTTGGGATGCCACTTGACTCATACTTTGGAGATAGCTGACTCAATAGCCAGTGAGATTTATTGGATTTCCCATGATTTCCCACTATTTCCCACTATTTCCCACTTCTATTTTGACAAAGTGTTCTGAGTTGTGTGTCTGGATAGAGCTGCGATATACAGTGATATTATCTATGTATATATAATAATATATATATATAATGTAGATTATATATATACACTCTATCTATATATATATGTATATATATTGATATAAATAATATAATATATATATAAATAATAATATATATATATATAGACAATATAGACAATATGAATTATAAATATATTATATAGTATACTGTATATACCCAGCTCAGTTTCACTGAGGTGGAGGCTCTAGAATTACTGGAGGCGAGAAATTTCCCCAAGGGAAAAACACATTGGCCAACATCGAAACACCACCTGAATGAGATCTGGTTGGTTTCTATGAGATTTCATAAGATTTCAAGATATGTTTGGAAATTCGTTTGTTCCAAGGGTTGATTCCAATTGACTTCCATACTTTTGAGGTGGTTGGATCATGTTGGAGCGGAAACATGGACCCCGTAAGATGCCTTTGCCGCAAGAACCCCTTGTGATGTTTTCGACTGGTTGGTTTAGAGGTCGTGTTCAGTAAACCTTAAGTCCATATGACATCAGTAAACATGTCACTCCTGAGCAAATGAACGATCTGAGCATGAGTACTGCACTCGAAGTCATGTCAGTAGCCATTGGCTATCTCAGTTATCAGACGCACAACTTCACCAATATCACCAACGCCGGCAACACCGCACCCCAACATCCGTTGCCGCAGCGTCTTGTTCTTATCTTCTTCTTTTTTGGTAGGCGATAGATGGGCTACCTGATGCAGCAATCTGCAGCTTCAAAGACGCCACATATCAGCCGAGCGTGTGAGTTCCTCAGTTCCTCAGTTCCTCAGTTCCTGTGCAGTTCTGCGGGCAGCAAGGTATCCAGCCTTGAAGGAGCTCATTCTGAAGCCAGCCGAGTCAGGTCAGGAAATGATCCGCGTTGTATGAGATTCCTTCAAACTTTTCGTTGATGAAGTGTGTCTTGAAGTGAGCATCGCATGTTGGCTTTTGCATGAATTGAACCTGCTAGAACAGTAGGGGACTCACAAAGCACGATTTTGTGTTGTCTGTTTGTGTGTGATTGGTATGCATTGTTCTATTGTGTGTAATGTAATGTGATGAAATGTTATGTTATGTTACAGTACTTGGTATTATATTGTGTATATAATGTAAGTGCATGTATATGTGAATATGTTCGAATTCATTATATGATTATGTATACTGTGTATATATGCATATGCCGTACATATACACATAAATTATGTATAAATGTACACAATTGTATATATATATATATACAGTACACGTATAGGTACATGATGATTAGCATACGTGAAAAACGTGCCTCTGTTCCTTGCGCCCACGCCACAGGTGCAAGGCGTTGGCAATCGCCTGCCTTGGAGCAGCAGTTTTCCCTGGGGAAGAAATTCACTGCGCGTGCCTTGCAGGAGAAAACTGTCGTAAAAAGCGATGTGGGAATGGGCCAAAAGCTATAGACCTGGGGGACCAAAGATTTTAGTCTATGTTTAACATTAACCATCTATATAAGTCTTTGGGTAAAAAATGTTGTTATCACAAAATGAGGTATGTGTTTGAGGGGAATGGCCATTGGCAGTGAGAGTCTTGCTATAATCTCAGAACCATTTTGCCGAAGAAGCTTGTGGTTTTGTCAGAAACTCCAATAATTTCAATGATTGTAATCCTGAACATGCAGGACCATGACTCTGACACACTGTGACGTCCATCGAAATCCTAGACTCCTAGAAGACTGAAGATGAGCGTTCATGGAAGATATCCTCTACCATCTATGGATGTATTTGATGTATATATCGTAACTCGAAAAGACGAATTCTTAATCTCAAAGCATCATCTCTTCTACGTGTGAAGCTTGTTTCAAGACCCTGACTTTTCACCCAGATTAGACCCGCTTGGGTGCAGATCACAACTTGATATCTTAGGACCCACAGATATCGTTTTATGATGTTTCATGGTATGACATGATGAAGGTCTGGGGTCAAGAAATGGTGTAAGATGTTTCACCAGTTTCACCCTTCCAGGCCCTTCCACAAGCCACTGTCTTTGGAGGATAGCGGTATCTCAGATGTCTCCACAGAGTGGATCAGCACTGCACGCAGAGCTGCTTGGACTGTTGGGACCTTGATCCTGCGCAAGTTGGCATTGGGATTCGGTCACTTCTGCGACGGGGCATCGAGGTGTTGGCTTCGACAGAATCTCCTGCTGTGGCTGCTATGGACTGCAAACAACGGGTCGCTTTTCGCGGGGCTACGGCCATCAATTGGGTATCAATATCAAGTCATAGTAGCGTTGCCAAAGGACTCGGATGGTTGAATCATGGTCAACCTGTTTGGTTTTGGTTGGTCTGAGATGACTGGTCACACGAAAAATAGTCAAGAAACATCAAGAAACTATAAGAAACTGTAAGCAGGAGCCTGTAGCTGCAGCCATTGCCGCCTGGGTTCCTCTGCTGCAAGCCCTTGGATGCTTGAATTGCTGGCCTCTCATTGCAACTGAACAGGGATTTATAGGGATTGAATGGGATTGATTCTAATATAGGGTTGTGTCACCTTTGATTTGGGTATTCCCCGACATAGACATTCTTGTGCTTGAAAGTGTCAGACCATGGTCAAGCATCACGGGATGAGAAGGGGCTTTTTCATGCTTTGTCCAGACAAACTGGTCCCCAAATGGTCCAACTGTTGGACATGGAGAACTCACCCCATGATATGGCAACGTTGAGGGACGCGTGAGCTTGCACTCCAGGTATCGCAGACCCTTCGACGCAAGCTGCCTAGCAGACACTTGGCAAGGTGAAGTGATGGATGGGGGGTCAAAAGTTAGAGTAGATTTTAACATATTTTAACATAAAAAGCTTTAATTCCATCAATTCCTGAGATGGTCATACAAGGGATATATATTCCCTGGCGCGCTCCCCCTTGCGTCTGCCGGGGTCGGCGGATATGGATATATAAGGATGATATAAGGATTTACAGGCATTCTACAATGGGCCAATCATTGGCTTCCCATCACCAGTGGTGGTCAACATTGAAGACGGGGACCGTTCCATTTTGGGGTTCGGATTGATCTTGAAAAAAAATGACTTGCCATTTGATCACGATGTCACTGAAAAAGGGTATATACCCTCTGGTAATTTAACATAGCTATTGAACATATACCATTTAGTTCATTTAGTTCGTTGATTTACCTATTCAAAATGGTGATTTTCGCTATGTAAATGTTTACCAGGCCGGGTAAATATCTGCAGTCATGGCTGGTCAATGGCTGGAAATGGCTGGGGCTCATCCCTCTCCGGGACTCAGGTTGGACTGGGGGCTTTGGCGCTGCCAAGGTTGGTTTTCGCTTGGCTTTGTTGCGCATGGCTTTGTCTGATTTTTTTTGGGTATGTTGGGGCTTTCGAAGGAATGTATTAATGTATGGTTTGTAATTTAGAATGGACAAATCCACAACAAAAAATCGATGATTGATTTTGGGTACCCCATTTTAGGAAACCTCCATATGGTACCCCCTACCCTACTGTAATTCTCTGATAAATTTTGATACAGTAAATAATGTTCCTCATTGCATTTGGTATTTTTGGGTACAGCGGATTTCAGACACAACCATATGTTGTGGTAATAAAGGTCCTGAGCAAGGATTTAAGATTGTCATCGCAAAAAGAGCACCGGAAAGAAGCATCACTTCGGGGGGTATCCAATTTTCAGACAAATTCATCAAATTCAACTGAGATTACCAACCCATAAAGCTGGATGGAATGGCGTTGCCCAGGCTGGCACTCCCTTGCCAATCTTCGTAGAACATGATCGCTCGCAACACGCAGAGCGTCCTGGCATCCCAGATGTGGCCGTGTCCAATTGTCTTTGTATGAAGCCTCAGCTGGAACAATCCTCCTTGTAATGACACCGATTGTAGCCGACGAACATCGACGAACTAAGGTGGTCTTCTGCAAGCACTGCTGAGAGGGGTGACATGCGAAAGCTGAAAAGAGACATTGAGACATACGACCTTTCTGTTCAACTGTTCAACACATTTCCCCCCAGAAAGCTAATGCTCCGCGATATCATGCGATAATGCATTACCGTTTAGACTAGACAGTATGGGACGGATGGCATTTCTTTCATTTTCAGTCTCTATATTCGTCAGAGTTGAGCCGTGATGCCGCAACTATCATGGCTGTGCCACTGGTTTGGCTCCAGGGTTCTGGATATTCCTTGCAACAGGCCTTTCTAGTTTGCAGTCATGCGAGGGTGCCGTGGGCCAGGGGTGTATCAAATCGTTCGGAAGTCACCATGGTTTCTGCCAATCATCCCCTACTATAGCCTATGTCGAGACAAGTCTTCTAAAGCTTTGGAACACTTTACCTCACATTCAGAGCGGCAGCATTGACGAAATACCAAGCCGACAGGGCTTCTGCTAGACAGCTGGTATCAGCTGGGAATGCTACGTGCTTGACAGGATGATTTGATTTCAGACAAACAAGCAATTCCAGTGAGTCAATGAGTTCGCGCATGCTATGCCACAAAATCTGACGTGTGCCGGCTGGAGCACAGTGCACGTTGCCATCGTGGTTTCCTGTGGCTTTGCGGCCAATGATCGATCCCCAAAATGGTTCAACCATGTTCGACAGTTGAATATGCACAATATCTACCTTATTATCCTCCAGTAAATTAACATAGACCCTGCCAGATGGAAGATTAGTTTCCAAGAAATCCGCTAAAAATTGGCTAATTTCAGGGTCTATGTTACTTTACCAGAGGGATCCAGAGGGTAACAATGACTAATTTCATCCAGATTGTTTGCGTTTTTTCATGAAACTTGGTGACAGCCAGGTGGTGAGGATGGATGGAACAGGCACTGCTTCGTGGCACTGCTTCCATTGCAGATGCCGCCAAGAAAGGCAGAGTGGAAGAGGTGCCGTGGGTGCGCTGAGACGCAGTGCCAAAGTTTATGGAAAGATTGAGACATATAGGATCGTTGTGTCTCCTTGGTATGAGAGTTGATAGATGTTGACAGCTTTATCTTTGGATCGTAGGGCTGGTAGGGTGACTGGCTGCAGCGAAGATTTTGTTGAGCTCCGACCAGCCAGACCCTGCAAAGTCACCTGTGTTGGCCGGTCCATGTAGAAACCCCTCTTTATCCTTATATTGTCAGAATGGCTGTGCATGGAGATAAGCTCTATTTCTAGACAAACCCACATGTAGATTATATCCCAGGTTTCACGGTCCCCCCTTTGGTTTCCCGACAACCAATCTATTGATTTCTTGTCTCGTTAAGCCCAATGATAAACCATCCCCAACGAAAAGCGACTCGCAAATGGTCCGTGATATATTTTGTGGTACATCCAAGAATGAACTACCAATTATTGGTGGTAAGATTGGGGACGGTTTAGCACTTGGTCTACCACATAATAGGGGTTTGTTGACCCCCAAGAATAGATGCTTGAGTTTCGCCCTGACACCCAACCATTATTGGGGGCGTCAGTGCGTTAGGGTTTATTCTTGTGAACGATCACCGTGATTTATCCATTATTGAACTATCATTATGAATTGTTGTCAAATGTTGTCAACTTTTATGATGATGATGATAGTTAGTATAACAATATACCATCATCATTAATCATTAATTAATCATGAATCATGAATCATTAGTAATTGCTCATCAATGATTGATTACTGTATGCACATAATCACGAATCATAATAATTATACGAACCATTACTATGATTATTATGAATCATTCTGAATCATTAATCATCAACCATTGACTACGATGGTTTTCGAAGCGACAGGCGCTGGGCCTCCTGTCGAAGCTGCGCACGCGGAAGCTCCGCCTGGATGCCGTGGCTCACCATGCAGCGCTGGGTGCCCTGCGCCGGAGATGGCGCCGGGCCTTGTGGCTGGCGCAAGAGATGGCAGAGGCCGGAATGAGCGGAATGGGGGATGGCTGGTCCCACAGGGTACTGTAAAAAGGTATATATATATACACATATCATATATATATATATATATATCCTATATATCTCATATCTTATCATATATATATATATCAAATATATATATATAATTATATATCACATGATATATAGATATATTTGTATACGACCATGTTAAAATGTGAAAACATAGTTATTCTTGTTTTTGTCTTTATCTATGTATATATATACATATCTACACATTTTTGTTTGTATGTATCTCCTATATAAATAAATATATATATATATATATACATAATCATACTCATAATCATACACATAATTATGTGTATGTATATATATACTATATACACGTGCGGGGATGTTAAAAATGGTTATGGGTCACAAAACGGATGGTTTAATACTACAAATGACCGATTTTGTGGGTCCGTTGGTGCCCCGATGCTGCATGACTCTAAGATATTGGAATTCCAACGGCCGTAGGCCGTCACGTTGCGATCCAAAAACTGGCACCGCGGCAACGCGTGCAAGTGACACAGATTGGGAAATTCTGTATATGCGCTTCACATTCTTGTACTTAATCGAGTTTGCAGCAAGCTCGGCAAGTAGTTTTTTGGTGGGGCTTCCCTTACTCTCAGAGGCGTGCTATTTTTTTTTCCATCATCTCTTCTCGCATCTCTGATTCTCTTCTTTTGGCTCATGCTGCTCTCAGGGGTGGGTGGGTGGGTGGGTGGGTGGGTGAGGGGGTGGGTGAGGGGGTGGGTGAGGGGGTGTAATAACGTTCTACTTTCAGGCTACGCTACTAGTTTACCACGCCACTACGGTCGCAAAGGGAAACCGCACCTTGTTCTTCCTAGGTCAATGCTTGGTTAATGAGTTGCGGCACTTCGGAGAAAAAGGTAGGACACCCCAGTGATTCCTGCAGGATGGCCTCTCATTCACCCCAGTGACTTTCACGTCTCTCGGGAGCTGGTCTTAAGGCCAGGGGATTTGGGAATAGTTTCTATTGATCTTTCCCCAAGATTAGACAGTTGAAGAATGTTTAAGATTGAAAATAGCAAACTTTGGGGGTCTATGGAACCCATACCACGTTGTTTGTTCGGCAGCTCATGCCGCAGATATCAAGAGTCATTTAAGCCATTGACAAACGAATCCTTTGGCTTTGTAAAGTGATAGCAAGGGAATGTCAAGAGATCTAAATGATTCTGCTGAGATGTTAGAGACACCCTTAAATTTACCAACCCATGGTATATGTAGTGGGACACTGGTTGGGTATCTCCATGTGGCTTCAGAGCAGGCATGGGATATAGCCTAGCATAAAATACCGCCGTATGTTAAGTTTTCATGTGGACAATTATATGTTGAACTGTTCAAACGTATGCGTAAAAGATCGTAAACACATCGAATTTGGAGGCCCGGAAATCCTGTTGTCCCACTACATGCCATTCTGGTTGTATCGTCCCACTAGATACCATTCTGGTTGGTTAATGAAAAATCAATCATGAGATACAGAAAGATATCGTGAAGTTGGCAAATGATATCCGACCTGCAAGGTCGCCCCACTGATAATTTATATATATCCCCTCAACTACATAAGGTCTAGAGTACCCAGGCCTCCAGGCTTCGGGGGCCCAGGGTCTAGAGTACTTCCAGGAGCACTGTAGACCCTCTGCATTTAAGCTACTATAGACCCTTGAGCGTGTCTATGTTGGACATGATATATGGATGTCCCATCATAATTTTCAACTTTGAAGATGTAAGGCAGATCTTGTTTTTTCAAAGGTCTGGACAGCTTTTCTGGCAATCATCAGGACAGGTTGGTTTTGCTGACCATTGTAGCTCTAGACCTTTGCCAAG
>Ga0126342_10015874_pt1 | contig 13161 bp, 10 predicted proteins | sample Cyp1metagenome_FD_92528 | JGI IMG/M metagenome (GOLD analysis project Ga0126342, IMG submission 92528) | Coral microbial communities from Lord Howe Island, Old Settlement Bay, Australia - Cyphastrea 1 metagenome | ecosystem: Host-associated > Invertebrates > Cnidaria > Coral ... | reverse complement strand
TTTCAGGGTAACTATCAAAGCCAGGATGTATCAAGGCAGAGCCATAAAGCAATAATCCGTAAGGAGTCCGTAAGCTGACCGGCAGAAATCCGTACAAAATCCGTCAGCCAGAAAGCAAAAATCCGCAAGGAATCCGTAAGCAGCTCTGGGTAGAAACCGTAAGAAATCTGTAGGCCATTGATCGTAGACCATTTGTAATTAACACAATATTTTTTCAGGGTAACTATCAAAGCCAGGATGTATCAAGGCAGAGCCATAAAGCAATAATCCGTAAGGAGTCCGCAAGCTGACCGGCAGAAATCCGTTCAAAATCCGTCAGCCACAAAGCAAAAATCCCCTTGGAAATCCGTAAGCTGCTCTGGCAAGAATCCGTAAGAAATCCGTAGGCCAATGATCCAGAATCTTTACTAATCTGTAGCAATGGCCTAAACGTTCTGACAAGTGCACGGAAACGATGATCCCGCAAGGAAAAGGCTCAAACGTTAGCTACAAAAAAAATGTATGCAATCAGAAACTGCATGGGGTCAGCGGGCAACGCCTACCCCATCTCTGTTGCCTCATGAAGCTGACCTGGCGCAGCCAAGAAAAGGCAGCATGAGGCAATCTGAAGTGAGAAGTTATTCTTGGATTTATTCTTGATTTATCGCACTCTGCTTGGCTGGCGCCTGCTTGCCGATACAAGCAATGTAGATAGAACGAGAGCTACCACGGAGAGACCGTTAAGAGAAACAAAACGCATGAATTTCATTGCATCAGTCTGACAAGCAGGCGCAGAGCTTTTTCTTTCCTTGCCACTGAGCTGGGCGCATTCCCAGTCCCTGCGATCAACGGACCCGGGCTGCTTTGGCATTGCGATCTGGGCATTCATCATCTGAAGATCCACGGGCAAATTGCTGCTTCCTTGCAACTTTGCGATCAGGAATTCGATCCTCGGTGTACTTTCCTAGCCCGAGGTGCTGTTGCAGCGCCCATCGATGGTTGCAAGACCCCCGCCAAAGAAACAGCCAACAGGTGCAAAACTTCACTTCTCTGTCTTGCACTTTGAGGACGCAAAAGGTATGCCAGGTTTCTGCATACTTCTCTCGGTTGAATCGAAGTGGCGCTCCTGCATGGTCTCCTTCAGGACGGCAACCATTCGTTGAACAGTCTGGGCTGGCAATGGTTGTGGCTTGGAGAGGGGCATGCAGTAGTAAGAGCAGGAAGGGGTGTTCATGCACTGGAGGCACCCGTGGCGGTCACTGAACCGGCGAATCAAGGAGGCGATGGGCAGGAAGCCGAAGTTGAATCTGGTGAACGGCTTTTTCACCATGTGGGGTTTGCTTCCCAGCATCCAGCCATCTGCGTAGTCCGGGTACTCAAGATGTAGGTTCTGCGCTGGGGCGAGCAGAGACACAACCCGATCGCTCTGAGCAGCTTCCTCGGCTGACACCTCTTGCAACCACCCTGCCGCGGCTTTCATCAAACCAACCACCACGTCTTGGTGACTGCACATTTTTTGCACAGATCTCAAATCATTCTTGCACTTCTTGTCCCATTGCTCCGAAGGTTGCTGAGACGGAGGATGGCCAAAGGTGAGAGGAGATGAAACACCCATCCACCAGCGCGCTGCCCAAATATGGCCTTCCATTGTGTCAGGATCTTGCCTCAGAGCTTCCGATGTCTCTTGGTGGACATACTGCTGGAAGAAGTACTTCATGAAACGCTCTTCTTCCCACACTGCTATTCCCCTGCTGCGCACACTCTCCAAAATCGTGTGCAGCATGATCTTGGTCGGGGCAAACAGAACAGTGGTGAGGGTCTTCTCGAAGGCTTGATAGCAGGCCAGCTTCTCACAGCGAGGCAAAGATTTCGCCTTTGCCTTGGGAACGGCTCTGGGCGCAGCTTTTGCTTTTTGCTTTGCGCTGGCTGCGCTGCTCTTCCTCCTCCGCCCTGCTGTCGATCCAGAGAACTGATTCTTCTCAGGGCTCTCATCATGTGTTCCACCCCTTGGCCAACCGGAGCAATGGGGTTGCTTGCCCGCCATTCTTCTACAATTCCTGGAAACCAATCCACATTCAGCTGCGATGGGTCAGCGAGGCCCCGTTTACGGAGTTGTTGATGTAGGGTTCGGAAAGCTTCGCCGCTCATGCGGTTGTGTTCGACGCTGTGGCATGCCGAAACCATCGGCCATGTGGACAGCCGCCAAGTGCCTTTCAACTTTCCTCAGAGCCCCGAAGCCGCAAAGCGACAATGCAAAGAAAAGAGAACGTTATGAATTTCTCAACTTTGGTATGGTCTGATTGCAGCAATCTTGCCAGCCATAAAAATATTTCTGTCGACCCGTTTAAATTTTTCCGCCAACCATCTGCTGAGCAGCGATAGATCACCAGAACCACAAAGAGATACGAGAAGCCCTGCACAGTGAGGTTGAAGGTGTAGTCGTGGGCAACATGGATCTCCTTGCCGCGGCCTTGTCTCACCAGCTCCTCCAGTTTGGCCCAGAAGCCGGGGAAGATGCCAACCCACCAGAAGCCATTGGCCGAGACCATCACATTGGTGAATGCAAAGATGCCTCTTGTCTCATCTTGATACTTCTCCGCAAAGTCACCGAATGTCACCTAGGACTCAACGAAATTCTGGGCCGCATCCTTTCGGCTTCTCGTCCGCAAAATGGCCCTGACATTGGCTGCAGGAATCCTGGGCTCAAGTGGGTGATCTGCAGCCAGTCGGATTTGCACTGCTCTCGCACTCGCACAGAGTCTATCATCCATCATCCATAAACAATCCGCAAGCCTCCTTCCCCAAATCCGGTACAAATCCGTAAACAATCCGCAAGCCTCGTCCTCCACATCCGGTAAAAATCCATAAACAATCCGTAAGCCTCGTCCTTCACATGCGGTAAAAATCCGTAAACAATCGGTAAGCCTCCTGCCCCAAATCCGGTCCAAATCCCACCGACGTATGTTTTATGTTTTATCATCGCTCTGAGCTCATAGAGGTACTATGAGATACTACAAGTATCTTACAGTGTTGACTGTTCAGTCTTGAACAAATGGGCCTAACGGCAATGGCAAATAGCATTCGAATGCACTCGACGTAACGTTCAGAAGATTTCAGAAGTGTTCGGTGGAGACACTGGAGACAGTAGAAGCAGCATGAAGCAGCACAATGCTCAGCGTTCTGACGCCTTGAGGCTCCGTACATTTGAACTCGGTCTCATCCAGGACACCTGGAAAGGACGCTCTATCCACGTATGCCTCAGCTCGTCCGAACCCGTCAAACATTTTCTTAGTATGGCTTGTTCCATGCGCAGAAGTGACCGAATATTGTGCCTGTGGGACATGCTTTATCTGATCAAAACGGACTAGATGAGCAAAATAAAACCTTCAGCGGCCTTCAGTAGCTGCATTTTGGCTCCGAAAATCTGAGCTCGTGACCATTAAGGGCGTTTCTGGCCGAGCAATTCCTAGAGCCAGACAGTATGGCAAAGAAGGCAAGAAAGCGCAAGCTGAGCCATTTGGATCTGGGTCATTCACTGGTCCGTGTCTTGCAAAGCTTCTGTGGCTTCGACTCCGAATCCATCCAAATTTGATGCAACTGGAGCCAAGCCTCCAAATCTGTGTTGCAAACCTGTTTTGGCACACTGGGCTGAGATGGCTACATTGATGATCAATGGGAGATCCATTTATTAATATGGATCTTCCAGTACAACGGCTGAGATGGCTGCGAACCGGCATGATCTGACGCTTGGTGTCTTTTGGCCAACTGCTTCTTCTCATGTGTGAAGCCAGAATGGCCCTGGACTACAACCTTTCAGGCGGAGTTGATCTAATTGTGCAAGTTTTTTTTCATATCTTTTCAGGCGGAGTTGATCTAATTGTGCAAGTTTTTTTCATATCTTTCCAGGCGGAGTTGATCTAGTTGTGCAAGTTTTTTTTCATATCTTTTCAGGCGGAGTTGATCTAATTGTGCAAGTTTTTTTCATATCTTTTCAGGCGGAGTTGATCTAATTGTGCAAGTTTTTTCATATCTCATTGATTGTGCTTTGATCTGGATCTGCTCTCAACTGAGGTCTCAAATTGCTGCAGAATAGTGCTGAGACCACAGAAGCCAATATGCTGATTGTCTGATGTCTTTGAATGAATGATCAACCGATGTGAATGAATGATCAACCAATGTTTGATATCATTAGTGGCATGTTTGGTTTGAACAGGTCTTCAATTGAACAAGGTATTCGCTACTCGTGCTACCCTCTTGTCGTGGTTTTTAATATCTTGTCATGGTATATATAGATTCCACTGTCGTGGTATGACCAAACACCTAACAAACATGGGGGATTATTTGAGTTTAGCAACGCCCATATATTATATATATATATATATACAAAAGTCAATGGATGTCAATGGTAAACAGTAAAGTGTCGTAGATGCAGAAAACCCATGACCTTCTCTGTGGATTTAGTATGGTTAACCATTGGGGGTTACATGACTCAATAACCATTGTCAACCAACTAAAATGGAGGATGATATTACGAGCGTTTCTCGCTATTTGCCAGCTGCTGCTAAGGTGTACATAGCGCCCGCCTGCATCACGTTGGGCCATCTGTGCCAAGACGGAAGGATCCTCTGCACTTAGCCGCTCCAAATCACTTCCGCCCAACTCGAGCCTGTCAGGATTTTGGAAAAAACTGAACCCGGGGGAGGAGTTTCACATCAAAGTTGAGGATAGTCTTGATGTTTAGATCAAGATGAACAACTACTTCAAGGTGCAAAGAGGCTTCAGAGCTCTCTATGGAACCAAGTCCTTTCTCCACCCAAGAAATGCAACTTTTGGATCCTTTTTTGCGGTGCCATATCCTACCTTTTCCAAGAGGGAAATCCTGCCCACCAACAGAGGTTTCGCCTGGACTCTCCAAGGAAGTGTAGGACCAAGGCCGACAGTGTGTATGAACCTCGATCCAGCGACAGAATCGAAATGTTTCGAGGATTGGGAGCCCAGTGGAGCCCCTAGGACCCTAGGAACTGATGACTTGGACCATTTCCAAGGCGAGCAGAGATTCCGGGATTTAGATTCATGTCGGATCTCAAATCAATGAATATCAATGAATATCTGCTACCATCAAAGACATCGCACTTGTAAATTGGAAGAAAACGGAAAAACAGCATGAAAATCACCTCTGTTTGGCCGCTCATCCGAAAGCAACAGTGACCAAGCTGCGGTTTCAAGTTTCAGATAAGTTGCTTAACTTGTGTTCCCGCTCTGTGACAGTCAGTACATCGAAGAGTAGCCTCCCATCAACGTTGATGTTTTTCGTCTCGTGCTTGCCTGGCAAGAAGGAGAAGCAACTCAAACTACTTGGATGTCATTCCAGTTGGAAAATGGTTGATAATAGGTATAACTCCAAAATGGCAGTTTCATGGGCAAAAGATGAACAACCATCAAATTCAGGCGTACCCTGTCTTCAGACAAATCCAGCTAGTAGGTCCCCTAACGAAGTCTTACCCCCAATTTACTTACCAATTAGTGACTGGGATCATTCTTCAACTACCCATGACATTCCTATGTTATGATATGTTATGAACACCTCGAGGGCCGAGACATATCCGCTGCGCTCCTTTCGATTGCAACATCTGCGGGTCAAACTGCCAAACCCAATCATTGCAGTTTCCAAGCCAATCGGACAAATCATTTTTTGGACCACTAAACACTTTGGACTTGCCCAAAATTGTTTGGATTCTCTCGATAAAGACTGCTCTAAATTGGTATAAACCAGGTAAACCAGGGCAAGTCCCCCCTGGACAAACCCGTTTGACCTTGCTGACGTGTTTCAAAGGTGGCACTCTTCACCCGAGAAGGGATGTCATTGACACGGCCCAGGGAAAGTCCTCCCTTGGCTCCTGCCATGTGAATTCCATGGTTTCACCAACAAAAATTGCTGTGTAGACGAAAATGCCACCATATACCAAAAATATACCAAAAATACAATTGGATATGAATCCAATCCCATCTAAATACTGAACCTCTCTGAAGTGGGACCCCTTTTTCGGATCTGGTGCTACATTAGGATTTCGGTGAGTAATGATCAAAAAAAAGTCTGACCCTTAGATCTCCACGATGCCTTGCAAAGATCAGACTGTGAGAAAAACGAATCAGTAAATAATGCCTGCAAACGGGATTTTCCATCCCATGTGTTTCTATCCTTTTCTCCATTACAATGGCCATTTTGGGAGTTCCTCCAAGAAATCGGAAGCTCCTCGCTTTGCACCGATCTTCAGTGCAGCAGAGCAGGTGATTGCCGCGTTTAAGTGGCTGTTCAAAAGATCGTAGCCCAAGATAATGTCCTGGGAGGAAGCACTCCCGTTCCCTTTCAAAAACACCCAGAAATATACTGCAGAACTACCCAGGTCACACCATTTCAGCCCCTGCATTACTTCGCCGCGATTCTGGGTCAACGTCGAGAATGAAGTCTTTCAGTTTTTCAAGGAGAGTGGCCTGTCGAACAGCTAGCTGCTGGCATGACCACAGCTGTATTGCTGCCTTGTCAAGTCAAGAGGACCACTGGGAAGAGCCCAGAACTTAGGATACTGAAAATCAAGTCATGACCTGCGAATAAGCCTTTTGGGTTTATGGGTGTTCATGCTATGAAATCACCAGTGCTTCATCATTGGGTAAGTCGGGTAAGTGGGGTTCCATCCCAGACATTTCTCAGTGACTTCACCGGACACCTCGGAGTCCACCACATGCATGGTGCTGGAGGCAAAGCCCTGCTTGCCTGCGAGCATCTCAGGGGACTACAGATTTTGGTCCTCTTGAAATTTGAACCTTTCCATCCTTCAGAAAACCAATGAAAAACCATATCCATATCTAAGTCATCGCGAATCTGAGATCTTCTGCAAATTCAAATTTTATAATATTATATACGTGTTCATACTTTTTAGCTGTGTATTCCCCTATGTTGATCCAAGTTAAGCAAGACAAAACCAATTTGCCAAAAAAACTACACCAAGGCTTACCCAAAAGTGGGCTGCAACACTCCAATGATAAAAGGGATTGTGGCTGGCACCATCATGATCTTCATGTAGTGTACCAGCAGTTTTTTCCAGCCTTCCTGGCAGTTCTACTCCCACATGAAGACATATCTTTGCTTCAATTCACTGGATTATGCGGTACTCTATTTTTTCGACTCAACATTACAAAAATGAGAAACCCGTATAGACGCTTTGCTCAAGTTTGTGAATGCCTTGCACATCTTTCACTGCCTGGGATGCCCCATCCGGGCCTCCAACGGCCCATGCCACTGAATGCTCCTCTTCCCTTCCATGGGTTCGAAGCACGCATGCACCAGCACAAATGCGACCTGGCAAATGCTGAGCGTATCTCAGAATTCCAATTTCCCATTACTGCCCTCATGTGTGCTACACACATTACATGACATCAATATGGGTCTTAAAGGCAAAGCCCCGGAGAAAAAAACCCTGCATATGTTTCTTCACTCTTAGGATCGCAACCGACCATTTTGGGGGTACCCACTTGACTCAGAATTCATTGACATCGCCTTCAGTACCCACCGTGCGAAGATGAAGCGACAGCATTCGCAATGGGGCCAGCTGCAGCCAGGGCCCATCTGCAGTATGGCCCAACAAGCAGCTGTAGTGGGCGTCAGCCTAGCAGTTTCTCCCAAAACTTGAGCCATGGCAAAAAGAAATAGATAGAAATAGCGAATAGTTCACCCGGTTCACCTCCAAAATCTTTCTCTGCGATACCATTCACCAGTGATCACCTCATGGGGAAAAACCCGATTGTCTTGCAGATATCCGCCTCAAGTTGGGCACGGCTTGTGCGGGGGCAACCGCTGCTCGGCCGAACACGAAAACGGCCCTTGGGTGCCTGGCACTGGTGTTTTTCGGCAGCTGAAGGTCTCTTCAAGGATTGTTTTGGCTCAAGAATGGAAGTACCTGAAGTACCTACCAATTGACCAAATTTAGAAATTCATGTTACAAATATTACACACAGACCCCGAGGTTTGCCCCAAGCCCAGAATAGCCTAAATACCAGGGAATTCTGTACGACGTCAAACAACGGGAAGGATTTTATGTTCATTTATGCTAGATGTTGCTAGGGTGTTAACCAGAACATGGTGCTTCTACGTATCATATAACCAGAACATGTTGCTTCTAAGTATCATATGGAGCTAACCATACAGTCATGAGGGTTTCTTACAGGGTTTCAAGCATATATCAAAATCCCCCGGCCCCATGGAACAATTTCTCATACAGTCATTAGGGGATTCTTATAGGCTTTCAAAATGTTTCTTATGGGGTTTCAAGGAGATATCAAAATCATAATAATATTATTTTTTTTAAAAAAAAAAACAATAATCATCATCATCATCATCGTTATAATCATCATCGTCGTCGTCGTCATCATCATCATCATTATCATCATCATCGTCGTCGTCATCGTCATCATCATCATCATCATCATCCTCGTCGTCATCATCATCATCGTCGTCGTCGTCGTCGTCGTCCTCGTCGTCGTCGTCGTCGTCGTCGTCGTCGTCGTCTCATTGTCATCGTTGTCATTGTTGTCATTGTCATCTTGGCTTGCCTCGTCGTCATCGTCGTCATTGTCAAACCTCAGGGTCTTGTCGTATTATCCAAACTAACCAGTCCAACGGTAAGGAACTCTCGGTGGCCTCCAGCCATCCACCACCAGCGGCTGCTACATCCACCAGGAAGCGTTCCTTGATGTTCACAACCTCAAAAGCCTGGAGCATCAATAAGGTGGGGATGATCAACCACTACTTGGAAGTGATCTAACAACCACCATAGTAACAGTAAAAGAATGTAGGAAACCCATTGATCCAGCTACAAAGTTGGAGCCAAAAAAGAATGTCTCAGGCAGCTTCCTCTGGGAACTCACGACCAATTTTGGGGGTCTCCAAGAGCCAAGAAGGTGACGCTGGGAAAAAAAAAAAAACTAGAAACTTTCCCATGGAAGAAAAATACAAATGGCTCAAGAAATTATCAACCCCTCCCCACTTTTGGCATGGTTTCAGATCCCTAAAAACAAAGGTCTACCTTTTTTCAGGTCCCAGTTTGGGTACCAACAAAGGGTGACCCACCTGTGACTGCCACTTGATGCCACCGGGGAGAAGAACGCCCTTCTCCAACTCTTTGCGAACAGGATTCACCATTTTTGTGCTGGACCTGAGTTCAATCCGTCCGAAGGTCGATACAAATTGCGTTGCCATTTAAAAGTCGGGGAACACGTTCTGGAACTGGCAACCTGCAAAAACAAATTATATAATTCACTTGGAAGATGATTCAAGTACCGCAATGATAGGCTTGCAAAGGGCATCCAATCGCACTGTAACTAGGATGGACTGAGCATTTTGAGGATGTTGAAGTGACTTTCTGCACAAGCTGGACTCTGCCTCAATAAGACCCAGTTTGAAAACCATGGCTGACAAATCCCTTCACTCTTGGTTTTTTTCATTGCTGTGCTCGTTCTAATTCATCCACGCTATCCGCTTTCCGAGCTGCATCACAACTCTCAAGAACTTCTCCGAATTCGGCTGGTAGTACATGAACGGCGTTCGCTCGACCTCCTCCAGTAGTTCCTGCGAAGGAAGCCACCAAGAAAAATGAAAATAGCAAAAACACCCCACCATCCATGATCAGCTCTAGTCAGGAAACCAAGCGGCCTCGAGATCTACAACAGCCAGCAAATTCAATAAATTTTATCAGCAAATTCTCATCTCTTTGAAGATGGCGTAATAAGTTCGACAATAAAAAACTATGTGATTGATAATGTGTATAGATCCATAGGATAAATCATCTCAAAAATAATTGTGTCCCGACTTGGCCCAATGCTCCAAGTCAGGGGACTGCTTCTTGCAACAGCTACTGATTTTGCCAGGCGACAACACCTCCATCATCACTGCGCACAGCACGATCCAAGCATGACAGGCAAGCATCAAGACCAACCTGTGCTCCCGAGAACTTTTCTTGAGATCATGGAGTCATGTGGATTCAGCCAACTCCCAGAGGTGACCCAAAAATCATCATTGGAGGTTCAATTCAGCGTGGCTTCACCACCAACAAGCATTACAGTACTTTTCGGAGCATGCCGGAGATTCTGGAGCAACCAATCATTCGCAATGCACATGACCACAAAGGGTTTGCAATTCTCCAATTTGCACAACGTGTCTATTGCACAGTGCAGAGACAAGCAGGGTAGCACAAAATCAAGAAACAGTATGAGATCTGACAAGACCATGAATACAGTTTTTGCATGGTCCAAGTTGGTATAAAAAATTGGGTTGTACCAGTTGTACCAAGTTATCCCTAGCCGTAAGTGGGCATTTGCAGTTTGGAGTTGATTGGATGATAGATTCCCGTGCCTCTCCAGACGGCTTGACTGCATAGAAGTAGGGCCGAAAACCATGGACATGCAGGTGCACCGAAACACCTTCCCGGTTGACCTCGTGGCCATGGGTCTGCAATGGTCTGCACATGCAGTGGCTACAGATCAAAACCCCACCAGTGTGTGGGTTGTCACATGTAAATAGCTAGTACTTATGGATGTTCATCAACTCCTAGTCATATGGCAAAGAATTGGGTTTGATCCATCCGCATAGAGAGGTCTGCTCTTGCTCCAAAAAAGGATTATGTCCAGCTGTGGCTGGAAAGTAAAACCTGAGGGACAACGAGCTTTCAACAGACCCAAAATGTTCCATGTGTTGTCTCCAGGATTTTGAAACAAGATTCATGGTAGAAGCCACAGCTCCTCCAGGCAAAATCAAAAAGACTAAGATCATTCCCAGCTAAATCATTCCTACTAGGTGATTCATTCTACTTAGTAAGTGGTCTAGAATTCCAGCTATAGGTGGGCAAAAAACACTCTGGAAAACCCGATGACTATCATCACCACGGGTGGTAGCAGTAGCGGTAGCGGTAGCAGTAGTAAGTAGCTGTAGTCTTACCGGCAGGATTGAGGGTTGTCCCGGAATGGTCGTATGAACGTCAGTGGGAGGCTCATTTCTCTGCGCAGGCGCAGTGTTTTATGACTCTAGTAAATCTGTGGGTTAGCGTGGTCTAAGATGAATTTTTGGAAAAATCAGTCAGAAAAGTGAACCCTCTGCGGACTTCACGCGTTTCGGCCATTTCCACTGTTTCATTTTTTTCACTTTTTTGGCGAGTCCGGATTTTATAACTTATGTAAACCCTGAATGAAACCCCTAATAGAAGTATGCGTAGGAAGTCACTGTTGTTATGACAAGGAAATACCCTGGCAATGGGATGATGGAACCAATGGGTTGCTAGCTCCGCTCTCGGGTATGGCCGCCATACCCTCGTCCTGTGGGTAGTCTTAGTAAATCTATGTAAAATTACTAAGTAGTATAATTACGCACAACCCCCCCCCCTTCGCCCACACAACATTTGCACGGTTTCCAAGTACATTGAAGACAGATGTTGACTCTGGTGTGTTGAAGGGAATCTTCAAGATGTTTCAAAAGCGTTTCTAGGGAATTGATAAACCCCCACCCCCGCTAAACTCTATATTCAAGGGAATCTTCATGATGATGATGATGATGATGCTGCTGCTGCTGCTGGTGGTGGCGGCGGCGGCGGCGTGGGCAGGAGGGGTTTGCCCGTATAATTGGCCACATCCCGGCTGCAGCTTGGCCACACCATGGAGGTCCAGCACCGGCTTGGCACCGCGGCATCCATCGGGATTCGCAACCCTCGCGGCGGCGCTCTCAACGGACTGAAATCCTGCATCCCGGAAGTCTCGATGGGTGGAGAATCCAACGCCCTGTTTCCTGTTGAGAAAGCAAAAAGGAAGTTTTTGGAGATTTTATGAGATTTCATGAGATTTCTTTCTCCTTTTGACTTTCAAAGGACTTTTGTCGCTAAGACTCAGCCGAGGTTTCTGGAGATTTCAAGATTCATCAAGATTCTGGTGTTTCTCACCCCCTGACCTTTCTCAAATCCCGGCGTGGGCAGCAGCAAGCGCTCTTCCAACGAAACAAGCAAGAAGGCAAGGGATTCATTGACCACCTGCCAAATGCTGATAGGGATAAGGTATACAACATGTCAATCATCCTCACCGTCTCTAACTCTTTTACCACTCTGATTTGGACTGTGTTTTGGTGAATGCTTTTGGTCCATTTGTCCAGGCAACGATTGCCTTCGATAAATACTCAATAAGGGCACTACTGTAATGGCACATCCCTCCATGCTGATCAAGACTAAACTCTCACCATTCAATACCCGTTATGGTGAGTAAATATATTTTTAAAGTAGCCATTTTTATGCGTATTCCTCTCTCTTACAGGTCAAGAAATTTCACATCGCTTTCGCGGCCTGACGACTGAGCGGGACGGCCTTGTCCCGTTTCCACTTGCACGCTTGTTCCTGTCAATTTGCCAGGACATTGGTCGCTAAAGCAGATAACCCTCATCAAACATGCATGGCAATCCGAAATCCCGAGGGGTACTGCAAAAATCCTCTATGAAGAAAAACAAATGGGAATGGGGGGGGTTCAGAATGCCAAGCTGGACTGCCGGTACGCCCGTGAGGTTTCAATCATCGCTGTGCTGACTTGAACTCCCTGGCATCATCTTCAAGTCGATCTGGATCACCCATTTGTGACTTCAATAGGTCTACTATAAATATGTGTTTATTAAGGAAACATTATAAAGATATGATTATACACATATGCGTATATTATGTATACATACTTAACTTACTTATATATATATACATAGTATTGTTATACATGTGTATATATGTATAATATGTGTTCACATTGACATACATATCCATATTGACGTGCAGACATGTGGATGTACGGTGGATAGAGATCCCATCCCTAGCTACTGGAGCCGACATCAGGACTCTGTGCACAACAAATACCCAAAGCACTTGAAGAAAGACTGAAAGAAACCAGATTATATATGTACATATATCACATATAATATGTATATATATATATATATTTATCACCCCAACTGCAGCAGCAATGCCACTTTTTGGCAGACCACAGATTGCAAAAGTGGATAGGCTCCGCAGCCTTACAAAGTGAGACATCGCTATCCCTCTCACTCAACCAACAAGCCAACCTTAAGAGGTGGTAACTGACTACCGGTAAGCCTTAAGAGGCCAGTGTAATGGC
>Ga0126342_10015873_pt1 | contig 13161 bp, 12 predicted proteins | sample Cyp1metagenome_FD_92528 | JGI IMG/M metagenome (GOLD analysis project Ga0126342, IMG submission 92528) | Coral microbial communities from Lord Howe Island, Old Settlement Bay, Australia - Cyphastrea 1 metagenome | ecosystem: Host-associated > Invertebrates > Cnidaria > Coral ... | reverse complement strand
ACACACCACTTTGTCACACACCATCTTTGACACTCAACTCTGTCACACGCCGTCTTTCACACACCGCTTTGTCACACCATCTTTCACACAACTTTGTCAAACACCACTTTGTCACACACCATCTTTGACACTCAACTCTGTCACACGCCGTCTTTCACACACCGCTTTGACACACCATCTTTCGCACAACTTTGTCACACACCATCTTTGACATACCATCTTTCACACACCATCGTTGTCCAACACCATTTTTGACGCACGACTTTGTCACACGCCATCTTTCACACACCGCTTTGACACACCATCTTTCACACACCATCGTTGTCCAACACGATTTTTGACGCACGACTTTGTCACACGCCATCTTTCAAAGCCATCTTTGACACACCCTCTTTCACACACCATCTCTGACACACCATCTTTCACACACCACTTTGTCACACACCACTTTGTATCACACCATCTTTCACACACCACCTTTCACACACCACTTTTTCACCTACCATCTTTGACACGCCATCTTTCACACAACTTTGTCACACACCATATTTGACCCTGAACTTTGTCACACACCATCTTTCACACACCCACCATCTTTGTCACCCACCATCCTTCACACACCATCTTTCACACACCACTTTGTCACACACCATCTTTCACACACCGCTTTGTCACACACCTTTTTTTACACCCAACTTTTTCACACACCATCTTTGACACACCATCTTTCACACACCACTTTGTCACACACCACTTTGTATCACACCATCTTTCACACACCATATTTCATCTTTCACACACAACTTTGTCGCACACCAACTTTGTCACACGCTCGCTTTTACAGACAACTTTCACACACACCATCTTTCACAACAACGTTGTCACACACAACTTTGTTTTACTTCTCGATCCTCCACCACTTCCTTTGTCTTTCCTTCTTTCCCCGTCCCGCTACAACATTTGGTGCTCATTATTGGAAGAAGTTGCCTTGTGGGGTTATCCGGTCCTTTAATTTCGTTTTTGACGTTGTCAAGTTCAAAATTGAGGAAACCTCGCGGAGTTGCTGCGTTTTTGATGTTGTCAAGTTAAACAACTGAGGAAGTCTCGCAAAATAGCTTCGTTTTCAATCTTGTAGATAGACAGGTAGATAGATAGATAGATATAGATAGATAGACAGAAAGATGGCTAGAAAGACAGACAGGCAGATAGGGAGCTAAACAGATACACAGATATTTAAACAGATAATTATATAGATAGACACACAGATAGACAACTGCAGCTACACTACAACTACAACTACAACTACCACAGCAACAACTACTGAAACTACTACAACTGCAACTACAACTACGACATTACAACTTCAACTACGCTACAACTACACTACAACTACAACTACAACTACAACAACAACGACAACAACAACGACAACAACTACTACTACTACTACTACTACTACTATTACTACTACTAGTACTAGTACTACTAGTACTACTAGTACTACTAGTACTACTAGTACTACTAGTACTACTAGTACTACTAGTACTACTAGTGCTACTACTACTACTACTACTACTACTACTACTACTCCTACTACTACTACTACTACGACGACTACTACTACTACTACTACTACAACTACAACTACAACTACAACTGTAACTACAACTACAACTACAACTACAACTGTAACTACACTACAACTATATTATTCAACTATCACTACACTAGACTACACTAGGTTACAACTTCAACTACAACTACACGACACTACAACTACAACTGCGGCTTCAACCTCCACTACACCACAGCTACAACTACCACTACCAGTAAACTACACTACGACTACAATTACAGCTACAACTTCAACTTCAACTATATACACTACAACAACAGCTACGACTACAGCGCAACTACAAGCTACAGCTACAACTACAACTCCTACAACTAATACAATTACTACAACTACAAGTTCAACAACACTTTAACTACACTACAGCTACAACTACAGCTACAACTACAGCTACAACTACAGCTACAACATGACAACTACAACATTACAACTACAACATTACAACTACAACATTACAACTACAACATTACAACTTCAACAACACTACAACTACAACTACAACTACAGCTACATCTACAAACACACTACAACTACAACTACAACTACAACTAGATTGCACTTCGCTACGCCGCACTACATCCTGCAGTTGTGGGTGAGGTGACCACTGCAACCAGTCCAAAAATCACAACCGCCTTTCGGTCCATCAGTGGACGCGCTCTGCCATCCATGCATCACAACAACTCACCTCTCTTATAGTTTCCTACCTTTGAAACTTCCGTCACCGCCTTGTGCGGCACTACTGGTATGAATGAAAAGCGCTTTGCCCATTTACTTTAGCGATGTGTCGGCTGCAAACTTCAGCAAATCTGCTAAAGACGCCAAACTCAACGAACTTGAATTTCCACTACAGGACAGTGGGGGTGCTGCGACACATTGCACCTAGCTTGGATTCTCGATGGAAGATCAAGATCCATCTCTTGCAAATTGGGCATTTGGGTTTCGACAGTTTCGGTTTTATGTCAATCCAATAAGGCTGAGGATATGACTTTGCGATGTTACTCTGCCAAATATCATTGAGATATTTAGGATTCACCTAGCATCATTAGTTCATGCTACATCATTATTCAAGAGTTCGGTATAGCAGGCCCGCTATATCCCATATTCACTCACAACCAACATTGAGGCCAGTGTTTCTGAATATGGCACGTCAGGTAAGGCGTTTGGGTCTGTCGATTTGGCAGGACAGCTGCGTTTGATGGCAAACTGCTTTGGCGCAGTGCATGGAGGTCCGAGCCTCGATGCTTTGAACCGTTTGAGGCAAACAGTTTGGTTAACGCGTTTGAAACATCTCAAGATTTTGTAGAAGGTGTTTTCAAGATGATTCAAGTCAATGGACTGGAAGATTTTGAAGGCAAAGTGGAACGACTGTACAGGAACGAAGGCTCTACAAAATGAAGGATTTTCTTTCTATGCATTTCTCCTTCGATAACTCTTTGGGAAGTATTGATTGGCTTCCATATGTATATACTGTGTGTGCGGGAGTGTGGGCAAGATGCTTCCAAACGACGAATGGAAATGTGGGACGGAGGAACTTTTAGAGTCACGGCGCGCTGCCAAAGCAAGCCACAAGCAGTAGAAGTTCGCACCATGCAACAGTGGCTTTCTTGGTCCCAGAATTGGGGCCTCAAATTTGGAGCCTGCAGCGTCTTCCGCAAAGAGCGCGGTGCTGTTATTGGGGGGCCAAAGTTGGCCGCAATTTTGGGGCCCAAAAGCGTGTTTGCGAAAGTGATATTGTCTTCACGCGACATTGCAAGATATTATAGGAGCAACGGATGCGCAGCTGCAAAATGCTGAGGGTGTGCTTCGAACATCTGAATGCCATGCTACTGCAAGGGCCCCGTTCAGAGAAACCATTGTTGCTTGAATTTGAAGCTCCATTGTCAGTGCCGCCTTGCACGCACTCAATCTGAAGCGGGTCCAGCATAAGAAGAGACAACAGGAAGGTAGAAAGACAAAGAAAGCGCCAGGGCCGCAGCGGGGCCGCTACTGGAATTTCCAGCAAAAATGGTCGTCACCACTGGTGGCCTTAAAAGCTGCCCTACGATGTCAGATTCCGTGGTTTTTCATCGGCAAAGCAGGTCCGCAGCGGGGCGTGCGCGGGCCACCGCTTGCTATACCCACAGGAAGTGTGGCGGTCTGTAGAACGTGTAGAAACATGTCTTAGATGCGTCATACCTTCGAGGAATTCCGAATGCATTATAGAAGAGTGTTTAACCAGATGGCCGCTCACTTTCCTGAGCCGTTGGCGCTTTCTTGATTAGGCATTTGTACGAAAGTTGGGCCGCGGCTCGTGGTGCAGCACAACAGCAACGCTGACCCAGCGTTTGGGGCCAGAAAAAGAGCTATCTTTGGCTTCGCCGTGGAGGACCCCCGATGTATATATACAAGAAAAGTTGGCTGAAAAGACGATGCGAAGTTCAATAGCATTGGCCTTGCAAGCCGAAACCTGGAAGGCTGCGTTATCGAGCTACAGTTGGTAATGTAGCTTGTGAATGCCTGTAAAACCTTGTAAGACTATGACTTGATATTCATCGAAATTCCCAGGAAGTTGATTCGTTCAGTGGTTCAGTACTTTGCATGGTCATACTTCGCCTCAGGTACCGGCACTTTGCTGGTCTACGCGACAACATTCTTTTCAGAGCGTTGCGGCTCCATGGCTAACGGCTTTTTCTTTGTCGCTCGGAGAACAGAGTCCAGGGGGAAGGGAGCGAACATTGATGAGCAAAGCACCTTTGAAACCATGTTGATGCAGCAGGTTTGACATGCAGTTTCATTGCACCAATTTGCACCAATCATCAAGCAGGTTGGTTGAACGTTTGAAAACATTGCGCCCTCGTGCGCCTTTACATTCCTTTGGAGATTTACAATAGTTTACAAAAGTTTACAATAGTTTACAAAAGTTTGCAATCACTGTCTTCCGAAATTATCTTTTTGTGTGCGGTGTTGCTCGGTGGGCTCTGAGGTGTCGACGTGGCCAGGATGCATGTTCCTTTCAGTGCCTTTGCTTTCAGTTCTAGGCGAGCTCAGAGATGCCCCTCCAAGACATTTAAGATTTAAGATATGCCGGGAGATGGTGACATCAGCGCAGCGCTCTGGCACGTTGAGCTTCGCTTCCGTAGCAAGTGTTCCATTTGGTTCGTCAGTCCGGCTATGTCCAGTTTTTTGGTATTCTGGTCACTACGCCACATGGTTCTTCCCCCAGAATTTGCAGTCAATGACGTATTGCCAAACTTTGTCAGGCCGGCAGGGGTGCTTGCTCTATAGCTTTTGCAGCTACGTCCTTTATGGAATTCTGTTGCTTGACTTTCGGGCACCGCCTGGACACATGCTGAGTGCCCACTGACTTGGATGAAGACGTGAATCAAGAAGCAGACCGTATCACTTGATTGATGCCACAAAGGTGTAATTTGCATCAAGTCATTTGTGTCGGGCCAGTAGCGTCTGAATAGTCCGAATAGTATAGGTGTTCAGCGATTGGGAGTCAAGCTAGGTGATGTATCCGGGATTGCTGGGAAAGGTCCTCCCTTTGGAACGCGCGGAAAAGCATCGGCTTGGAACGCGCCGGAATGCATCGCTTTGGAATGCGCCTGATCATCATGATCATCATCACCATCATCAACAACCACATATCTATGACATCGACATCATCATCATCATCATCATCATCATCATCATCATCACCATCATCATCATCATCATCATGACCATCAACCATCACATATCCGTCACATCATCACCATCATCATCATCACCATCATCATCAGCATCATCGTCATGATCCCGGTCATCCTTGACGTCATCATCATCATCATCATGATGATCGTCCTGGCCATCCTGTTCATCATGATTTTCCCCAACAGTGTAAGATAATGAGGCCTTCAGCCCAGAAAAGGTCCGGTGTGCACTGGCGCCGGGTCAGGTTCAACAGGGTTCCGGAGAAGGTTCCGGAGAAGGTCTGGGAGGCTTTGGTGGAGAGCCAGGTCAGGTTCAACAGGGTTCCGGAGAAGGTTCCAGAGAAGGTGTGGGAGGCTTTGGTGCAGAGCCGGGTTAGGTTCCAGGGTTCCGGAGAAGGTTCCGCAGAAGGTTCCGGAGAAGGTTCCGGGAGGCTTTGGTGCAGAGCCAGGTCAGGTTCAACAGGCCAGGGTTCCGGAGAAGGTTCCGGTGAAGGTGTGGGAGGCCTTGGCGCAGGGCCAGGTTCAACAGGGTTCCGAAGAAGGTTCCGAAGAAGGTTCCAGGAAGCCTTGGCGCAAAGCCAAGTCGCGGAGAAGGTCCCGGAGAAGGTTTTGGAATCTTTGGTGCCGGGCAAGGTCAGGTTCAACAGGTTCAGCAGAGGGTTTCCAGCACTTGGCTTCGCAGCACGCTTCAGAAAGATTTGTGAAAATAAAACGTTGCGGCTGTTAGGGATACCACCGAAGCTTATTTCTTTTTCATCATCATGATCATCCTGCTCATCATGGTCATCATCATCATGATCATCATCACCGTCAACAACCACACGTGTATGACATCATCGTCAGCAATAACATCATCATCATCATCATCATCATCGTCATCATCATCATCATCATTATCATCGTCAACATCATCATCACCACCACCACCGTCATCATCATCAGCATCATCATCATCATCATCATCATCATCATCGTCATCCTCATCCTCATCCTCAAAATCTTCTTTATCGTCTGTAAATGGCTGGTATTGTCTTCGCCCTTCCCCCAAATAAACCTTCAATGGCTGGTGTGAGGATACGGATGACCAAGGCAAGAGAGGAGCAAAAGCCCTTAGAGGGAAAGAAAGCTGAAGAATGTTCCCCCCCCATAAACCCTAAATGGCTGGTTCTGAACCCCCCCTCCCCCAAATAAACCCTACATGGCCGGTTGTGAATCTCACCCCTTCCCCGCAAATAAACCCTAAATGGCTGGTGTGAGCATAAGGATGGCCAGCGCAAGAGAGAAGTAAGAGCCCTCAGAGTGGGCTGGGTCGTCTGTTCTAACTGTCGAAAGAAAGCTGAAATGATGATGTAAGTAGAAGTTCCCCCCTGATAAACCCTAAATGGTTGTTGCTGTAAATGGCTGGTACTGACCTCCCCTCCCAAATAAACCCTAAATTGGTCAGCAGTTGAGCACAGTGAATTCCCAGGCCAGGGAGTAGTAATAGGCATGACAGCGGAAGTGATGATGTAAGCGCAAAGTCTGGGATTGGCGCCTTTTTTTGGTAGAGGGATCGCTTTGGAACGCGCGAAGCTTCCAAAGTGCTTCGCCTCAGTATAAATCTGATGTTTTGTGTGTCGACTGTGGCAAGTGGCAAGACAAAATGTATCATTTTGTGTTCCAAAGCAATCCAAAAATAGCTGTGTTCCAAAGTGATGCTGGGAACTGTGTTCCAAAGTGATCCTGTTACCGGACTGCTGGGCCGTTCATTCCACGCATTTGCCCTCAGTTCCTGGTCTCCGAAAATCGGGCCGGGGGGCAAGATCATCCCTCTCCCAGCTTGTCATTGCTTCCTTGGGGGGAATCACATTTGGAGAAGTTTTTGCGCATGAAGGGGGATGGTAATATATCCGGTGATTCGGCAAGTGTAGGCGCACTACTCAGAGACTAGCCTGGATTGCGTATTTTTGGAGACATACATTTACATCTTGGGAAAATTCCGCGTATATAAGTGTGTCTTGGAAATTTTGAAACTTGGGAGAATTTTGTTTGGGAAACTGCGCACTGTTAACATTGTACCGGGGAAGATTTGTGTATAAATTGAAAGGTTGAGAAAATGCACAAATATTGGACATGTTCTACGTACAAATTAGGTAGATATAATATATATACATATATATACAATTACATATATATATATATATCTATACATATTTATATACATATATATACATACGGTTACATACGTATATGCTATATGTTCATATACATGAACGTTCTTTTGGGGCAAGTGTATTGAGGAATCTTTGCATACGCCTGAAATACGCATTTGTTTGGAGGACTCTGTAATCTTTAGATAATTGTGCTTCAAGCAGCTATGAAAAGTGCATCTTCAAATAAGTGTAATTAAAACCCTGCGTGTATGAAGACTATGATACGTGTGTTTTGACAGACTTTTGACGGGGGAGAAGTGTATTTGTGAAACTTTCTTCAAAATATGAAGTGTGGATAAGTCTAGTTGGGAAACTACGCCTTGATCGCAGGGGTGTTTACTCTTCACTTTGGAGAGGTGAAGTTGGGGAAATTGCCCTTGCTCTTATGATTTTGATGACCATGGTATTTTGAAAAAAACGTTTGTTAAATTCACAGCGCGTAGGGCCTGTTAACTGTATTCATACCCCTTATGATGCTTGAGTTCAAGTCTTTCCTTCTTTTCTTGGCTTCAACACTTGCCAGCCCGGAACTCATGTCTCTCATGGCAGATGGCTCCAGAGGGGTTTAAGTTTATGTCTCATGTTTCAAGAACTCTCAAGGTAGATTTCCTGATGGTGCGCTTGCCGACGTTTCATCATGAATGCCCCAGGTTCTGTGTGGCACGGGCAATACAGACAAAGAATATAGACGAGGAGGCACAAACCGATGCATACATCGAATAAACTCGGCGAGCTACCTTAGCGCGGTGTCCGTGTGGTTGTGGAGTTAAATTCTTTGAATTTCGGGCATCGATCACATTACAGGCAGCCAAATAGCATTGTGGCATGCGGGGAGGAGGAAAATTGTTTGCAATGCATATCCTCCACATTTCGCATTCTTGATCACTTTTTTATTGCGAAGCAGTTTTTCATTGGCTGCCACAACACGCCAAAACGCTCAAGTGTCCATCAGGGTTTCATCAGCTTTTGCAGTTGCTTGCTCTGTTTGTTGCCTGCCAGAGCTGTGTGAGCTCCGGTCCTGTGCTGCTCTGCAGCGCCTCCGTCATAGCAGGCAATTGCACGAATGGGATGGTGATTTTTGCAAATTCAAACACGAACGCAGAAAGTGGAACAGTGAAGGGATGACAGGAGGCTGGACTAGTTAGGTCGGTGGGGTTTGAAAAGTTAAAGCCGGGTTCAAAACTTGTAGTTTGGTCATCTAAAGCAGATTGACCTGTCAAATGAACTAGGACAGTCTCCTCCAATAGGTACCGCAATGGGAACATTATTTTGCTGGTTGGCTAGAGTCGGAATCTGTATATAAGCGGTACCTTCACACTTGGAAAACATGCACGTGCTACGATGCAATCGAACGCAGCAGACGTCACATGTTTGTGCTCGGAACCTGCCAGGTTTAGGTGCTGGTGTTATGTGGACGAGTCAAGGCTCCTACTTTGCGTTGGGCTGCCTAGAAGAGCCTCTGGACGCATTTCGCACCGGAAAAAGGTGAAGGTCACAATATGCTTGAATGTTCAGAGGTGTTGGTGATGTCCTGCCTGCAGCACCACTGGTCACGGCAAGATGCAGCACCTATTGGTGTCAAGTTTCAAGCGCTTGTCCTTTTGTGCCTGAAAGACAAAATGTACCGAAGAAAGTCTCTAAACCATACGGGTTCGACAGGAGCACGACAAAAAGGCCGGTTTCTTGTCAACTGTTGAGCTTTTGTGGTGAAGCGAAGTCGTTGCCTTTGCGAGCCTCGCTGAGTCATGCCTCTGCCCTCATTGCCTCTGGCGCAGAAGACCCACAGGAGCTGTGTCAAGCTGTGCCCAGTTCACAAGATGTTGGAGGGGCTCCAAGGGTGTTCAAATTCCAACAGCGTGCGAAAACTTATGCAAATTCAAGATATGCTCGGAAACAGATTTCAAAGTGCGATGTGGTGTCACTAGATCATGAAGTTGCCATGTCCTTCCTTTATGAGTCTTCCTGGAGACCCCGCCGATTGCATTGCATGTGCATTGAGGTTTTGGAATGTTTTGGACAGTTCAGGAACGTTACTGTACACTTTGACTTATTTGAACTATGAACGCAAGCTGGGTCCAGGTGACAAAGCAATTGCAGCAAGGGCATTTGCAAACATATGAACATATATAGATTGATTTTGATATTTATGATATAGCATCAGAGACACCATCGACATATCCAAGGGTTCCATCCTGGAAGGCGTTTTAAAACTTGTGGAACTGATTTTCATAAGCTGTGGAGGCCAAAGCACGTGAGGCAACCGCATGGCTCGCAGGCAAGCTCGACCTAGATTCACATTTTAAAATGCTTGGGCTCACATGTTGAGCAAAGATGGCAAAAGACGTGAAACATCATGAAACGAAAAAGATCGAAAAGTGTTGAAAGATGTTGAAAGCTACTGTAGCGATCTTCGCCAGGGCCTCGCCACAAACAATCTTAAAACGCAAATGCTGCGCTCCATCCTGCTCCTCTTTTCCAGGAGTTTTCGCATTGCGCTACTTGGGTTGGGAATTTGCATTGAAGTTGCTCACGTCATTGATCCAGTACTCCAAGCAGGAGCTACCGCAGGATCGAAAGGATACCAAGTCCAGAGTTCATTGTCGGGCCGTAGCAATTCTCATAGCGTTGAGAAGACATGTGGGAGGGCTTTCTTTTGGATCGAGTATAGAGTAAATTACATTTGATCTTGCGGCATTTTGCAGCATCTAAACTGCTTTCACCTTGCCAGGATGATATCTCCATTGTTGTCACTGGCCAAGTTCGGGAAAGACGGTGGTGCTAGGGATGGCTGAGGAGTCAGGGGGTGTTGTTTGTTTACATCTTGTTTGACTTATGGCTTGAGCTTTCACACACCGAGAAGAGTCTCGGAATGGGGGAGCATCAGTGCACATACTTGACCCGACGAAGCAATCACCCAGCGCTTTGCATGCCTACAGGGCCTACAGATTGAAACTTGATGTCCACATCCCATAAGCAGAGGGTGTTCTGAAAGGGTCGCATGGCGTCTGAAAGGATCGGTCCACAAGAATCAACATAGGCCGCGATCAGACAGGCAGATATGCCAAACACAGTGGACAGATGAGGACGAATGTGGGCAGATTGAATAAGACTATAAGACTTGAGCGGGAAGAAACTGAAGAAACTGAAATGTTTGCTCAGTTTGCTCCATGTCTTCGCATGGTTTGTCCACTTGCCTTGTCCATGGTTTGCTGTTCCACATGGCCAAGGTGATCATCACAATTGGTGCCATTGCAACAGTCACCTGGTTTGCAGCTACCGCAACAGGCGTTAAGAAGTGGGAAAGCGATAAGCCCCTTGAAAGTCTTCCCGCGAGAAGCAAATCTGGGAAGAAACATGGTTGTTTTCAAAATTGCATCCAGCGCAACAAAGCTGGAATGAAAAGAACCCGAAAAACATCCATGAACCAAATATGGCATCTGAAACAACTAGCATAGTTTGTCTGTGGACAGAAATGCAATGCAGCTGACTTTTCCACTGCCTCTGCGATCCTCTTGGCTTCTCTTTTTTTTTTGGTGGCTGAGGCTGTATTCGCTTTTGGGAATCCTTTGCCTCGGGAGGCAAGGGAAAGATATGTCACACGAGAATTTGCCAGCATCGTTTCATGTCCGTGTAACGAAAAAAAAGCAAACGACTCTTACGATGTCTTTTGAGCCAACGGGGTGCCCTCAGGAGACCTCCGCACAGCGTGGCCAGGCCAGGCCTTCAGAATTTGGTGCATTGCCACAAGTTTGGATCATGCTGATACACCCTCTTTGAAACATGTATATAATCAACCCCTTTTAAAACCCCGGTTTCACCGTTTCCAGAGGGGGATTATACCCAAATGTAAGATACATTTTTGGTACCCACCCTTTCTTTTTTTACATGTAAAAGTGGGCGCTGAACGTCCTTCTAGGTGTCGGTTTTTGGGACAGTAAGAAAAAATGCCTTGAACATGTTAGCTTGCATTTTCAAGGCCCCTTCAGAAACACCTTGAAAATTTTATCTTACATTTGGGCGTGGTTCCCCCTCTAAAAGGGTAGTGGTGATACATACATATATACGTATATATATATATATGTATACAAAAAAGATGGTACACATATAATTTTACATGTACACATATGTATATATATATATATGCGATGTCGTGATCATGTACATTTGGTTGCAGTTGTGTTCAATCGTTCTTACTATGGAATCTGCTACACCTTGCTACATACAGATACATGTAAAAAAAAACATGTCTGCAATTTTCCTTGACGCCGTTCTGTGTTTCATTTGCTTCACTGCTTGAAAGGTCCTGGGAAAGCTACAAGCGGTGCAACTGGCTTTACCTTTTGAGTTTTCTGAGGTAGTGACCAAGCAGAAGAATTCTGTTCCGCTCTGGGTCGACTATTTGTCAGGCTTTGTCCTTGTGGCCAGATGTTGTGTCGCGCCCTCAAAGCGTCCAAAACAGGGATGGGTCACTCGGTTGGATGGCGTGCATTCTGGAAGCTGCAACTGTTGAATGTCCCAGAGACGAAGGATTTGGCTCCTCAGCCCAACCAACCTGGCGTTTGGCTTCGGAGACTTTTGCTTGACAAGCACATGCAGCGTATCCTTGCAAAGCATGTCAAACAATCAGAGTCCATCCATGTCAAGTTCACAGTGGGATCGCCCAGGAGTAATCCACATTCATTCGATTTCCACAAGAGTTCATGTTTCTTGGCTCACGGAGGAGCAGCCTACATGAACGGCTACTTCAACGCGGAGGTTGCTCTGAACATCGGGGGATCAGGTGGGGTGATCCGAATTTGCTTGAATATGCTGAAACAATGTTGAAGCATGTCAAAAGAATCCTGGATTGAAACTAGGATGTATTCTTTCACAACCTTAGGCAGTTTTAAAGGGGCAAAGGAGCTGCCTGAGGTACTTTTTAGATTCATTTCGACTTGGTCAAAAATAAGGCGTAGCACACAGCCATGCGAGTTGGCCCTAGCTTTGCCATGCACTGCCCGTATTGTGGCCTGGTGCAGCTTCCATCGGCGCTTTGACGGCTCTAACCGTGGCGTCTGCTGCCTGCGGAACTGTCTTCTACAGCCCGAGGATCTCAGCTGCTGCGCCGCCACATCAAACAAAGAGAGAAATTGCACTGAACATGCACAGGTCCTGTATTTCTCTCTCCTTGTTGACCTCTGTGTGCATTCCTCGCAGAGCAATATACTCAGCACAGTACTATACCATAAATAAGTCATTTTCCTAGCATTCAGGTGTTGTCTCATTGCTTTTCAGGTGTTCTGCCTGCTGCAGGGCAACTGCGCGCAGTCATGTTTTGTATGTTGCACTCCTACTGTTTGAAAGGCCAACCACAGGCGAACTATGTAAAATGAACATGTTCAATCAAATAGATGCCACCATATGGATTATTTTCGGTTGGAACTGTGGTGTTTGTGCAACAATTGGGATAATTGTGCTGTAATGATGGTGTTGGATTGTTTGCTACTGGTACTGCCAGGCTCAAACCATCTCAAACCACAACTTTTGTAAACAACGACACTTATCACGCAACATAAACCAATAGAAAGATCGACTGACATGGCTTTCATGACCAAAAAATCTAAAATTCAAGCTTGGCTGAACGGTCTTTACACGGAAAACCGGTATGGGCAGCGCATGACTT